>PVBE011902570.1_pt1 | contig 22776 bp, 20 predicted proteins | sample 1631181 | NCBI WGS metagenome assembly PVBE01 (sample SAMN08397723, study PRJNA350692) | Marine metagenome, whole genome shotgun sequencing project. | isolation source: water | place: Pacific Ocean | collected 2012-04 | reverse complement strand
TTGCCTTGTTTGTAAAGTATGCGAATTTCCATACACCTTTCCTGATTTAACATGTGCACCTCCTGCAAGGTGCAGATTAATGGAAAGGGGGGTCAGTTTTCAGTTGCCGAGGGGGGTCAGTTTTACATTGCCGCTAACAAGAGCAACCCTACATCTTTGCGTGCAGCCGTTCAATATCTCTCAAAGACAGCTCGAAAGGGTCCTCAACCCATCTGCCCCCATTAGAGCCTACTGAGCATCTCAAAGAGAGGTCCGTGTTTATCCTTAACAGCAAGGTGTTTACTTAAGCTTCCTTGCCACCTGACTTTACCTGATGTCCTCGCGCAAATGGGCTCAAGCCCCAATAACTCTAGGTCTGATCAAGGCTGTTCGCAGAAGGGGCTGGGGTGTCCTTTGCTTCGCGGCGCTGCGGCTCTCCCAGCTACCCTCACTTGGTCAGGAGCCCCTCTGGGTCTCCTTCCACGCGCTCGGCGCTGCGCCTGATTGCTGCGCAAAGGACACCCCAGCCCCTTCTGCTGAGTACCTCAGAATATTACCCCTGAACGAATAAGAACGCTTACGTAAGTGTCAATGCGGTCAGGCCCGGACATGATGAAAGATAGAGGTCGCACGTTAGTTAACGAGTAATCAGTTAAATCATGGGGACAGTTTACTTAATTACATGAATACAACACGCCGCGAATCTAGACAGAATTAAGTAAACTGTCCCCATAATTCCGCTCTTGTATCCGGACATGATGAAAGATAGAACTCGCACGTCAGTTAACGAGTAATCAGCAAGCTTGCAGTTGGTTGAGACATGGGATGGGGGTGTTGCTGGAGCGCCTTCGGAGCGCGGTGGAGCCATGGATGGCGGAACCGTGATCCAGGTGTCCTTGGCCATGGATGGCCAAGGGCAAGTAGCGTAAGCAACACCCCCATCCCATGTCTCAGGGACTTTCAGATACGGAGACTATGGGGACAGAATTAAGTAAACTGTCCCCATAATTCCGCAGCGAGCAGGAGATCGCCATGCTTTTGCTTAAGGGACTAAGTTTCAAGGAGATCGCTGCTATTCGGAGTACACGGGAGAAAACGGTGCGGCAACAGGCTTCCCAGCTGTATGCAAAAGCAGGGGTCAATGGGCGGTATGCGTTTTCCGCCTGGTTCTTCGAAGATTTTCTCGGATAGGAACTGGCGGCGTTGTTCAGGAAGGGATTACCGGCAAGTCCCGTTGCTCGTTAAGTCCCTCTTGTATCAGGCGACGCATTTCTGCATCGATAGCCGCATCAGTTTCAATCGGCGTATATGCTGCCAGTCGGCTTTCGACCTCGCTGCCGGCGCGCTGCAACAGTTCTTTGGAACCGCCCTCAGCCCAGTTCTGCCGGTTCTCACGGTCCAGAACGCCACTGCTCAGATACAACTCGTGAGGCCAGTGTTTCAGTGTATGCGGCGCTGTCACCAAGTGTTCACTTTCCAGAACGGCGCTGACGAGATCGGTGGTGGGAAGGTCATCCAGCGAGTTGATGTCTCGAATGAAGTGCAACGCCTGACCGCACATTTCGTTGTCGAATACCAGCTTGGCTAAGCTGAAGGTCAAGACAAAATCCAGCATACCCGGGCCGGAGATCGAGTTTACACCTGCCATGGCTGCCAACAGCGCACCACCGAACGTTTCTGCACCTGCCTGGGCATCCAGCAACTTGCTGTCGCTGAGCGCCATGTACGCCTGCGTCGGCAGCCCTAACGACTTGGCGATGGCCACGTAGGCGACGTCAAGACGCAGAGCTTCAATGGCGGCCATGGGTGACGTGGCTGCTTGCATGTGAAAGGTAGCCGGCGCTCCGCCAAACAGGACCGGAGTTCCCGGCTTAACCAACTGCGCCATTGTGATGCCGGTCAGCACGTCGACGCAGTGAAATACCAGTGCGCCCACCAGGGTTACCGGCGCTATCAGTCCCATTAGCGTGACCGGCACGAATTCGATTGGAATGCCGGCTGCGATACAGTCGAGCAGGTTCTGGCAGGAGACTTCACCGTAACTGAACCGGCCGGCAGGCGTGATGGTGAAGATCGACATGGGTCGCCTGACCAGATGCGCTGGATCGCTGCGAAACAACTGCATCATCTCCGCCATGCGCGTTACGCCATGCTCACTGAAAGCGCCGGAGACTACCGGTTTTTTTGAGGTGACGAGGCACATGTAAAGTCGCCAGGCATCCGATACCTGCGGCTCGACGTCCTTATTGGTGGAAAACGCAGTGGCCATATAGGCAATGTGTTCAAGGCCATCGCAGAGCCGCGCGTACTCTAGAAAGTCAGTTGAAGTAGCCAGGCGTACTTCGTTGCTGCGGTGATCCAGGACGTTAATGCCACTGGAGCCCGGAACGAAGTGCACTTCGTTGCCACCGATCTCGGCGTGGGGCTGATCGTCCCGGTCGTACAGAGTGAATGATTTCGGTGCAGTAGCGATAGCCGACTCAACCACATCGGCAGGAATCAGTATTCGTTTGCCGCTCGGATCAGTTGTCAGTCCATGATCGATGAGTAGATGGCGCAGCCTTTCTCCACGAACTTCCATGCCGGTCTCGCTCATAACACGTTTGGACTCGCTCAGAATTTGCGCGATGAGATCGTCACTGAGAATGCTGAGGGTCGGCCGCAAGATGTCGTCTCTACTAACTGATGAGTACTGCTCGATAAATTCTAAAGGGTATCCACAAAACGCCGCAGCATGGGATTGAACTGTTCCGGTGCCTCCAGGTGCAGAAAGTGTCCAGCCATCACCACTTGGGCGAACTGCGCCTGCGGGAGGTACTCCTGCACGTAGCCGGCATTCTGACGACTGTCGCTCGACACGACCCAGAGGACCGGTTGCTTCACCTTTCGCGCCATGGCGATGGTGTTGGCGCGCATGATCCAATGGAGCTCATTCAAGAAGACCTGCTGCGGCGCCTGCGCGGCTTCGGCAACAGTGCGTGCAACCATTCTTGGATCAGACTGCTTGTGGAAGAAGCCACGGTGTTGTGCCCGGGAGGCTGCCAGATAGTCATCGCCTCTAAGTTGTGGCGCCGGTGTCGCCTGGGCCTTGGCGACACCCCGGTATAACCCCGCATCTACAAATACTGCTGCACGCACCAACTCCGGATAACGCCCCGCGAATTCCAACGTCGAAGGCCCACCGCCCGCATGCCCGATGACTATGGCATTACGGATCCGCAATGAGCTTGTCAGCGCGGCTATGTCCTGGGCGTGATGGCGATGTGAGAAACTTCCCTCAGGGCGTGAAGAACGGCCGTGCCCGCGACGGTCGACACGCACCACCTTGTGCCGCCTCGAGAAAGCAGGGACCTGTCGACTCCAGTGTTTCAGATTCGAACACCAGCCATGAATGAAGATCAGCGCTGGACTACCGCTGCCATTCACCTGGTAGTGTAAACGCCCGCCATCCCGCGTCAGATAATAAGGCATCTGGATCCTCCGTTACGCTAATCCGAATATGGTGTGCTGTCCCGCAACGACGTGGCCTTGTTCGCTGGCCTATGCCGACCGAATAATGACCACTTAATTGCGGGACAGCACACGAGGTTGAGTATACCTCGACAGACGTCGATGCTGCATCATTACAGACGACAGCAGGTGCACAGGTGGAAAGGACCCCACGCTAGTGTTAGCATCCTTTCGGAATTTGAACTCAGTCACGAGCAATACCTATATGCAGTATGAGCCTTTCTTTAACTTCGATGGCCAGCACTATAAGGCCACCCAGGCATGTCGTGGTCCCTGGGATCCCAAGTCACTGCACGGTGCGGTGATCGTCGCACTCCTAGCGTTTGAGATCGAACAACAGTACCTAACGGAGGACTACCTGCCTGCACGGCTTACGGTTGATATGCACAGGCTGCCGGATTTTTCCCCCATACAAGTCAAGACCCATCTGGTCCGCGACGGCTACCGGATCAAGGTAGTGGATGCTGAATTCTTTAGTAGCGATATAAGTATGGCGCGCGCGACCTGCCAGTTGCTGCGCAAGACAGAGAATTCGCCAAGCAAAGTGTGGAGCCCGCCCAACTGGACAGTACCGCTGCCGGACGACATCACAATACCGCCAGATGTTCCTAAATACAGTGGCGGTTCGCGCAGACACGTTCCCATTTCAGGCAGTATGGGCAGTTACGGACAGAAGCAGATCTGGATGAGTGAACAGCGTAACCTGGTGAATGAAGACGATCTTACGCCCTGGCTCCACGTTGCATTGCTGGCAGACTTTGCCAATCCGTTTGCGAATTCCGGAGATGGGAGTTTGGGATACATCAATTCGGATGTAACCCTGTATCTACACCGGCTACCGGTCGGTGAATGGCTGGGAATGGAGGTGGTCAACCACCAGGCGACCGATGGGGTAGCCATTGCCGAATGCTGTGTCTATGATCTCGAGGGGGCCATCGGTACAAGCTCTGTGACCGGTCTTGCTCAGAAGAAAAACGCAGATTAGCGGCAAAGTGTCGATGCCGGCAGAATCTGAATGCAGCCCTCAAACAGGCTTTGCCGTGCCATAGTTTAGATACGGCGGCCGAACACCGTCATCACGCACCGGTCGCATCGGTGCATCTACAGACCAGGCGTTTTTTCCGGCATCCCGCCAGGGGCGATGCTCCCAGGGATGGCCACGCTGAGGGTCTACGCGTTCATACATCCAGTCGATTAAAGCCTGGTGCAGCACATCACGAGACTCGACAGCAGAAGAGTCTTCGATGCGGTTGTCGAGTTCATCAGGATCCTCCTCGAGATTGTAAAGCTCGTCCGTGCGATGCAGATTGATGACCAGTTTCCATGGCCACCGCACATACATCCTGAGTGGCTCAAGCCCGCCAAAACCGTCGTGCCCCAGTTCATAACGGTTGTATTCCGCCAAGGCGATGCGATCAGCTGCCCGCTGTTCATGACCGATGAGATCCAGGAACGAATCCCCGTCAAGGGTTTCGGGAAGCTTAGCGCCCGCTAGTTGCAGCATCGTTGGCAGGATATCAAGATGACTCACGACTGATGGCTGCACCGTTCCGATGCCGGACCCCTCTCTATAGTCGTCTGGAGGAACCACGATAAACGGTATCCGCGCATTTTGTTCATATCCGGATGGACCTTTGGAACGAAGCCGATGGGCCCCGAGATGATCACCGTGGTCCGAGGTGACGATGATCCAGGTGGGTCGATCATTGGCTTCAGACCACTGCTGCACGGTTCGTGCAACCCGCCCCATCTGACTGTCGACATACGCATTACATCCCAACATGAGTGGCTGATAGAGTTCACCGGTCGGGTCCTGCACTCCCAGCCACCCGTCAGCCCAATCCCGTTGGTGTTGTGGTTTGCTCTTTAGGTCATCGAACGCCGATGGCCCGATGGGCAGACGTACATCCATGAAGCGCTCGACGTATTCCGGCGGACACGTCCAGGGATGATGCGGCTCATCGAAACTGGTTACCAGCAGGAATGGGCTGTCGGCCGATTGCTCAGCCAGGAAACGCTCGGCCCTGTCACCGATTCTATGGGCCCAGGTGAATTCGCTGGTAATGCCATGCTTGCGCAGATTCCCGGCGCCCATCAAACCGCTGCGCCACAGACCTGCTTCTTCCGTGGCAAGATCCACCAGGTAGTTCTTTCCGTCATACCAGTAGCTGGCTTCCCAGCCGGCCGGACACGTGCCACTACCAAAGTAATCGTGCCCATCGAGATGCCACTTGCCTATGAACGCAGTTCTGTATCCTGCCGTTTGCAGCCTTTGCCCCATATGGACTATCGTTCCGCCAAGGGGTTGGCTGTTGGTGTAGGCTCCCGCGCGGGAAGGGGTCATGCCGGTAAAGATGCCGGCACGGGCGGGAGTACACAAGGGAGACGCGCAGTAAGCGTGATCGAATCGAACACCGCGGGCTGCCAGGGCATCAATTTCTACTGTTGCCACATCGTTACCAGAGTAGCAACCCACCACAGTCGTTGGCTGTGTGTCAGTCATGATCAATACGATGTTCGGTTGCGTCATCGACTACTCTCCTCTGCTTAATGCAATGCTCGAAACCCAAAGCCTTATTCGCAGTCTACAACACGGGACAGAATAGCACTTTCAGGTCGCCACTACCGTGCTGCAAGCAGGCAATTGCTCCCTATGGGCTCGAAGCCACTGTGGGCCGTGCCTGTTGGTATGTTTGCGCCCAGTTGTCGTACAATGACGGCAGAACTTCCAAGGCTGGATCCCCGTGTCAGATAAAGAACAGAGCGGGCCAACAGAAGGTACCGATCCCTCCCACTTCAGTAACGATGAATATGAAGTGGTGAAAAAGCTGGGCGCTGGTGGTATGGCCACGGTTTACCTGGCCCGTCAGATCACCCTGGACCGCCTGGTGGCGCTCAAAGTGATGTCCCCTCGCATCAGTCAGAATGAGAGTTTCAAAGAGCGATTTATGCGTGAAGCTAGAACGCTCGCTCAATTCAAACACCCCAACATCATCACGATTTACGAAGTAGACATTATCGATGAGCAGCTTTTTATCTCGATGGAGTACATCGACGGCAGGGACCTGACGTTCTTGATGAAAAAAGGATTATCCGTTAAGCAGGTCCTGCGCATAACCAAACAGATTGCCGAAGCCCTTGACTATGCCCATGAGCGTGATTATGTGCATCGTGACATCAAGCCGGAAAATGTCCTGTTCGAGAAGTCGGGAAGGCTGGTACTAACGGATTTCGGAATTGCACGCACGGTCAACGAAGCCGATACGCAGCTCACCCAGGCAGGGGTCTCCCTCGGCACACCAGCCTACATGGCACCGGAACAATTCGAATCGTCCCAGGTGGATCATCGTGCCGATCTCTACAGCCTTGGCGTGATGATGTTTCAGATGCTGGCCGGTAAACGACCCTATAGTGCCGCGACAACGGCAGCCATGTTGTACCAACACGCTGCTGCGCCCATTCCTCAGTTGCCTGCGAAGCTGAAGTCCCTGCAGGCAGTTATCAACAAGCTGATGGCGAAAAAGCCGGAGGAGCGCCTTAAGTCTGCCAAGCAACTGGTGCGAGTGATCGACAGGTTTCTGGGCAACAAGGGCGCTCCGGAGGCACTATTGACCTCGGTGCAGACGGAACACTTTGAAATTAAACGTGACAAGGAGATTCGGCTTCCCAAAGATGTAGAAGAGCCCAAAGAGCCTGAAGGAGATTCCAGCCCGAAACGCATTGCGTTACCCCTCTATGGATTCGTGGCGGTGACGATTCTGGCTCTGGTTGCTGCCGGGTTCTGGTTCTTCACTTATCAAGATCAAGCAACCGATGCAGATCCGGTTGTAGCTACAAGAACGGAATCTGCTACATCGATCATGCCCCCGGCAAATTTGACCACCGCAGATGAGCCGCAACAGCTTGTAGTACCAAAAGAAGTCAAACCTGCCCCGCGCGAATTCACAGGCACCGATATGCATGGGGACGAGGTACTGTCGATCAGTTCACTGGACCCGATGCAAGAGACCTACGGCAAGGTACGGGCGTTCACCAGTTCACAGGATACACCGATCGTGCAGAAACTGGATGTCTGGGCTTTCTTCATTGTCGCCTATGGTATCGAACATTCCGCCGCCCGGGAACTGGCAGAGGCCGAGAATCGGCTAGGTGGCTGGGCTCAGATCGAGGAGTACTCTCGGAAAATCGAATCCAGCGAACTAGAACCGCTCGACTATTACTACCGCGGTATTGGGTATCAGACGGTCGGCGCATACGATCTGGCCATAGAAGACTATGAGAAATCACTGCAATTGGATCCCTCCAACGACTATGTGACCATGTTCATCGAACAGTCACAGCAGCTAAAGGATCAATCCGAAAATACCAGCCACTGATGTCGATGCTGCTGGCTCCGACGTTCCGGTTGTAACCACCGCAGTCTGTGCAGGAGATCGGCACCTGGCATTTACCGAAAGTAGGCTGGGTGGTACCCTCTTCGGGGCGAACCGGTTTCCAGGGTAAGGAGCATTAGGATGGATACTAAGACGATTTTTGTGACAGGTGCAGCGAGTGGCATGGGAAGATCGACGGCCCAGCTCTTTCATCGCGAGGGTTGGTTTGTGGGGGCGTTCGATGTCAACGAGTCTGGTCTGCAATCCCTCGAAGAGGAGTTGGGAGAGAACTGTCAGACCGCATTATTGGACGTAACTGACAAGTCCGCGTTCGATCAAGCCATGGCTGCCTTTAGTGAGGTGACCGGTGGCAGGCTGGACCTGATGTATAACAACGCCGGCATCGGCGTCGCCGGATGGTTCGATGAAACGCCCTTCGATAAGATTATGGAGGTAGTCAATGTGAACTTTATCGGGGTTCTAAATGGAATCCACACAGCCATCCCGCTGTTAAAGGAGACACCTGGTTCACTCTGTTTCACTACTTCCTCCTCGGCTGCCACGTTCGGTGCACCAGGACTTGCCGTCTACGCTGCTACCAAACACGCGGTGAAGGGGCTAACGGAAGCTCTAAGTGTTGAGCTGGCCCGGTTTGGGGTCAGGGCAGCGGATGTGTTGCCGGGGCTGATAGACACGCCAATTCTGCGTGAGACTCCTCGATATCTAAACGGTGAATTGGTGCAGGTCGATGGCCGCACGATAGGAGAGGATGCGCCCAACGAGGGGATGTTCAGAATGACTCCACCGGAGGAGGTAGCAAAATGCGTCTGGGAAGCCTATCACTCCAACAAGCTGCACTGGTATGTACCCCCGGAGATCGTCGAAATCGACAATGCCAAGGCTGCATCGCCGGAAGCTGTACGCGATGCGCGGATTACCGCCAGTGGATTCAAAGTGATCGAATAGGTGCGCCGACGCGGTCGTGCCACCCCCTTACGAGCCACGTCGCCTTGACCAGAAGCTTTGATTCGCTTTTGTTAATGGAATATGCTGCCCATTTTTCATCATGAGCATTCGTCAGTGCTTAGGTTCGACGGAGATTCTTCACAATGAACGAGATCTACGAATCGATCAGACTAGGTGGAGACGAGCGCAATGTTGAGCGCCTCGGTGTCTTCGTTGCTTGGCTTGTCTCCAACCATTTGCTGGATCCAGTCTTTGAGAAAACGGCTGGTTCTGCCGTGGCGCGGCTTCGACTGCAGGATCTCACAGGTCCTGAGTTTCTGGCGACTGTACTGCACGGCGAGTTGAAGCCGACCCACCTCAACGAGGTCGGCAGAGGATTTGCTGAGGACTACTTTGTTTCCGGCAGGTTCAACGCTGACTACTGCAGGAGTGAATACACCGGGGAGAATGAGTGGCTGCGCTACAATGAAGTATCACCGAGCGTTACCGCCGCGTTCCGTCAATACTGCGCTCCAAAACCGCGATGGAAGGGTCTTGGTGCCAAAATCCTCCGTTTTCCCTCCCGTAAACAGTGAGTCGATCCAACATCACCATTCAGTGCGATCTACTGTGACGACCACAGCATAGTTATCACCTTTCCAGCGGGACAACTACCCCCTCACTGCCATCCACCTTCACCCGATCGCCGGTCTTAAGGCGCATGGTGGCATTGCCTGTGCCGACTACGGCGGGTATACCGAGTTCTCGGGCGATAAGCGGTTCGCGCACAACACTTAGCTAAGCGCCTTAAACGCTCTGTTAGTGGCCTCCAGTGCCTGGGCTATGTCCTGCTCAGTATGTGCGACCGACAGGAACATATTGTGCCAGGGATGCATGTATACGCCATTCCTCAAGGCATTCGTGCAGAACCTGAAACCCAACTCAAAGTTTACATCGTCTTCAAACATCACCGTGGGCATCTGCGGCGGGCCGGACTGAACGATCGGTCGAGCATGGCGTTGCGCCTGTTCGTACAAGCCATCACGAAACTGCTGACCCAACCGTTCCAACGTGCGCGGTGCATCCTCTTCCTCGAGGATGGCGAGAGTTTCAAGGGCAGCTGCCATCGGTGCCGCCTGATACCAGAAGGATCCGGTAACGAATATGCTCCTCGCGGCGTCCCGGTACTCGTCGTCGCCCAGAATGGCCGCAAGAGGCTCACCGTTGGCAATGCACTTACCCCATGCAGAAAGGTTCGGTTGTACGCCATGCAACGTCCAACTGGCATCCAGCGACAGGCGCAAACCAGCGCGGACGTCATCGAGAATCAACGCTGCCCCCTCAGCATCACAGATTTCGCGAACCTTACAGGCGAAGTCAGGGTCAGTCAGCTCCTGCTCGGAACCGGCGTCATGTTTGAAGCCACTTACCACAATGCCCGCCAGATCTCCGGCAACCGCTTGCGCAGCAACGGTTAGATTCTCGATGTCGTTGAACTGATAGGTGGGGAAGTTGACGTAGTCTTCCGCCGGGGTACCCTTGGTGCGACGTGCCGCCCAAGGCTGGGCACCGTGATAGGCACCTTCCGCAACCAGGATTTTGCGTTTCCCGGTTTGCGCGCGAGCGACCATATTGCACACAGTGGTGGCATCGTTACCGTTCTTGGCGAAGATGGCCCATCCGGCATGGCTTACCTGACTGACGAACTTCTCTGCCAGATCCACAATCAAAGGCGCCGGCGCGTCGGCTATGTCCAACTCGTTTCGTTGCGCATCCGCGGCTGCCCGAATTCTGTGATTGCCATAGCCGGCGATCATGGGGCCATAGGAGCACATGAAATCGATGTACTCGTTGCCGTCTACATCCCACAAACGGCAGCCTTCCGCGCGCCGAAAATACTGGGGATAGCCTTCCGGCATGCCCCTGTACACCGACATATGGCCGTACATGCCGCCGGGAATGACCTTCTCTGCTCTGATTTTGAGTGCATCGTTGTTGTTCACGGGTTGCTCCCACCGTGCAAGGAGAAGCCATCATAGTGCAGGCCAAACCGGGTGTCACCCGCACGAGCCAACGTTCTTTTTGCGGCGTTGTCCATGGACCATGCTCGTCATCTCGAAGTGATTTCTATTTCCCGAATATCATCTCGCCGAACACCGCCAGACGCTCGGGACGCGTGTCGCGGTTGATGATGTACTCAACATGCTCGTTGGGATCTGTATCGGGGTTCAGCCGGATCGCCCAGAGGGACTTTATTTCATTGGGAACCATGGAGTAACGGATATCGATCACGATGTTGTCACGGTTTGGATCCTTGGCAATGTAACCATTTGAGAACCACCTGAATCGTTCAATGTCCTTGGCCTGCTGATGGTCGGCTTCAATCCAGGGCAGATCCTCATCGATATTCAACTTCTCCACCGCATCACCCGGGAACACTTCTGCCTGTAGACCGACCCGAACCGCGTCCACATAAAAGCGTTCCTCTGTTTCATAGACGATCTTCCAGACCAGCAGATTTGCAAAACTTGGTTTTGCCTCCAGGCGGATCGGTATGTGCCCTCGTTCAGCGGCGAGCTTCGTTCCGATTGCCGTAGCGCGGTCGCGTTGCACGAGACCCATGCAGGGATAAATCAGTGCCCAACAAAACGCCACTCTGGCGATTACCGGGCTCTTTTTGATGCCCGACAGAAGCAACAGAATCACGATCGGGACGGTGAAGGTGGGATCGATCACCGAAACGAAATTCCAGGCGAATCTCTCGTTGGAAAACGGCCACAGCAACAACGTGCCATACGTGGTGCAGGCATCCAACAGTCCGTGGGTGGCGTAGCCCAAAGTGCAGAACAGCAACGTCTTCTGAAAACTGAACTGCCTTCGCCTGCTATAGGCGTAATGCAGGACGATGGCGCAAATCAGTCCACCAACGGGAATGAAAATCAGTGAATGAGTGAATTGACGATGATATTCCAGAAACAGCAGCGGGTCGTTGGACGATCGGATGAATACATCCAGGTCCGGTGTCATGGCGGAAAGGAAACCCAATACACCTGCAGTAGTATGCTCTTTACCCCTACTGATGGATTGAGTGGCAGATGCACCCAATACGGCCTGACTTAACGGATCCAATGACACTGCTCTTGAAATGTGAATTCGGCAAGACTACTTGATAAGTCATTACCTGTCATGCTCATCCAGCGATGCCGCCGCGGCTGCCGTTACCTCAGGTTGCCAGCAGGTTCCATTCTCCGAGAGACCAACACCCCACTTTGCAAAACTAGGGAGTTGTCGTTAGGATCGAAACGAAATCGATCGGTATGCAAGACAGGACCACACGCGTGGTGTCACAGATGATAAAGAAATTCCGAGATAAGTCCCCCCAGATTGCGCCGAGCGCGTTTATCAGCAGAACAGCCGTGATCATCGGCGATGTAGAGATAGGTGAAAACGCCGGCGTCTGGCCCGGTGCCGTCATCAGAGGCGACTTCGCGCACATTAAGATCGGCAGTCAATCCATCATCGAGGACAACGCTGTGGTCCATTGCGGTTCCGACATGGATATCGGTGAGCATGTGATCGTTGGTCACGGCGCGGTCGTACACGGTCGCAGCATTGGCATGAGATGCCTGATCGCCAACAATTCCACTATACTGGATGATGCTGAGATCGGCGCGTATTGCATCATAGGCGCCGGTTGTGTGGTCAGTCCCGGCATGAAGATACCGGCTCACTCGCTCGTCTTTGGTGTGCCCGGCAGGATCGCAGGCAAAGTGAAACCCCATCAGGTCGAGCGGCTTGAGAGAGGCAACGAATCCTATCAGGCGATGTTCGAGTCTTATCGGGAAGCGGGCATCTGATCGATCCAAGTCCAGCCAATTTCACAGGTCAGGCATCTGCTCCGCTGTGTCGTGCCGACAATTGGTCCAGATACTGCTGCTCAACCTGACGGGACGAGTCTGTCGGCAAGCTCTGTGGGAGTGATCCTTGACCTTACCACGGCAGCAGCGACCGTCACAACGGCGTTGATGAATTCCGCCAACTATTGGGGCGATCACCCAATCATTCATCAGTCTGCCGCTCGGACCGGTTCAGCTGCCGTTAAGAATCAACGGGTTACAGTTTGGCACGGCAATTGCTCCTATCGTGGGTTCAGGTTTATAGATAAACGAGGTGTGTAATGATGAAAACAGGTGTGACGATCGTAATGCTGGCAACCATCTTATCTTTGGGGGGCTGTGTCATAGCCATCAACGATGATGAAGCAAGTTGGGGTATGAAGGACTGGAAGAACAAGGAGCAGAATAATCGGGAGGCGATTGCGAAACTGAATGTGGGTGACTCGCGCACGGAAGTTATGAGTCAACTGGGACAACCGGAATTCACCGAGGGTTTCACAACGAATGGCACGGATTACCACGTCTTCTACTTCCGTACTCATCAGCTGCGCAGCGATGGTCGGACCACCAAGAGTGAGACCACGCCGGTCATCTTCGCCGACGGCCAGTTGATCGGATGGGGCCAAACGGCATTGGATCAAGCCATGCTGCAAAATGAATGACCTGGCTCACGTTTAGGCACTCAGTACGCCCGCCGCTAGCGGCGCCCAGTCGCATTGGGTAGAATTGCAGGCAGACAATTCACTGGAGTGCGATCGTGATGAAGAAATTACCAGCCATGCTTTGCTGGCTGCCGATATTCTTGGTGGCTTGGCCTATATATGCATCAGACCAGCTGTACGGCGAAGTACTGTCGAATGCTCAGAGCGTGCGGATCGCAGAACTAACGGCTAATCCTGAAAAGTACGTTGACCAACTGGTGAAGATCGAGGGCCTCGTCGACGACATATGCCCAATGAAGGGATGCTGGGTCGATATACTTGAGGGACAATCACGGGAAACCATGCGATTCAAAGTCCAGGATGATGTGATCGTCTTTCCCGTTCAAGCCAAGGGACGCCAAATCATTGCAGAAGGTGTCTTGCGCAGATACGCTCTGTCCAAAGAACAATCTGTCAATCGGATGCGCCACCTAGCCGAAGAAAAAGGTGAAGAGTTCGACGACAGTTCAATCACTGACGCCACGGTGTTCTACCAGATTGAAGGAGTTGGTGCTGTCGTGCGAGATGTGTTGTAGACGTTGCCTGAATGGCTTGGACAGCTAGTATGCTGTCCTCTGCCGTTTCTGCATGTCAACTGACTCGCCTCTCGATTCCTTGCCAGTAGGGTTCCCTTAGGTCTTTTTTCAGGATCTTGCCGGTAACGTTTCTTGGGATCTGATCGATGAACTCAATCTTCCTCGGAATCTTATAGCCGGCGAGTAGCGGCCGGCAAAACTCTATGAACTCGTCAGCTGTAACCTGCTCGCCCTGTTTAAGCGTTATAAATGCGAGTACTGCTTCACCCCACTGTTCACTGGGAATGCCAATGACTGCTGCATCCGCAACTGCAGGATGCTCAAACAAGGCATCTTCCACCTCTTTCGGGTAGATGTTTTCCCCGCCGGAGACGATCATGTCTTTGATCCTGTCCTGAATGTAGATATACCCCTCATCATCCATGTAGGCAGCATCCCCGGTATGCATCCAACCGTCCTTGAGTGACTTTTCCGTCTCCTCCGGAAGATTCCAATAGCCCATCATTAACTGTGGTCCTTTTACACAGATTTCACCGATGGTGCCTCTCTCGACTTCCACGTCGCCTTCATCAACGATCTTGATCTGTGTGCCAAGTATTGCTCTGCCGGCAGACAGCAGCAAACCGGGTTCACCTGAGAGGGCGCGGCGATGCGCCTCGGCACTCAGACCCGTTGCCGCTGCTGTCGTTTCCGTCATGCCAAACACCTGGAAGAATTCACAGTCGAACACTCGCATAGCTTCTCGCAGGGTCTCCTGAGCAATGGGGCTGGCACCGTATGCGAGATAGCGAAGATGCGGATAACTTCGCTCAGCTATATCAGGAACACCTACCAGACATGCCTGGATCATCGCTGGCACCAGAGTGGCTGAGGTAATCCTGTCTTTCTCAAGACTGTTGACAACTGCCGCCGGGTCGAACTCGCGATGGACGACGATGGAGACGCCCATGCGTGCCGATGTCATGAGACTGATTGCCGCTGCCGCATGGTACATAGGCACCGCCACCATAAATCGATCGTCAGTTGTCATCTCGAGGCCGGCCGCAATCATTTGAATGTTACTGTCAACAGCGCTCTGACTCAGCATTGCGCCTTTGGGTAGACCGGTAGTGCCACTTGTATACATCTGGTAAAGCTGATCTCCTTCTGCCACATCGTCATCTGGCTTTGTATCCGGTACTTGAGCTAACCAGGCACCGTAATCCGACCAGTTTTCCGTGCCTGAATCGGAGAGATCCACAAATGTGTGAACGTTCGTCAGTTCACTTCTGATGCTGTCGATACCTTCGATGAATTCATCAGCAGCCATAAGTAGTTTCGCTTGCGAATCGGTCAGGATGTATAGCCACTCTTTGGGTGCAAGACGATAGTTTAGAGGTACCGGGACAATGCCTGCTTTCGATGCACCAAAAAACATGATTGCCATATCTATCGAGTTCTTGGATAGATAGGAGAAGCGGTCCCCTTTGACCAACCCTGCCGCCAGCAATGCCTGAGCGATCTGATTGGCGCGAAGATCGGCTTGGTGATAAGTGACCACCCGGCCATCCATTTCCGCATAGGGGCGATCGGGATTCTCCCGTGCGTAGAATTCTATATAGTCATGGAGGCGCATGCTCTTTTCCTCTTGTCACATTAGGGCGGAATTGCCAGTGCCGGGCGGCACAGTAGATTATACAGGTGTTGACCAACTGAGGTGATCTGTCATCTGAAACCGGGTATCCAACCTGGTACATTCCGAGCCAGGGACACTGCACGCTGCTTCTGCGGTACAATCCCGCGGCCTTTTGGGTGAAGTCCTTTTTGACTCACCCCTACAGATCGGCGAAGCTAAGTGACTTCTAGATACCTGTCGATGCCGATGGACACGACCGGTAAACGAACCGGCCTCTCCCTGACGCGCGGGGGCCGCATGATCATCGACGCTGACTCCATAGAAACAGGAGTAAACCCATGGCACCAGCCCCAGGTGCCTGCGGCCGGGCTTCCCGCAGCGGCTGTAGCGCCTTCGGGCCAACCCGGCAAGACCGTCACCGTTGCAATCTGAACCTGCTTCACTTTGCCAATCCAAGACAAGGAACACCCAAATGACCGAAACACACGTACTGCCCATCAACGCGAAGGATGCCGCACTGGAAGTGGTGGGCGGCAAAGGCCGCTCCCTGGCCGAGATGGCCAACGCCGGACTTGCAGTGCCGGGCGGTTTCTACCTGACAACGGGCGCTTACAGGCGCTTCGTTGCGGAGAACGACCTGCAGGCTGCGATCATTGATCTGGTCAAACCGGAGATCGGCGAATTCACGCTTTCGTTCGACAAGGCATCGAATGCGATTCAGGCGCTCTTCCGGAAAGCCACGCTGTCAGATGACATGGCCGCCGAGATCAGGCAGGCCTATGACGCCCTCGAGGGCGATGACTCGCCTGTCGCGGTACGCTCTTCCGCCAATGCCGAGGATCTGCCGGACATGTCCTTTGCCGGCCAGCAGGACACCTACTTGAACGTGCGCGGTGCAGATGCCGTCGTCGAGGCCGTCCGTGACTGCTGGGCGTCCCTCTGGACGTCACGAGCCATCAGCTACCGGCACGAAATGGGCATCGAACAGGACACAGTGGCCATGGCCGTTGTCGTTCAGACGATGGTACCTGCAGACGTCTCCGGCATCTTGTTCACCGCCAACCCCACCACCGGGGAACGCTCCGAGATGATCATCAATGCGAGCTTCGGCCTCGGGGAAGCAGTGGTTGGCGGGCAGGTAACACCGGATACCTACGCCGTCGACCGCGAATCACTGGCGGCGAAAAAGACGATCATCGGCGCCAAGGAGCAGAAGATCGTCTCCGACGGTGACCAGGGCACGCGACTGGAAGATATCGCCGAGAGCGAGCGCGGCCAATCGTCCCTGTCAGACGATGCGATCAAGGAGTTGGCCACTCTTGCACTTAAAACGGAAGCGCACTTCGAGGGCGTTCCCCAGGATATCGAGTGGGCCTATTCAGATGGAAAGCTCTATATGCTGCAATCCCGACCCATCACCAATCTGCCGCCCCAGCCGATCGAGGTCGATTGGATACCGATTCCGCCGGCACAGATTCTTGCCAGAAGACAGATCATCGAGAATATTCCCGATCCGTGCACCCCGTTATTCGATGAGCTGTATCTATCCGAGGGTCTGGAAACTGTTGAAAAAGGAAAGAAGCATGCCAGCTACATGGTCGGTGGCGGCCCCAGTTTCGTGTCGCTGAACGGCTATGCCTATCAGCGTTTTGATTGGCCGCAGATCATCGAGGCTAGGCAGAAGCGAATGTCCGAGGCCATGACCGATGCGGAAATGGATGCCGCCGAGATAAAGGTCGAGGCTGATACCCAGAAGAAGGAGCAGGCGAAGAAGAAGGGCGAGCCATCCGAGAAGGAGAAGGCGGCGTGGACAAAGAAGGTTGCCGAGTGGCAGAAGAACAACGCCGGTATGGCCCAGCACGACCTGGACCTTTTCCTGGCAGACCTGTCTTCTGACGAACGCAACGCGTTTGACGATTGGGCCGAGTCTTGTGATGTCAACGACGTGGCCGCCCGCGTGACCCAGCCGGAGAGTAAGAACCCGACGTTCGGCGCTTTCAATCGGACCCAGGTCAACGAAAACCAGATCAAAGGGTTTTACGATCGTGCAAAACCGGATCTTATGGCGACATCCGACGAGTGGCGGAAGGTGGATCCCAAGACAGCATCGGATGAACAGTTGCTCGAGGGTGTCTGTGCAACGGCCATTGCCGGCGGCATGTATTGGTGCAGCAACGGCGGTCACACCTTCGGTGTAGCCAAATCGACGGACGACCAGCTTCAGGCATTTCTGCGGGAAGCACTGCCGGATCATCACTTCACGAGCGGCCAGTTTCTCAGCGGCTTCAAGTCGAAGACCATGCAAGCCAATGAGCACCTGTTTGAGATCGCCAAGAAGATTCGGGCAGACGAGGCGCTGGCGGAACTGGTCATCATCACGCCGGCCAAACGGATGATGAAGACGCTGGAGGAACATCGGGACGCCGGATCGGTGGTCGAAGCGATCAATGAGTACCTCGGTATCTATGGGCATCTGGGGTACAGCCTGGACTTCGCCGAACCGCTGCCGCTCGAAGACCCCTCCGGACTCCTGGCCACGCTGAAGACGATGATCTCCAACAAAGACTACGATCCGAAGAACCACGAGTCCAAGGCGTTAGAGAAGCGCGAGGCCGCCATGGCGGAGATCCTCGGTATCCTTGAGGGCCTGCAGTATTGGCAGTTCCGCTTCCGCCACTGGTTTACCCATCGCTTCTACTACATTCGTGAGGAAGTGATGTTCTATCTGTATATGGCCTGGCCGGTGCTGCGGCCCCTGGCCCTGGAACTGGGTCAGCGCCTGACGGATACGGGCACCATCACCAGACCGGATCATGTCTTCTATCTGCAAACAGATGAGCTGAAACAGGCGATTGAGGCTCGAAAGGAAAACAAGGCGGTTGCGGAGTATCGGCAACTGACTGCCGAACGATTCGAACTGAGGGAAGCCCGTAAGCGCCTGCATCCGCCCGGAACCGTTCCTTTCGACGCGAGCGAGGATCCCAGTGTAAAGTTCAAGGAAACACAGGTCGTCAACGATCCCGACAGTGATACGATGCTTGGCGTTCCGGTCAGCCCCGGTACCGTCACCGCACCGGTCAGCCTGATCAACTCCCCGGCAGAATTCGACCAGATGCGACCCGGATCGATTCTCGTCTGCCCAATGACCAACCCGGCCTGGACACCGCTGTTCGCCCATGCATCGGGACTGGTGACGGACATGGGCGGAATTCTGGGACACGGTTCCATCGTCGCCAGGGAATACGGCATCCCGGCGGTTGTCGGAACGGGCACCATCACAGTGCGGGTCAAACATGGTCAGCAGATCAGCGTTGACGGCGACTCCGGGACGGTGAAGCTCCTCGACGACTAGCAGCGCCGAATATGTCGGCATACGCCCGAGAGGCCCTCCGCTGGGTGGGCCCTCAAGACTGATCTCCCTCATGGAGCGCCGGATATCGTCTGGCCAGGCGAGGATTGCTGGTCTCGTTGCGCTGGCGTTGAATTCAATTCCTCCCAAACCTTTGATACCATTCAGACAAAAGACAGTATCGGCACAAAAGTCGGCACCCGGTCGCTCTAGCCCCTCAACACAGGAGAACACAATGATCGACTTTGAGATTCCAGACGAGGTGAACATGGTGCGAGACACCGTCGCACGTTTTGTCGAAGACAAGCTGCTTCCGCTGGAGAGAGAAGTGGGGTTTATCGAGGAAGACATTCCCCTCGATACCATGCGTGAGCTGCGCACCCAGTTACGTGAATTGGGTTTGCTCAACCTGATGGCGCCCGTATCACAGGGCGGAGCCGGTTTCGGTCAGCGCGACATGGCAGTGATCCATGAAGCTCAGGCTCGATCACTGTTCGGTGGAAATATCTGGCGGGGCACGGGTATGCCCGAGATGTTGAAACGATTCTCCAAAGAGCAGCAGGAGAAATTCCAAGCCAAGGCGGACGCGGATGATCTCTTCGGCTGCTTCTGCCTGACCGACCCGACCAGCGGCAGTGACCCCTCTTCAATGGTCACTTCCTTCGTGCGCGATGGAGACAACTATATCCTGAACGGCAGAAAGATCTTCATCAGTGGCGCTCACATGGCTGACTACGCCACGATCTATGCGCGCGAGGTGGGAACGACCCGTAAGGAAGGCATCAACGCCTTCCTGGTGGATACCGATCAACCCGGGTTTACCGCCAAAGTGATCGCGACCATGGGCAGGCCCACCAGTACCAGCACCGATGCCTGTGAGGTATCACTGGACGACTGCATCGTCCCGGAACAGTGTCGTCTAACCAACGAAGGCAGCGGTGGCGGCAGTGGATGGGGCAGCGCACAGGGCACCCTGGCCGGCATCCGATTCGCGATGGGTGCGCGATCGGTAGCACTGTCTACTCGCTGCCTGGAGATGGCGCTCGAATACTCCAAACACAGGGTGACCTTTGGTGAGACCATCTCCAACCGCCAATCCGTGCAGAACATGATGGCCGATTCACACATCGAGATCAGCACAACAAGACTGCTAACCCATTACGGTGCGTGGAAACAGGACATGGGTATGGATGCACGCCAGGAGATTTCGATGCTCAAGGTACTGGCCACGGAAACCCTGGGCAATGTCGTGGACCGTGCGATCCAGATACACGGCGGCATGGGTATCACCAAGGAGCTGCCGCTGGAGAAAATCTACCGCAACGCGCGGGTGGACCGGATCGTAGACGGTCCCAATGAGGTGCACCGCTGGGTCATCGCGCGGAATCTGTTGAAGGACGGGATTTTGCCCTGAAATTGACCGTTCCAGCCGCAGCCTGACGGTCCCTTACATAACCCGCGACGAATTCCCGTATGTTCCTGGGTGGGTCCGATGTTTCTTCGCTTCTCTAGCTAGCAAGACATCCGGTGACGACCCGAAGCAGACCTATCGAAAATTTAAAAGCTGTGTCGAAGCGCCTGTCACTCACCTCTACTCCTTCAAGTTGAAGAAACCCTAACATTCTACCTGGTCCAATTATGAAGGGGCGATCCATAGTGTTTATCGACAATCTGGTAGAGAAGAGTCTGTTCGGGCCGGTGGCACTCGTACCTAGGTGCAGACGTACCGGGTAACTGATCGCCCAGCCCGGCAATCCCTGTCTGTAACATGCCGGAATCCTTTCCAGTGCATTGTTAGCCTAGGGTAGTTGGAGTAGGTGGAAAGCGGCAAGTTTTGGGCTCAAATATCCCAGCCCAGGTGTCAATGCGCTAGGTCCGGGGCAGATATGCCAAAACCTTGCAATTTTATATAAAGGCCAGAGTATTATTAATTTACAGTAAACCAATTAATGTGGATGTTCGCTTTAGGTATTCTCCGATATCCACACTAGAAATAGCTCACACTAACTCATATATTTTACGAAGCATCCCTTCGTATTGAGACTACAACGGCAAACAATGTGAGAACAGCCAATACTGTAAAAATAGTTGCAAATACTGGAGCATCTTGCCACATAATCCAGGTTATATTGGCTCCAGAAAAGACAAATGACATTGGCAGTAGCGCAAAGAACATTGCAAAATGCACCAGATTGCGCGTCAATCGCGACCATGGCTTTCGAGGTCGTTTTGGTGTTCTGCTTCGCATGCCGATCCAGCGAATACTCAGTAAGAGAACAAATCCAATAAGAATCAGGACAGAAATGATCTGAGGGATGAGAATAGAAAAGCCTGAGAGATCAGATATCGTGACGATGATTTCGAGGCCACCCCAGGTGCTGGCGACATAAGTGACTATCACCTCACGCAGAGGCCGATCCAAAATGAATTCGCTGAGTTTCATATCACGTCCTCCGTAAAGAACGGAGTTGGTATTATAGCTGAACTCTCAATAATTACTTTTCGATCGGAACAGTCTCCCTATCGCACCGAACATTTAGAAATAGTTAATCTTAAAATTCGGTCATTCCTAATCTTTGTTGCTTTAGTGCGGCAAGGAGAACACCCACAGCGTAGCGCCGGACGGTGGATGACTAATCCCGGCGGTACGCTCCATGCCATTGGCATGGTAACTGCCTGAATTCGTCGCAACCGCAACATACTGCTTACCATCGACCCGATAGGTAATCGGGTAGGAACTCGGCGCATTGTGGGTATAAGAACCATAAACGCTACCTAAATTTAGGTCCACGCCTTCTTTGTCACGAATTGCCATCCTGCTTACCCCGAAAACCTTCAGAAATCCCCCTAAAGCTCCAACCTGTTAGCCAATCTAACGGCTCATTCACCTGCTAATTAGCCATTTCCTAATTGTTTTTAATCTCAGCCCGAGGCCTGCCCTGCCACCTTCCCTGGTAGCATGGTTGAGAGCTAAGAACAGTCAAACAACTCGACCTGTGGCGGTGCTCGACTTGGGGGCGTGTGCGCCGTGTTGTCGGTAACAGCCTTCTCTTTAAGATGCTTGAGAATCTTCTCAATCACCACCGGATCTTCCACACAGGCAATGATCTTGACCGGGCCCTGACACTTCTCACAGATTTCAATTTCAATATTGAATACCCGTTTCAATCGTTGAGCCCAATTCATAGCAGCATGACATTCTGTCGGTGTCTTCTCATCCCAGGCTTGTTGCTTCAGCTCCTTTCGACCCTTGCCTCGCTTGGCTGGGGTAACATGAATTCGATACTTGCTATTGGGAGCGAACACACCGTGGAACCGGGTGAGGTTGACTCTGGGCTTGGGCACTGAGGATAAGTGGAATGAACGCCGTCTTCCCCAATGTGAAATCGTGTTCGCTGGGATTGTGTTGTCAATCGCGGCAGCAACTAAGTCGGATTTGGCGGAAATGTGGCGATTACACCACTCGACTGGGCCTGGGCTGGATGCCAAACGCGGCCTGATCGGAAACGTGGACGAGCGGCGTCCGCCTGGATCGGTATCACGGCTTAAGAGAGCGCGAGTACGTTTGCGTTTAGCTGGTTCGGTGGTGATCGGTTACGGGTCGATGGGGGTTCATCAAGGCCGAGGTGTTTGAGAATCCGAACGGTCCGACGCATCGGCAATGACATCAGGATCCTCAATGCACGCAATGACCTTCATCTTGCCACCGCACTTCTCGCATTTCTCAATCTCAATGGAGAAAACACGCTTGAGTCGCTGTGCCCAGGTCTGGCCGTAGCCACTCGACTGGCCTGCAGGTTTGCCCTTAGTCGGCGCTGATGGCACCACTTTCTTACGGAGTTTGCTATTTGGCGAGAACACGCCATGGAATC
>PVBE010091516.1_pt1 | contig 22777 bp, 16 predicted proteins | sample 1631181 | NCBI WGS metagenome assembly PVBE01 (sample SAMN08397723, study PRJNA350692) | Marine metagenome, whole genome shotgun sequencing project. | isolation source: water | place: Pacific Ocean | collected 2012-04 | reverse complement strand
TGACTTCTTCGGTTTGAGCTTCGCTTTGGTGATATCACTCGAGGGTGGCTTGGAGGAAGTCGTGGAATCTTTCTTCGCCTTGGCCAGTTCCAACTCAAGTTCTTTGATTCGCGCAGACTGTTGTTCCAACTGCGCCGACTGCTCAGCAATCAACGCTCGTAGCTCGTCAATGATCCTGTCCCTACTGTCCATCCGCGAACAGTAGCAATTTTGCTAAACTAACGATGTACCAATTCTTTACCGTGAACGGTTACTCCTTGGACCCATCTTTGCCCTTGAATCCGTCTTTACCCTTGAACCCATCTTTGTCCTTAAACCCTTGCTTGTCCTCGAGCGCCTTTCTGTACTCCTGCCCTTTTTTGTACTTCGCGTACTCCTTCTGAAGCGCTTCGATTTTTAGTTTTTTCTCTTCCGGGTCCATCTTTTCCCAGCCTCTGGTGTACTCCCTCTTGAGCGAATCCATTTTCGATTTTGCTTCGGCGACGTTCGTCTCTTCCCGGCCCCTGGATTCTGATCTTACAGACTCAGATCTGGAATATTCAGGTCTGGAATATTCAGGACGCGCTGTTGACTGCGGACCGTCTTCCGCGGGAGCTTCCGCGGGGCTGCCAAGCATTGTATCCAGCGGTTTAACGATCAGGTTCCAGCCATGCAGCATTCCAAAACGATCACTTCGGGTGCCACGCACGACCAACTGCCAGACTCCGTTGACATTTTGGCCGTTGAAGTTGCTCAAGCTGGGCTGCCGTTTGTCCAAGGCTTCAGGCCTGAACGTTCCCTTGAATGGTGGTCTTACTTTCGCGATGGGGGATCGCGACTGGTCATCCAAAAGCGTTTGCTCGAAGTTGTCACCGCTGCCGCCGACCTCGGTGAACAGTTCGATCCGCTGCCCATCGGGTCCCGTCAAATAGGCATCCAGGTAGGCGGTGTGGGAATGGGTGATCGAAATCTGCACATTCAGATCGCCGATCAAATAATCCTCACTTACTTCGATCTCTGAAATAATGGTCTTGTGTGGTGGCAGCACCTCGGCGTCTTGATTGCGATAGGTGCCTCCGACCATCGCCTTTGACTGAATGACTTCGGCCGCCGTCAATAGTGCATCACCGTTGGTGTCCAGCATGGCAAATTCTTGCAACTTCTGATCCGTCCACTCGGTAGCAAATTCGGACATTTCAACTTGCCCGTCTCGATCCGCATCCAGTTCATAGAACCAACCGGGCAACCCTTCCGCTAGATCCCCCACTTCATCTTGCATTTCCGTCATAAATGCCTGCAGTTCTTCGCGGGTTACCTCCCCATCACGATCGACATCGATTCGGCCGGATGGAATACCAAGGGTTTGCATTTCTTGAAGATCCAAGCGACCGTTCCGGTTCGAATCAAAACGCCCCATCACGCTTGCGGTCAGCCAGGTTTGACTACCTCCTCGCCGCCACCACTGCGATTCGTCCCGCCGGTCTCGTTCTTGAGGCGTCGAAGAGCGCACGCCATTCCCGGTTCGCCAGGATTTCTTGCGCAGTTCGCCCGACGCACCTTTCAACAGTCGCCGCCGCGCATATCGTTGACCTAACTCCAAACGGCTCAGGCGGTTATCTTTGTCGAGATCATCGTCAAATGGATTTCGATGTGTCCATCTGTTTCTCGCCGCTTCGGCCCGGTCGATGTATCCATCGTCGTTCCGATCGTGGCTACGCATGGTCCGATCGGCGAAATCCAAGTCAGCTTGTGTGTACGGGTATTTAACGACGGCCAAGCCGAATCCCGGCACCAACGGTTGGTCCGGGTCTGTACCGAAAGGCTTCACGCTGCTTTCACCCTCGGGTCGGACATCTGAACCCTTAACACCGTTCTGCAATGCGGAATAGACCCGGGCAGCCTCTTGCAGTTTGTCGATCTCGTTGGGTCGGTCGATTGACATCCGCAATGCCCGCATGATCCGCTCGAGGTAGGGGCGCGCCAGGGGCGTGATCTCATCCCGTTCGATCATGCCATCTTGGTTTTTGTCAAGTCGTTCCAGGGACTCGCGAATGCCTGATTGGGCAGCAAGGTGCTCGCTCAAGACGACGTTGCCCAAGAGCGTGGCTACACAAACAAGTGACCATCTCGAAACGTTGAACCATCGATTCATCGGTTGGATCCCCTCCTGGCATTACCGTCCGGTTTTGCTCCGAAACAGTGATGACGCCGGTGATGGTAGTTGTGGTGATCGTGGTGAGGGTGGCCGCACTGATTGTGGCCGTGGTGATTGTGGCCGTGATGACGACTCCGTCTTGCCGCTGCTCGTTCTTCCTGTACCCGATAACGCCTGTTGCAGCATCATCTCGAGTGCCGCCCCGTTGGTTGCCGTCATGATCCCAATTGTCTGTTCGCTGCGGACATCCATCAGTTGAACTAGTTGCTCGACTTCCTTGAACAGTTGGTCTGGGGCAGTCACAATCAGCGAATTGCTTGGCTCGTGAACGGCGATCGTCATCTTTGGCTCAAGGTCTCGTGCTGGCTGGCTGGCCTGTTTCTTTTGGGTTGATTTTTTGGAGTCTCCCTCTTGATTCGCCGTCGAAGGTCTGGATTCAGCAACCCCGCGTTGCCCTTGCTGCGGTGAGCCCGACTGATTCGATTGACGGCTACCCGTCGCAGCGGCGACCCGACCTGCATACGCATCGCGAATGACCACTGCAACTTCGCTCGCATTGATGTGGACCAGTTCGATTACATGCGACGTGCCATAAGTTTCAATCGATGTAATGCTGCTGTCTTTGTCGATGATCTTCAGGTAGTCTTCGATCAATTCGATGTCGCTGGCCGTACCCTGAGCGATCAGCCGATTCAGACGTGAATCGGCCACAACCGTAATCGTTCCCGCGATCATTGTCGTTGTTCCATCACGCGAAGTCACAAAACTGGTCAGAAACGAACCGGATGATGTCACATATCCATTGACGAGAGACCCCGCCACGGCGTCTTTTGCTGACTCGCCTCCGTCCAACAATTCCGCCAACACTCGAATCGCATCGTCGGGCTTCGCATACTTGAGATAGAACACAACCGGTGGCGATGGCGCTGAATGAAACGGTCCCGCGATCATTCGCAAGTGTTCCTCGAATTGGTCGAGTGCTTCGGTGTCGTCTGACTGCAGTAACAGGCCGCGCGGCGTTACCTGGCACTGAATCGGCGGTGCTTGGCTGTTGATGTTGTTCGTCGTCAATAAACGCGCCCTGGGAGTCTCCAAAGGCGTTATCGATGGGGGCTTCGTTTGTGTTGATTCATCGTTAACCACTCGTTCGGTGTCTTCTTGTCCGGCCTTTGCGTCTGATTGAAACAAGATGATCGGATTCGGTGCTCGCCAGAACTTGGCCACAGTCTCCACCACCTGTTCGGCCTGTTTGCCGCGCAAGGGGAAGATCCGAAGCTTGTCAGTGCTGCTCGCACCGCTCGTGCCGCTGCTGACATCCAGTCCAGCGACGATCTTCTTGATCTGTTCGATCTGCGGTTTCTTGGCGCGAACAAACAGCCGCATGTTTCCCGGATCGGCGTCGATTTTGGGCGCATCGGGGTCGACGTCTTCGGGATCATCAAGTGGGTCCGGCAGATCGAGCATCTCGTTCAACAAGCTGACAACGAAATGAGGATCGACGGTCTTCAGCGGGATGACCTCAAAGTCAGCTTCCGATGCCTGCAACTGTGACACCGTTGCCGCGATCTCCGCTTGAACTTCCGGCGTTGCCAGGGCAACGATGCTACTGGCCGTCTCGTCCATCGACAAACGCACGGACTTGTCGGCAAGCAATGTTTGCAAAACGCTGTAGACCAATTCGACATTACCACCTTCGACCAGGTGTGCACGAAGTTCCGATTCCCCGCTGGTCTCTGATGCCTTCTCTGGTTTGTCGATGGCCGTGATCAGGCCTTCAATCAGTTTGACCTTGTCTTCGATACCGGTGACAAAGATGTTCTTCCCCTGTAGGTCAGCTGACAGACTGACATCGATCCCGATCATCTCACCCACTGCCAACCCCAAATGCGGACGCGCCACAACCAAGATATCTTCGGCATCCACGTGCTGTAATGCGAAGCTCATCACGACCGTGCCGTTGTCGAGCGTTGAAGGCTCGAAAGCGCCCAGTATCGTCTTAGCGTTCTTCAGCTTCCCCGCGGTGTCGGTGATCAACAATTGATTCGTCCTCGGAAACACCGCTGGCGTCGTCATGAGTTTGAGGGCTGACAATTCTTCGACTGCATCTTCGGCGTCAAGGTCGCCAAGCGAAAAAATGCATTTCACAACCTGGTGGTTTTCCAGCTGATCGAGTTGTTCAACGGTGACCAGTTTTGCCAGGACATCCAACTGCTGCATACTACGCGGGTCGGCGAGGTTGATCACCGAAAGCAACCTGCCGCTGCGAACAAGCGTGAATCCCTGAGGCAGCAAGAACAGATTGACGCGATCAATCGCTTCTTGCAGTGTGAACGAGTCCGGATCCGTATACGTAAAGCTGCCAGTCGGAAGGTCGCCGACGTGCAACGCCAAATCGGACTCATCCGCAAGCCACTTGATAACGTCCCGCCACCGCGCGCCGTCAAAGGAGAATCGCAACATCCCATCGGGATCCGTCGTCGCTGCCGCGGCCGGGCCACCCTCAGCGGCCGGTTCGTCCTTTGCCGCAGGTTCGTCTTTTGAAGGAGGTTCGTCTTTTGAAGCAGGTTCAACCTTTGCGGCCGGTTCATCCTCAGTGACTGGTTTAGCCTCAGCGGCCGGTTTAGTCTCAGCGGCCGATTCAGGCACATTTGCCGATTCAACGCTTGGTGTTTCTTGGGCTACAACCAGCGGCGCGTGTACGACGGCAACGACGAGCGCGATGGCGATCCAGATCTGGTGCTGTCGATGGAGAAGAGAAGTCGACCTGCCGCTGCGGCAGACCGATTCGACGCAAACAAAGCCCATGTGGGAGGCTCCATAAAGCAGGATGACGCGTCACCGTTGTTAGCCAGGATACGGTGCGCCGTGCGCGAGGGTAATTGGCGACTACCAGATGCGAAATCTAAAAGTCGACTCCAATGGGTGGGTATAGATCTAGTCTCTATCGTACCTCGATGCTCGAAAAGATCAATATTTCGTTTTGTAACAAAGTGTAGTGGGTAAACTGCGGTTCAAACTACTGCAAATCACCGCAGTCACGCGGTATTTGCCAAGGACCCGGGCCTGGCGGACTAGAAAACTTGACTCATTTGTTAAGTAAAACCTGATTCAAGCTTTCTAGTGAGTCATCGCATACGTCACAATGTTGATACCCATTGGATAGGAATACTTCTCTGAAAACTGGCGAAAGTATTCAGGGTTGTCGCCCTCGCGTTCCCATCCGTCGCCCAGGTCATTGTTGTGGCAAAGAAGTGCCGCTAATCGTCCACCATTGTCAAAGTACGCCCAAAAGTGAGGTGCCGTGTCGCCGCCGGAAGGTCCATGCGTATGTTCATACGCGAAACCGCTGTCCCACGTCTTAATGTCCACGACCTGTGGTAGTTCTTTGAGATCGTAGACCATGTGGAAGATCGGGTGCGACAGCGACAGTTCTGTTGGTTCCCGATTGGGAAAGACGCCGCGCATTTCACTCAAGACTTGGGCCCATGCTTCCGTTGCCCAGAAGTCATCCATCATGAGAAAACCGCCGTTGAGCAGGTAACGCCTCAAGGCCACCCGCTCGGGCGTACTGAGCGTCATCGTCTGGACACCTGCCATGTAGATGAATGGATGGTCGAATAGTTCCGGATCGGTGAGCCGGATGACTTTGCCGTCGGGAGCAACCTCAAGCGCGGTCAATTCCTGGAGTCGATAAGAAAAGTTCCAATCGCCGTCGGGATAATCATTGTCCCAGCGATCCCACCAGCCAAAGGGGCCGAACGAGTCGTACTGAATACGAATGAAAGTGAATACGTCGTCTTTGAATTCGTACTGGATATCCCACGTTGGAAACTCGCTGCGAGACGGCATCCGGCGTGGTCGCCAGAGAACTTCATGGCGAGAACGATTTGAACGGTTGTTCGATCGTCCTCCCTGGTATTGCGCGATCGCCAGCGTTGCTGCAAGGCAAACGACGCCGCAGAGGATCACCGTCGCTCGACCTCGCATGGTTCGCGGCACTGGATAACTCGAAAAATGCACTCGACAAGTCAATCAACGCCTGTTGAGCGGTGTCACCTTGTCGGTTCGAAACGGAACCACGTGATACGTGCTTCAACAAACCATACTGTAGGTGGTGTAGCATACGTTTCATAGCGAATCGCTACAAATGGATACAAAGTAGTCCATGCAATGATTGGACGTATGGAGTAAGTTGGTCGTTGGCATCCTCACCTCGTTGTAACCGTTTGTCACCCCACAAACACGAACTGTTTCGCCTCGCGCCCCAGGATCCTCATGCAAGCGGTTGAGTTTTGTGTTCGGAACCCCGTGAAAGTCGCCGTCGGCATGTTGGTCGTGGTGTTGTTCGGGGCAATCTCGCTGTGGCGCCTTCCGAAGCAGCTCACGCCAGAAGTTCGGATTCCCTCCATATCAGTGCAGACGAGTTGGTCGGGAGCGAGTCCTTACGAGATCGAACACGAGATCGTTCAGGAGCAGGAAGAGCGACTGAAGGATGTCGAGGGCATGACGAAGATGACTTCAGAGAGTTCGCACTCGCGCGGCCGGATCAACATGGAGTTCGCCGTCGGCACCAACATGGCAGAGGCCTTACTGCAGGTTAACTCTCGGCTCAGCCAGGTTCCCGAGTACCCTGAAGATGCGGACGAGCCCCTTGTCTACACCGCGAACCTAAGCGATCGGCCGATCTGTTGGTTCGTGCTCAGCCCCCGACCGCCTTCACCGGAAAAGATCGCCAGATTTGTTCACAACCATCCGGAACTTGCGGACGAAATCAACAAGATCAGTGACTCACACAAATGGGACCTCTTGCTTTACCGTTTGATCGAGCTGTCCCAGCGGCACCCCGAAGTCCGTGCGCTCCTTCCGGTCGAAGACGTCACAGCGATGCGGCGTTTTGTCGAGGACAACATCGAAGCTCGGTTCGACCGCGTGCCCGGAGTGGCGGACGCCTTTGTCATGGGTGGCAAGGAAGAGGAAGTGCAAGTCGTCGTCGATCCTTATCGCCTCGCAGCCAGGCAGATGACGATCAACGATGTGCGAATCGCATTCCGTACCAGGAACCTCGACACGTCGGGCGGCGATTTCTGGGAGGGAAAACGTAGTTATGTCGTGCGAACACTCGGCCAATTCAACACTCTTGAAGACGTCGAGCAAACGATTCTTGCCCGCCGCGACGGTCATTCGGTCTACGTTCGCGACGTCGCAACAGTACGACGTGGTTATAAGAAGCCAGTCGAAACCTATCGTCGAGCGGGTACGGAATTGATTGGAATCGGCGCACGCGCCGAAACCGGCGCCAACGTCCTCGAACTTGTGGCCGGCCTCCGCGAAGCAGCCGCGGAGTTGAACGAGGGCATTTTGGCGAAACGTGACGTCGCACTGACCGAAGTCTGGAGCGATGCAGACTACATCGAGTCCTCAATCCGACTGGTGAATCAAAACATTGTCATCGGCGGTGTGCTGACCATTATCGTCTTGCTCTGTTTCCTCCGCAGTGCGCGGTCAACACTAATCATCGCGCTCGCCGTTCCAACTAGCGTCGTGGGAACGTTTCTGATCCTCGGAGTGTTGGGGCGATCACTGAACGTTGTCAGCCTCGCAGGGCTCGCGTTCGCCGTCGGCATGGTCGTCGATAACTCGGTGGTGGTGCTGGAGAACATCTACCGCCACTATCAATTCGGCGAAAGCCCGTTTGCCGCGGCAGTCCGCGGCAGTAAAGAAGTGTGGGGGGCAATTCTTGCCTCGACACTCACAACGTTGGCAGTCTTTGTGCCGGTCTTGTTCGTTGAAGAACAAGCTGGACAGCTGTTTCGCGATATTGCGATTGCAATCAGTTCTGCAGTTGGCCTGTCACTAATCGTTGCCATTACCGTCATCCCGACGGCGGCCGCGAAGATCCTCCGCCAGCAGAACGCACTGCCTGCGACCAACGAGAGGCTGATTAGTTCTCAGCGATCACATCGATTTGCGTCGAAGTTTGTCGAATTCGTGATTGGGCTAAATGCTGGACTTCAACGGAGCGTGCCGTTGCGACTTGTCGTCGTGGTTGGTTTCGTCGCCGGCTCATTTCTACTCAGCTACGCCATGTTTCCCGCAGTCGAGTACTTGCCCCACGGTAACAAAAACCGCGCGCGAATCAACTTGCAGCCGCCGCCAGGCTATAGCGTCGGCGAAGTTACACAAATCAGCAAGCAGATTCTCCGTCAGATGCAGCAGTATTGGGAAGCCGATCCGACGGCACCGGAAGCTGAAGCTCTGGACTATCCGGCGGTCAAAGATCTGGTGGTCCTTGCCCAGCCACGCAACATCATGGTTCAAGTTCAGGCCGAGAATCCGTCACGGATTCGTGAATTGCTGCCGCTGTTGGATTCGATTGCGAAGGCGATTCCCGATATGCACGGTGGGGCTTATCAGCAGAGCCTCTTTCCCGGATCGGGGCGACAGGTCGGCATAGAATTGACTGGTCCCGAGCTAGATGCATTGACGCCGCTCGCTCTGCACATCCGTAGAAAGGTACCAGACGCGATTCGCAACGCCATCGCGACGGCCTATCCAAGCCTGGAGGAGTCTCCTGAATTGCATGTGTTGCCCAAGTGGGAGCAGGCGGAGGACCTGGGTATCGACGCCACTGAACTCGGCTACCTGGTTGATGCGCTGATCGATGGCGCTTTCGCCACCGACTTTTCGACGGGCGGCGACAAGATTGACTTGCGGATCATGGGCGAAGCTCAACTCGCTGGTCGCACGCAGGACTTGGAAACGCTGCCTCTGGCAACACCCGGTGGAGGAGTCGTGCCTGTGGGCGCGATCGCCGACATCGAGCTTTCGACCGGTCCTAACCAGATCAACCACAGTGAACGGCGGCGCTCTATCACGATCTCAGTCCGTCCGCCGGCTGACGTGCCGATGGGGACAGCCATCGACCGCATCATATCTGACGTTATCCAACCGTTACGCGACAGCGGCGAACTCGACGATGGCATACAGATCAACCTCGGCGGCAATGCGGATAGGATGATTGAGACATGGCTTGCGCTTCGCTTCAACATACTCCTGGCTGTCGTGATCACCTATCTGCTAATGGCTGCACTGTTCGAGTCTTGGATTCACCCATTCGTGATCCTTCTCAGTGTGCCGCTGGCCGCGGTAGGTGGCTTTGCCGGACTGTGGCTGGTCAACTGTTTTGTTGACCAACCGATGGACATCGTGACGATGCTGGGTTTCGTGATCTTGATTGGTGTCTCCGTCAACAATGCGATTCTGATCGTACATCAGTCGTTGAACCAGATGCGCGACCATGAACTGTCGCCTCAGCAGGCGATTTTGGAAAGCGTGAGGTCGCGTGTGCGCCCGATCTTTATGACGACCGCCACGACGGTGATGGGGCTACTGCCACTGGTCCTGATGCCAGGCGCGGGAAGCGAACTCTATCGCGGCCTCGGCAGTGTTGTGCTGGGTGGCCTGGTTGTGTCGACGCTTTTCACTCTGGTCCTCGTGCCGACGGTTTTTAGCTTGATGTTGGAGGCCGAAGCGAAGCTCATCGCATCGCTTGGTTTCCAAAGCGAAGCCCGTCCGACAACACTCGACCCACACTCCGATGTCCCGCGCCCACCTCCGACGCCCATGCGTTCCGAACGCTCAAACGATACTGACGCACCATGTGGGCATTGAACGCTGCATTGTGCGAGAAGTCTGGCTGTTGCCAACAATACACGCGAGATAACCGAATAAGGCAGAACGAAAGAGTGATCGCATTCGTAAAATCTTCCAGGCAGGTCAAGGAGGCAGTGAGGTGGGTTGATGGCCCGTATGACTTCGCGCGAGATCTCGATGTAAACTCCGAGTCCTGCGGGCACATTTTGGGAACAGTATAGCAGGTGGACCGAGGGGATCAGTACCTGGGATTTGGGCTTGCGGCGCTGCTTGTGGGAGGAGGAGGGAGCGTCAATTTCGTATCGATGCGCTTTGTTTGAAGGTTGATGTACTCTTGCAACAGTCTGTGTGTGGCAACAAACTCTGGAACCCTCGTTAGTACGGCATATCGTTGGTCTGCGGATATCGCTGAATAGCGTTGGAGATTCTCGCGCAGACTTTCAATCCTTGGAGCTTGCCCAGAGAGCAGCACCTCGTGTGGCGGTTCCAGGTACGCACTCCAGCGATCGTCAAGCAATCGAGACAATCGCTGCCAAGATGATGCAAGTTGACGCCTCACCAGCTCGGATTGGGAAACAACCGATGTTGCATTATTGACCCCCGGGGCTGCACCTGGTGCGGCTGTGGCCGCCATCTGGGGCGCACCCGTGTAATGCGCCAACCGATTCATTAGACGAACGGCCGAACTCGGAAGCCTGTCCATGGGATTAACCGCTTCACCATTGGCCGCAATAATCGGACGATGATAGTAGCCGGCGCCAGCGAGATGATCGAGTTGCAACACCGAACCGTCGATTGAGACGCCCGCAAATAGTCCGCGGCTTCGCGAATAGGACAGGATCTCGGCGCGCAGCCTCGCATCAGTCGCGGCTGCCGCCTGGCGGCCAACGGGACCTGCTGCCGCTGCTGCATCGACACCGATGGTGAGCTTGCCGTTCATCAAACCGTTTACACTGCGGCGCGTTTTGAAGACGAGTACGACGTCAGTGGACTGAAGTCCCGCTTGCCAACCAACGCTTCCGCCAGTCAACGAGGCGAACATCGGGGGGTGCCATCTTCCAGCATCATCTCGAACTAGAATCACACCGCGACCGTGCCGAAGACCGACAACAAACCCCCCTTTGACGACATTCGGAATGATGGCGACGCCTGAGGCGTCCGCCAACAGTGCCTGCGGAATCTGCTTCGCAGGAACCGCCATGATCTCGTCCAGCACCCTGATCGCGGATTCGACCGCCTGGTCCTGGCTCGTCTGCGCCATCGCTACGTACGTTTGCAAGGCGAAACATGACAGCGATATCAGTAGCAATCGTGGCCATGGAAGCTTCATCATCTTCTTCCTTCGGATCATCCTGAGTGCGGGTTAACGGCTGTTGGTCATCCGGTGATCAGGCAAACGAGTGAGTAGTTGACCGGGCGGGGGAGTCTAGGGTGAATTCGAATGCTGAACAACGGCAATTAGGCTGACTCAGATCCAAACTGCTCGAGATATGGGATGGACCGAGAATCACGTATATTGATTCGCGCCGTACCGGATTTACTGGTTATTGAGTTACCACACCGGTGGTTTCCCACCATTGCGGACACGATCGCTTGACAGGCCGCCAGTTAGTGTATATACTACACTAAGAGAGGTGAGCTTTAGACGGGAGCAAGATCATGGGAACGCTGACGGACATCTACCGCGCACCGCTGGCACTGCTCACGGATCTCTATCAACTGACAATGGCCTACGGCTACTGGAAGACCGGCCGAGCGGAGCGAGAGGCCGTTTTTCACCTGTTTTTCCGCAAGAATCCGTTCAAAGGCGGCTATACAATCGCCACGGGTTTGCAGTACGTCATGGATTACTTGGACAGCTTTCAGTTCTCTGCAGACGATGTTCAGTATCTCGCGGGCCTGGAAGGCAACGACGGGCAGCCGCTGTTCGAGCGTGGATTTTTGGAATACTTGGCCGGGCTCAGGTTGCGGTGTGATGTCGACGCCGCTGCCGAGGGGACAGTTGTCTTCCCACATCAGCCACTGGTTCGCGTCAAAGGGCCGATCCTTCAGTGCCAGATCTTGGAGACGGCGCTGTTGAACATCATCAACTACCAGTCGCTGATCGCAACCAAGGCGTCGCGAATTTCGGCCGCGACCGGTGGTGACGCCGTGTTGGAGTTCGGTTTGCGGCGCGCCCAGGGTATCGACGGAGCGCTTGCTGCGAGTCGTGCCGCATATATTGGTGGCTGTGACGCGACGTCAAACGTCTTGGCGGGCAAGCTCTTCGGCATCCCGGTCAAGGGGACACACGCCCACAGTTGGGTGATGTCGTTCGACGACGAAATGTCTGCGTTCGAGGGTTACGCTTCGGCGATGCCGAACAACTGCGTGTTTCTCGTTGATACGTACGACACGATCGAAGGCGTCCGCAATGCGATTGAGGTTGGCCGAAGACTCCGCGAGACGGGCCATGAAATGGTCGGCGTCCGTCTCGATTCAGGCGACCTGGCGTACCTGAGTATCGCGGCCCGCCGACTGTTGGACGAGGCGGGGTTTCCAAATGCGGCCATTGTCGCCAGCAACGATCTCGACGAAGGCATCATCGCCAGTCTGAAGGATCAAGGCGCGAAGATCGCAGTTTGGGGAGTCGGCACCAAACTAGTAACTGGCTATGACCAGCCAGCGCTGGGAGGCGTGTACAAGCTGGGGGCCATGAAGAACGATGTTGGCGAGTGGCAGCCAAAGGTGAAACTCTCGGAGCAGGCGATCAAAACATCAACTCCGGGTATGCTGCAAGTTCGCCGTTTTTGTAACGGTGAAGGCGCGGTCGCCGACATGATCTACAACGAACTCGACAGCAAGCCTGGCGATTCCGTCATGGTTGATCCGCTCGACCCGACGCGCCGGCGTCGTTTAGATGGTGAACTTGCGGGGACCGATCTGTTGATTCCAGTTGTCCGAAATGGCCAGGTCGTCCACCAACAAGAGGAATTAGCAGCAATCCGCGAGCGAGCGAAGGAGCAACTCGCTTTGTTTGACGCCGGGATTCGGCGGCACATCAACCCGCACGAGTACCCGGTTGGGCTGGAACAAAGGCTCCATGATTTGAAGACCGAACTAATTCTGCGAGCGAGAGGCGTTGCCGAATGATCCCGGCGCTTCACTCGCCGAAAGGAAAAGGGCTAAGTCATGCAACTCATTAACATCGCGGCTGTTGCACTCAACCAGACTCCACTCGACTGGTCGGGGAACGCCAAGAACATTCGCGGTGCGATTGCAGCGGCGCGAGGACAGGGAGCGAGTATTGTCTGCCTTCCTGAGCTGAGTATCACCGGATACGGATGTGAGGACGCGTTCTTATCAGCGGATGTCCAGCGACGAGCGGTTCAATTGTTGCAGGACCTGGTGGCGCATACAGAGGGAATGATCGTTTCGGTAGGACTTCCGCTGCTGCACGCCGGAGCACTTTACAACTGTGTGTGTCTCATTGCAAATCAGCGAATACTAGGCTTCGTGGCTAAGAGTAATCTGGCCGGCGACGGCATCCATTACGAGCCACGCTGGTTCAAGCCGTGGCCGCACGGCCAGGTCAGCGAAGTCACGATTGACGGTAAGGCGTATTCTATCGGCAACCTGGTATTCGACTTTGCGGGCGTGCGCATCGGAGTCGAGATCTGCGAAGACGCCTGGGCCGCCAACCGGCCGGGAAGCGAGCTATCGCTGGCAGCAGTCGATCTCATCTTGAATCCCAGCGCAAGTCACTTCGCCTTCGGAAAACAAGAGGTTCGCCGCCGGATTGTGTTGGAAAGCTCCCGTGCGTTTGGTGTGACCTACGTATATGCCAATCTGCTAGGCAATGAGGCCGGCCGCGTGATCTACGACGGCGCTGCGCTGATGGCCAGTGCTGGGCGAATGATTGTTGAAGGCCGGCGGCTATCGTTCGCGGACTTTGTTGTAACCACCGCCGACGTCGACATCGACACCACGCGAATGAGTCGTGCCCGTTTGGCGAGTTTTCAGCCTGACGAAAGCACGAGCAGTCCGCACTGTGTGAATGAGACGTTTGCTTTCCCCGACGTGCAGCCACAGAGGGACGAGCACCACATCGAATCATGGGAGACGGGACGGTACATCAAAGAGGAGGAATTCGCACGGACGGTTGCTTTAGGTTTGTTTGACTACTTGCGTAAGAGCCGCGCCAGTGGCTTTGTCGTGTCGCTCAGCGGTGGTGCCGATTCCTCGGCCGTCGCTGTGCTCGTCTGGCTCGCAGTGCGATTTGGGATTCGGGAACTCGGTCGTGATGAGTTTCTAGCCAAACTGTCGCAGACTGAAGGGCTAGAAGATGTGGACGACCCCGATGTAGTCGTACATAGACTGCTGGCCTGTGTGTACCAAGCAACGAGAAACAGTTCACAAACGACAGAGCAAGCCGCTTCGGAATTGGCCAGCGCGTTGGGCGCCAAGTTCATGCGGCTTGACGTCGATCCGATGGTCGATTCCTATGTCGACGCAGTGTCGAAACAACTGGGCCGCAAATTGAACTGGGAAGATGACGACATTGCGCTGCAAAACATCCAAGCCCGCGCTCGGGCTCCTGCCGTGTGGCTCTTGGCCAACCTCCGCAATGCGCTGCTGCTGGCAACGAGCAATCGGTCGGAGGCTGCCGTGGGCTACACAACCATGGACGGCGATACGTGCGGAGGTTTAGCGCCTATCGCTGGAATCGATAAGGCGTTTTTGCGCCAATGGCTCACCTGGATCTGTCACGAAGGCGCCGAAGGCATCGGCGGCATCCCGGCCTTGGGGCGAGTCGTCAGTCAAGAGCCAACCGCCGAATTGCGACCGCAGGAGGCTGGACAGACCGACGAGGGTGACCTCATGCCCTACGAATTGCTGGACTGGATTGAACGAGCCGCGATTCGTGACAAGCACGGTCCCGTCGACCTGTTTCGGATGATGTGTGTTGAGTTTCCCGCGTACGGTCCGGAACAACTTGTCACTTGGACTGAACGATTCTTCCGGCTATGGGCTCGCAACCAATGGAAACGTGAACGTTACGCTCCTTCCTTTCACCTGGACGACGAAAATCTGGACCCGAAGACCTGGTGCCGATTCCCAATCTTGTCCGGCGGCTTTGAACAAGAGTTGGCCGACATGCGAAGGTTGCTGGAATCTGACGAGAATTAGCCCACAACAGACAGTTACCGAGATTCTTTATTTTCCCCGTTGACATAGTGTATTTTATACACTATTATTAGTGTAGGCGGTACACTAATGGAGACAAGATGAGTTACAGTTACGAATACCCGCGTGCGGCACTCACCGTGGACTGCGTTGTTTTTGCTCTCGATGACGAGGATTTAAAGGTCTTGCTCATCCAGCGCGACTTGCCCCCGTTCGAGGGTCGTTGGGCGCTGCCAGGCGGATTTGTGCGGCTGGATGAGACGCTCGAAGAGTCTGCACGCCGTGAACTCAACGAAGAAACGGGCATTGAGAATGTGTATTTGGAACAGCTCTACACGATCGGGGAGCTTGATCGCGACCCGCGTGAACGCGTCGTGACGGTGGCGTATTACGCGCTGGTTAAGCTCTCTGATCATCGGGTGCAGGCGGCAACCGACGCACGCAACGCGGCGTGGTTCGCCATCGACGACGTGCCACCGCTTGCGTTCGACCACGAGAAGATTCTCAAGATGGCACACGAGCGGCTGCGTGGCAAGGTTCGGTATCAGCCGATCGGTTTCGAGCTGTTGCCCGCCAAGTTTACGTTGCGGCAGATCCAGCATCTCTATGAAGTGGTGCTGGATCGGCCGCTCGACAAGAGGAACTTCCGCAAGAAGATCCTCAGTATGGACATTTTGGTCGAACTGGATGAAGTCGAGACTGACGTCGCGCACCGCGCCGCAAGGCTCTATAAGTTTGACCGGCGAAAATACAAGCGTCTGACTAGGCAAGGATTTAACTTCGAGATTTGAGCCCCACCATGAACGCGTTAATCCTCGTTGATCTGCAAAACGACTTTATGCCACGTGGAGCGTTGGCAGTCGCCGAGGGTAACTGCGTCGTAGCGGTCGCGAATCGCCTGATACCGCACTTTGATTGGGTCGTTGCGACACAGGATTGGCATCCGGCAGGTCACAAGAGCTTTGCCAGCGGGCACAAAGGAAAGAACATTGGCGAACTGATTGAACTCGATGGCTTGCCGCAGGTGTTGTGGCCTGATCACTGTGTTCAAGGGACACGGGGTGCGATGCTACATAAGGAATTGGACACCGATCGGATTCAACATATTGTCCAAAAGGGTACCGACCTGCGAATCGACAGTTACAGTGGATTCTTCGACAACGGTCATCGAAAATCGACGGGGTTATCCGAGATTCTCAAAAAATATGGCATGACCGGCGTGGCGGTGATGGGATTGGCGACGGATTACTGTGTGAAGTTCACAGCGCTCGACGCTGTGGAGCTCGGGATGAACACGTACTTGATTGAAGACGGGTGCCGGGGAGTCAATTTGAACTCCGGTGACGTGGATCGGGCGATCATGGAGATGAAGGACGCCGGTGTGCGAGTGGTTGGTGCCGATCAGATGATCAGCGAGCAGATTTAAGAGAGCATACGAGCGGGTGGACGACTGAACGTCGTTTGTGTATCCGCGACGAAACAGGTGCAACTGAAATGAACGAAAAAGAAAGACGAAAGAAGAGCAAATTCCTTAGCCTTGTACTTCGGCACCAGCCGGAGACGATCGGTATCGAACTGAATGAAGCAGGGTGGGTCGATGTCAATGATTTGATGTCTGCCTTGGCTCGCCACGGAAGACGCATGTCACGCGAGACGCTGGAGGAAGTGGTCCGCACCAACGACAAACAGAGATTCTCATTCAACGAGGACGGCTCGCGAATCCGTGCGAACCAAGGACATTCAGTGGACATCGAGTTGGGCTATCGGCCGGCGACACCGCCTGAGATTCTCTACCACGGGACACCGCAACGATTCGTTGAGGCAATCTCGCGAGACGGACTCAAGAAGATGAATCGTCATCACGTTCATCTCCACGTCGACGTGGCAACGTCAACCGCGGTTGGTTGCCGACGCGGAAAACCGGTTCTACTCAAAGTCAAAGCGCTGGAAATGCACCACGCAGGCTATGAGTTTTTTGTCACCCCGAACGATGTATGGCTCACGGACAATGTTCCTATGGAGTTTATTGCAATTCCCTGAAGAGAATCAGGCAAACGAGACGCACAACATGCGCCTGGGAGGTTTACGATGTTCACGATTCGAACGGTAAAACAAGGCGAGCGGGTCGCCGTATGGGACTTGCGCGGCCGGGTTAACTATATCGACGGTCCTCGCAGACTGTTGCTGTTTCGAAAGACGGTTCAGCCGTTGCAGCTCTACGGCGCAGGCGCCGACGAGTACCTTGCGATTGAGTTCAAAGATGGTCATCGGGACCATCTGCGTGGTCCGGCGTCGGTGTGGTACGACCCGGTTGGTCACCAGTCGGTCGAAATCAAGCAAGCATTGCCATTGGATTCGCACGAGGCCATCGTTGTCTATTGTCGGACTAATGGCGAAGTCCTTAGGCGTGTGGAACGTGGTCCGGCGTTGTTCGTGCCTCAGGAAGATGAGTGGTTGCATGAATTTCGCTGGCATGGAGCCGATTCGAAGAATCCACACCACAAGATCCCTCGGGCGCTGAGATTCAAGAAGCTTCGTGTGATTCCCGATCAAACGTATCATCTCGTGGACGATGTCCGTACGGCCGATGATGCACTGCTGTCTCTGAAGCTGATGATCTTCTTCGAGCTAGCCGACATCGAGACGATGCTCCAGCAGACGCACGACCCGGTTGCTGATTTCATTAACGCGGTAACGGCTGATGTGATTGACTTTGTTGGTGCCCGCACGTTTGAAGGATTCAAACAGGAGACGGAGCGGCTGAACGATCTGGAGACTTATTCAAACCTGACGTTACGAGCGCAGCGGATCGGATACCAGATCAACAAGGTCGTGTATCGTGGTTACACCGCCGGCAATACGCTTCAGGCGATGCACGATGGAGCCATTGAAACGCGCACACGGCTCAAGTTGGAGGCCGAAACGGAAGACCAGGCTCAGGAATTGGCCGACTTGAAGCTGACCCGCGAGGCGGCTCGCGCCGAAGAGTTACAGGCGATGGAGACGCAGCAGACCGAACACGGTGTGCGGCTCAAGCGTCTGGAACATGAGGAGCAATTACGCCGTCTGGAAGCGGAACGACAAGCCGATGCCGATTCCACACGCCGCGCGAACGAAATTGACCATGAGCACCAGCGCGAATCGCATCGTATTGAACTTGAACACCAGCAGGCAACTGACGAGGAACAAGGCCGTTATCTCGCCACAATGCGCGAGATGCAAATTGACCTGACACGGTACCTGGTCGCTCAATACCAGCATCCAGACCGGCTGATTCGCATCAGCGGAGACAACGATGCACAACTCCATCTACATGAAGATAACTAGCGAGGCTGTGCCTTGGACCGATGCGATCTATCGCTCGACTGCAGCGACCCGCTCCCCGACCAACCTGCGGTCGGTGCCCGTCGCTACGAACTAGACTCCTTTGTAACGAAAAACCTGATACAAGCTTTCTAGAGGACATTTATCGTGAGGAAGTCAGACGATGTACTTGCCGAGACAGACCACCTCCGTTTCGTCAAACGCGGCGGCTGGTCGTATGTCCAGCGGACCACGGCCAGTGGCGTGGTCTGCATTGTTGCTCGCACACGTGACGACCGCGTCGTTCTCATCGAGCAGTATCGCCCACCGGTCGATCGCCATGTGATCGAACTTCCGGCTGGGCTGTCTGGCGACCTTGTCGATCACGCAGACGAACCACTCGATGTTGCCGCGACGCGCGAGCTACTCGAAGAGACCGGTTACCGGGCGGAACGATTGCGGCAACGGGCAGTCGTTGCTTCGAGTGCTGGCTTGACCGATGAAGTTGTGACCATGTTTGTTGCCGACGGGCTAGAAAAAGTCGCACCAGGCGGAGGCGACGAGAGTGAGAATATTTCTGTGCACGAAGTCGCACTTCATGAAGTTGACGACTGGCTGAACCGGGCTCAGGCCTCTGGCAAGCTTATCGATGCCCGTGTGTTCGTAGGGCTCTACCTTCTGCAGCGGGAAGGTACCGGCGGGGAGCAGACATGACCATTGAGTTTATAACAGGCGACGCGACATCTACGTTAATGAATCCGGGATAGCTCGCGTCGGTTCGAGGCACAGCCTCGCTAATTCAGCAAGTGAACTCGCACAATCCGGTAGACGAGAAAATCCGGAACGATGAACTGGATTGTACCGTCGGCGACGCTGGCGAAGCGCAGTGGCACTGCGTCGGCTGATTCGGGTGTCGCGGATTCCATCCGTTGAACCTGAGTGTTTGGCGGCAATTGCAGATTCGCGGTGAAAGGGCTGGTCCGGATCGGCTTTTCGTCCTCAATGCCGCGTCCCGCACTGGGGCGGCCCTGGGCGTCGAGCGGTGGCTCTTCGCGGTTGTAGTTGACAAAATGCAGTGTGATTTCGCGACCGGTTACCGGCCGGCTGGACGAGACTCGTACGGTAAACGGAGCGTCAAAACGACTTACCGCGGTATCGTTGAGGATGACGCTATCCGCCGAGTCCGAAATTCGGACGACATGGGCGTACGTGGAAATCCGTTTGTCACCTGCATCGTCATCAGGTAGAACGTCGAAGAGGACGTGCGTGTCGAGCAGTTTGGTGCCGAGGTCGCGGAATTTTGCGATCCCAGAGATATCGCCGGCGTGCACGGCCGTGCGGGGAAACAGAAACGCGACTTCCGCATGAGGCTGGTTGGCCTTGTAGACAGATTCGTAGCGCCGGATGAACTGATAGTAGCGTGCAATTTCCTTCCGCGCGGCCGGGTCCGTGAAACGCGCATAGAAGCCCATGGGGGCACCGCCGTTTGCCGCGAGTTCTGCGATGGCAACTCGAATACGAGTGTTTTCGTACTTGCCGAGCGTAAACGGCTTGTCGTCGAAGGCCCCGCGGATATATCGCGCCTGAAGCGTGCCTTCGCCGAGGAATCGGTTTTCGAGACGAGTGGAGTTCGCGGCGGCACCGGTGCTGTACCAAAGATAGTCCTCGCCCTTCCCCCATAGTTCCGTCGGTAGTAGACAGCGCTCGTCGCTACTTATCTGTCCGAAGTTTCCCAGGTGATTCCACTGCGCGACGATCAGATCCGATTTCAACGTCCGGCCGTAATGGGCGAAGACGTCGTCAAACACCTGTTTGTTCGAGATCTGCGACCAGCGAAGCATCTCGCGTCTGAGCGGTGTGGACTCTTCAGGCTTGTGCCAGCACACGATTTCTTCGAACTCGTGCGCGGCCGCATTATTGATGCCGAATCGCTGCTGAAGTTCTTCCTTCGAGAACCGTTCTGAAAGGTAGCTGCGAAAACCATCCTGGCAATGCTGGCACAGGCAGTTGTGGCGGTAGAAGTAGTTGGCAATGAACCCATCGAGTCCTCGGTCGATGCCGTGTTTGACCCACGCTTTGAGCACTCTCTGCCAGGCTGGATTGCGCAGGCAGGCCCAATACTCGTGCATCCCACCAATCTTGTAACTGTTGTTGATGATCGGCTTCCCATCCGCCCCTTTTTCGAGAAACTCGATCGGATCGGCCGCCGGCTTTGGCCCGAGCTGCTTCTCGTCCCAAAGGTTTTGGTAGAAGTGAAAAAATCCTCGCGGGCCCTCATCGCTGTCCGGTTCACCGACGAGAAACTCGACATTGAAATGACCGATGACTTTCGCCTTCCGCTTGTGCAGTTCGGCATTCCGCTTCTCGAACCACTGCCTGCATTGGTCGATTCCTTGCACCGGAAAGTGAGAGGGGTAGCCCCCGAATTGCGGCGTATGGACTAGGCTCCAGAAGTGTGCACCGTAGAATCCGTGCTGCACGAGGTCCGGTTGTGCCTCTTCGATGAACGGGAGAAAGGCGGGATCGTCGTACCGATGCCAGTGCGCGACCATGCGAGTGAATTCGAATCGCGGCGGCTCGTCGGACAACGCCGCTAGCGGGATGCTGGCGAGCAGAAAGACCATGAATGCGGAAGTTCGGACCATCAGGCCTCCTCACTTTCGGAGTTGATTGCAGCTGGATATAGGATGGACACTTCGGCCGTGGCTGTAAACAGGCCCAGTGACTCAGTTACAATGATTACCCGTGTGGAGGTCTTCTCGACTGACGCGCCGAGTGGGTGATCTCTGTCGCTACCCGCTCACTCTTGCGTCGCCGATAATGGTCGAGATTCTATGTTTGGAGATCAATTAGGAAAAGTCATGTCACGCCAAGTCTATCTTTCTGGCGAATTGGTCGCCGAAGAAAATGCAACGATCTCGATCTTCGACAGCGCGGTGCTGTTGGGCGATACCGTGACCGAGTCGACGCGGACGTTCGGCCACGCTCCGTTCAAGCTCGAGAAGCATGTGGCGCGTCTGTACAAATCGCTTAAATTGACTCGCATCAACGCGGGGATGGACGCGGACGAGATGCTCCGAGTCACTCGCAAGATGCTCGAGGCCAACTTGCCGACCTATGCCGCCGACGAAGACTGTTGGATCGTTCACAATATTTCTCGGGGGCTGTCGATTCAGGGCCCCGATCCAACGGTACAACGCGGCGGCGCCACGATCATGATCTACACTCAGCCAATGGACTTGCGTGGGTGGGCCGAATTCTATCGGCAAGGCTGCCATGCCGTCACAGCGATGAGCCGAATTATTCCGTCGCAGTCACTCGATGCGCGGATCAAGAACCGCAGCCGCTTGGCGTATACCCTGGCCGAAATGGAGGTCAAGCTGGTCGACAAGGCTGCGCAGGGCATTATTCTCGACGCCCATGGCAACGTTGCGGAAAACAAGGGCGGCAATATCTTCATCGTCAGTGAGGGAGTTCTGAAGACGCCGACCACCAACAACTGCCTGGCAGGGATCAGTCGGGAAACCGTGATTGAATTGGCTGGGCAGCTTGGTGTGCGCGTCGAAGAAACTGAATTGCAGCCGTACGATCTTTATACGGCCGACGAGCTGTTCTTTACGAGCACGCCCTACTGCATCATGCCAGCCACCAAATTCAACGGTCTGCCCGTCGGTGACGGCAGTGTCGGACGATTGACACACCAGTTATTGGCGGCGTGGAGCGAATTGACGGGCCTGGATATCGTCAAGCAAGCGCTCGACCAACTTGCTCACGAGCCGTAGGAGCCGGTTGACTGTTGTGTATCCAGTTTCGCAGGATTCGGCGAGTTTACCGGAACGGCACTTCGCTTGCTGGTGGCCCACAAAATTCAAACCTAGTCGCGGCCTACAAAAGCGAATCCAATCTCACTCAAATTCGGAGAATCGGCGTTTCGCTTCTTCCTTGATCAGGCCCAGTTGCTGCTGGTTGATGCTGAGAAGATTCGCGTAGTTGATGATGGCTTGCTTCTCGGTGGGATCGAGAGTGCCGTCACAGTATCCCACGAAGAGCATGTCTTCGAGATTGCGGATTCTATCTGACCACCTCAGATCAAGACGCACTGGCCATTGCCCCGTGTTTATCTTCTCGATCGCCTGTTTTCGCTCGAAATATCCCGCGCCGATCTCTCGTGCGATGGACTCGAACACGCGCTCTTCAATCCGTTCAACGGCGCCGTCAGCCGCCACCACTGCGTAGATATTGGCTAGATAATCGACTGTCTCATCTCTGATCATGGCTCACAACGTAGGTGAAGGGTGGCGGTGGCAAACGAAATGTGACAACTAGATGTGACAGCCAAATATTGTAACGAATGCGAATCGCAAACTGTATCCGTAACGCTAATTCATTTTCGTAAACCACCAGCTCTGCCAGCCATTTTCACGGGTGCATTTATTTGACCCGACTTTGGCTCAACGAAAGCGGAAATCGAGCTTGTAATTGTACAGCCACGGGACCTCTGGTTGCACACTTTCTTTGAGG
>PVBE010850110.1_pt1 | contig 22778 bp, 20 predicted proteins | sample 1631181 | NCBI WGS metagenome assembly PVBE01 (sample SAMN08397723, study PRJNA350692) | Marine metagenome, whole genome shotgun sequencing project. | isolation source: water | place: Pacific Ocean | collected 2012-04 | reverse complement strand
CCTAGGTCCCTATTTGTCTTGGTAGAAAGGGTCCTTGACGGGGTCATTCCGGTGAGTACTTCCAATACCCTCTCTGCCAGTTGGAGGCGCCTGCCTCCCTCTCCGACTCCGATGTTCACGGTCACCTTGGTGATAGAGGGGGAAAGCATGGGGTTGGATGATTCGCTCATGACTCAGCCTCCAGGGGTATGTCAGTCTCCTTGCCGATGACGAATACGTAGTCAGTGATCGTCCCGAACTCCTCGAATATTGTCTCATTCGGCTTCGATGACCTCTTGATGTCTTGGTCCTTGATAACAGCGGTCTCCCCGATGTGGCTCCCGCCAGTCAGGTACGCCTTGGCGCCCTTCTTCATCTCGATGTGGGAGGTTACCTTCTGATCTGGAAGTGAAATCACTAGTGAGTCGCCCGTCTTGTAGTCTGGAGACTCGTCCATGAGGATGTTCCTGCCATCGTGAAGGTGGACCTGGGTCTTGCCTCCCTTGACGGTGGTCTTGCCCTTGACCCTGCAGATCTTGCTTCCTGCGGCCTTCTTAGGGATGGCCCTGTATCGCAGTTTCCCGTTGGTATCGAGGATGCATCGGTAGTTCTCATCGCCGACCGTGAGGACGTCCATCAGGCCCACTCCACGGGCCCTGTCTGTCTCCACCTTTCCATCCACCATTACGCTTCTTGCGTGAAGTATCCTCTTTGCCTCCCTCATGTTGTGGGCGACTCCAAGGACGTCTCTGAGTATGATCCCGAGGGGCATGCACATCTCTATCTGGTGGCCGCTAGGGTTCGGCTTCTGTGCCCAGATGTTGGTCTTCCTCGTGAGTGGCCATGTCCTAGGCATGACTAGCCTCTTGTGGTGACTTCGACTCATTCTGAGTCACCTCCTGCTGACCTATCGACGATCCTCTTGATTCTTACTGGGTCGCCCTCGAAAAGCTTCGTCACGATGACGTTTGATGGGTTCACTGGGACGGCTTCTTCCTTACCATCGGCGGTGGTCTGAGTCAGTCCGTCGACGAAGATGGTGCCCCTCTTTGTGTCTACTGATGCGACCTTGGCCTTCACGCCCGCCCTTCCCCTTGGTTGTCCGAGCCTCTTTCCTCTGGAGTCTGCCTTTACGCTGTTAGGGTGGCTGAAGTCCCCTCTGGTGACCTCTACCTCGTCTCCGACCCTGATAGTAACCGAACGTACCTGCCTTAGGTCTGGATCGTCGGAAATTAGTCGGGCCCGAATCCTCTTCCTCTTCACGTGAGTAGGGGCATCCCTCTGGGACATTCTCTGCTTTCCTGCTTTCTTGCTAACCATTCTAATCACCTACACTATCTGTTTGGCCGTAGCCGCTATCCTTGGCCACCTCTCGGCAGCTTCCCTGCTGACTGGGCCTTTGATGTCTGAACCCTGGACATCGCCTCTTTCATTCGTTATTACGCAGGCGTTGTCCTCGAACTGGACCCATGTTCCATCGACCCTTCTGAAGGGTCTCGACTGGCGCACTATCACTGCTGTGTATATCTGGCGCCTGGTCTCTGGGGTGCCTCTCCTGACGGTGACCCTGATCATGTCGCCGACGCCTGCTGATGGGTACCTCCTGGCGACCCCTCCCTTCTTCAGGACGGTGATGAGTTGGACGACCTTGGCGCCTGTGTTGTCGACGCACTCTAGTCTTGCCTGTGTGGGAAGGCCGGAGGTCACCCTACCTGCTATTCCCTTCATTCGCTCGCCCCCTTCTCTATTACGCAGAACTTCACAGTCTTGGAGAGTGGCCTGCATTCCATGATGCGGACGTTGTCCCCCGGGTTTAGTTCCCCGATGCAACTGGGCAGATGGGCCGAATAGCGCCTGGTGCGCTTCTCGTACCTCTCGAACTTCTGCATGTAACGTGTAGTCTCTCTCTCGACGACCACTGTGTCCGTCATCCCCTGCGAAGAGACGGTGCCGCTGATTATCTGTCCACGGAGTCTCAGTGTGCCATAGAAGGGGCAGTTCTTGCTCCCATCCCATTCTCCCTCGGGCTTGTTGACGTCTACACCTATGTCTCTCATTTCATGACCTCCTGTATGCCTTGCCGATTCTTTCCTCGGGCCTCTGCCCGACTAGAGAACCGTCGATCTTCTCGTCATCGATTGTGAATCTTATTGTGTCCTTGGCTAGGATGACTTCCTTGCTCCCGGTATTGACCAGTATTGTGCGCATGGTTTCGTCCACCACCATTCCTGACATGCCAACTAGGGTCGGGTCGGTGGAATCTGTGACCTGGATGTTCCTGGATATCCAAGGGAGGTTGGTAATCTGACTCATTCAGCGCACCTCCACCTGGTAGCCATTCTGCTCGAGAACCCTGGCAGCCTTCTTCTTGTGGTCCCCTTGAAGTTCGATGGTCCGGCCCTTGACAGTGCCTCCACTGGCACATGCTCCCTTCAGAATCTTTGCCAGTTGGCCGATGTCGATTGCGGTATCCTCTATGCCCTCGACCATGGTGACCATCTTTCCGTATCTTCTCCTAACCACTGAAATCACCGCCTTCTGCTGTTCTTTGGCTATCTCCTGACAAATGCATAGGTCATCCGGAAGCGCACACATGTTGCAAATTCCCGCCAAATCACTCCTCCTTTTCCTGTTTCATCTTGGTTAGGAGCCTTGCAATGCTCCTTCGAGTCTGCTTGTATGCACCTGAGTTTGAAGCAGAGCCTCCGAGTGCCTGCTGGGACCTGAGTTGCAGCATCTCGTCTCTGAGCTCACCGAGGGTGATCTCACGCTGCTCTTGGTTCATCTCATCAATCTCCTTGGAACTGATGTGTGACATTTCACTCCTCCTCCCTTGCTGCCTTCTTCTCGAGGGCTTCCTCATGGGTAAGGGGGACGTATCCTGATGCCTCCACCAGTTCGGGCAGTCCGGACTCGCTTCTCTCCTGGATAGTGATCTCGTGAGGGAGCTTTGACCCTGGCCTCATTATCCTCACGGTGCAGCCAACTGTCCCCAGCTTCTTCACGGCGGTTGAGAATCCGACGTCCATAAGCTGGAGAGCGGTCTCGCCGCAGTACTTGATGTGCCCCTTCTGGAACTTCTCGACTCTGTGCCTTGCGCCGGTAATCTTCCCACTGAGGGTGACGATGCAGCCCCTTGCTCCAGCGTCCATTATGTTCTGAACGGTGCTGTGTCCGGCCCTTCGGAAGAACCAGCCCCTCTCTAGCGAGCTTGCGAGTCTGCTGGCCATGACCTGTGCATTGGTTCTTGATTCCTCTATCTCCTCGACTTCGAGCTGGGGGTTGGTGAGGTTGAAGTCCTCCTGGAGGCGTCGCTGAAGGTCGTGGATGACCTTGCCCCTCCTCCCTATAACGCGCCCTACTTGCTCTGCTTGCAGGGTTACCTTGGTCCCCTCGGGAGTTCTGTTGAATGTTAGTCCGCCGAAGCCTGCCCTCTCTGTCTCCTTGAGCAGGTACTCTCGGACGAGTTGCCTCTCGACGTTGCGATTGATCATCTTCTGGATCGTGTTCTCCTTCATGCAATCACCTCAGAAATCATCTTCTCCCATATCCTCATCATCCTCTCCGAAGTACTCTAGGAAAATTTCCAGATTGACTTGGTAGTGGTTGCTGGGTGTTGCCCTTCCTTGGGCTCGAGGCCTCATGTTCCTGGAAACCTGGCCACGATGAGCGGCTACGTGCGTTATCACCATGTCCTCTGCATCGATGTCATCGAATCGCTGTCTTGCGTTGTCCATGGCGCTGTTGATTAGTTTGATGAATTCGCGAGAAGCCTTGTTTGGGAACTTGCCTGGCCCCATCTTGCCCTTTCTGTGACCCGCCATCGTGTTGCCGCCTCTTCCCTTTCTGGACCTTCTTTGGTACGGAATTGCCCTCTTCTTAGCAACTACGTCCTCCAGGTAATCCCTCGCGACTTCCGCATTCATACCTCTGATTGCCTTGGCGATGTGGTAGCAGTGCTTGTGGTGGCAGTCCAAGTTGACTGACCGGGCGGTGACGAGGTTCGAACCCTCTAGGAGTTGGGTGTATCCGCTCTGCGACCTTCCTGCTCTCCTACTCATTCATTTCACCTCACTTTAGTGCCACGTGCTGGGAAGATCTGGTTGCACCCACACCTGGACCTGTGTGCGTTACTGACTTCCTTGTAATTGCGAATTCTCCCAATGCGTGTCCGATCATTGGGGGGATTATGTCCAAGTTGACGAATTTCTGCCCATCATGAACTCCGATTGTGGTTCCCACCATCTCAGGTAGGATGTACATCCCTCTGCGATGTGTCCTCACGGTCTTTCCGTTGCTGTTCCTGATCCTCTCCAGGAGTTTCTCGCACTCTTCGCTGAGGCCCCTCTGTAGTGATCTCTTGACTCTCGATGGCATCAGGGTGGCGATAGATATCGCATCCGGGTCGTAGTCGTCGTTCTCTGGCTCACTGCTATTCCCCCACGGGTATAGTGGGATTTCCTTCAGCTCGTCGATAGTGTAACCCCTCCAGAGGAACTCCTTCTTCCTTCTCTCGGATATCTTCGATCTCCTCTTCCTGGCCTGTCGCCTGGCCATCTTTGCTGTCCTGAACTGCTTCCTCTTCCTGGCCATACTATCTACTCCTTCTTCGACCTTCCACGGCCGGTACGCCTAGGCGCGATGTTGCCGACCTTCTGGCCGGGTGGCGAATTTCTGCTAACTGAGCTTGGTCCGTGTACAGCCTGGTGATTGCCGCCGCCGTGAGGGTGGTCTACTGGGTTCATTGCGACTCCGCTGACTGTCGGGTACTGCTTACCTCGTGCTCTGGCCCTGTGGTGAGCTGCTCCTGCCTTGAGGAGTGGCTTCTCTGTCCTCCCGTGGCCACCAAGGACGCCGATGGTGGCCCTGCACTTCGCAGGGAGGTCCTTCGTACGCCCACTGGGCATGATGATTCTGACATAGTCTCCCATCCTGGTGTCTATCATTGCTGAGTTCCCCCCAGATCGGGCTATCTTGCCACCATCTCCAGGTCGCAGTTCGATGTTGCAAATCTGAGTACCCTCTGGAATCTGACTCAGGGTGGTGACGTTTCCAGGCCTCAGGGAGACCTTGTCGCCGAATGCGACTGTCTGGCCCACTGACATTCCTTCTGGCGCACCCAGATGTGCTATTTCCCCGTCTTCGAACTTCACCTTGGCTAGGGGAGCTGTGTGAGCCGGGCTGTGAACGAGTTCAATGACCTCTGCAATCTCTCCATTAACTCTGGGAAGCCTGTTGGCAGCTGGGAATCTGTGGCTGGAAACCTTGTTTTTGGGGCTTGACCCCTGCCTCTGTGAACGTGTCCTCTTGCCCATGATATCACCTTCTAGAACGCTCCAAGTTTGAGCGCTGCCTCCTCTGCGTCGTATCCATCTGCTAGACGGATGCTGGCATGCTTGCCAGTTCTGTTGATTCGGACGTTTACCTTGGAGACCTTGACCTCCAGGAGGGTCTCTATTGCCTCTTTGATGTCTTTCTTTGTCGCCTCCCTTCTGACGATGAACTCGATTCTGTTGTTGTTCTCCCTGTGGCCCCCTTCAGGGTCGGCTATCCTCCTTGCTTCGAGAGTCTTCTCTGTAATCCAAGGCATAATTATCACGTCATATGGATCCATCTTAATCACTCCAGGGCCTCTATTGCTGGCTTAGTCCAAACCGTTAGCCTTCCCATGTCTCCTCCGGGTGCGAGGTCTTCGGCGCACAGATCCTTTGCAGTGACCACGTCGACCCCCGGGAGGTTTCGAGCGGCCTTTTCCAAGCCTCCCTTCTGAGCGACTACCAAGAGGATGCCCTTTGGCGTTCTGTACTTTCTACCCCTCATTGTTCCCTTTCCGGCTCTAATCGACCTGCCGTTCTTTGAGCGATTGAGGTCTGCTGAGACTCCCAGTCCCTCCATCATCGCAACGAACTTTCTAGTGGAGTACTGTGTGGGTATTGACTCGATCTCATACTTCTCATCCGAGCCATCCCTTGACTCGACGTATCCATCGATTATGATTGGGAATCTGAGGCTCTCGTCGAACTTGTGGCCCCTGGAGGATACTGTTCCCGGATCGCATGATGCTGCGATTGCGGAGTCACGGGCTATCTTCTTCTCACGGGAGTTGATCTTCTGAGACCATTCCTTGTCCACCTTTGGCCCGTGTGCCCTCCGTCCTCCTCGGGTATGGGGGTTCTGAGCACCGGTCTTCTGTCCGGCCTTCCTCATGATTCTGGAGACACCGCGGCCCTTGCCCCACCATTCCACGGAGTGCTTCATACCTGGCTGAGGGGAGCGCTTTCCGTCATGTTCCCTGTGCCCGTAGGACTGCCTCCTGTTTGCTCTTGATGCATGAACGGCGGAACGAACTAGGTCCTCCCTGATCTGCGAAGTGAATGGGGATGGGAGTTCTATGGCCTTGCCGTCTTTGACCTCTACTGCGAACGTTTCTGCCAATAGGCCTGCGTCCATCTCCTCTTGGACTACAGAATTAACCAAATTGTACGCCTTAGTCTTCATGATATCACACGCCCTGCTTGCTTGAGGTGCTGACGTACGTGACGTCCACCTCTCCTATGACCTTCCTCGGACGAGTTGGGTCTCTGAATCTTAGAAGCCTCTTTGCTGGCCCTGGTAGACTTCCTTGGATTATCATGTATGGGTTTCGGACTTCGCCGTAGTTCAGGAAACCGCCGGCTGGGGTTATTTCTGATTCATCGGGATTTGAAATCCTCAAGATCTTCTTGTTCAACTCCGTCCTCTTGTGGTAACCTACTTGCCCGGCCTGCCTGATTGTCTTTCTGACGTATCCAGTGCCGAAGTCACCCATGTTACCTCCCTGGCGCCTCCTCTTGCTGTTCTTGTGGCTAAGTAGCTTAAGTCCGAACCTCTTGATCGACCCTTGCCAACCCTTGCCCTTGGTGACTCCGACGACATCGATCTCCTGTCCTGCTTCGTAGACGTCTTCGAGGCCGACTTGTCCTCCAAGGCGCTCCATTGCCCAGTCGAGTTTTGCATCTATGTCGCCGCCCGTTAATCCTACCTCCATTATCTCGGGGGTCTTGGAAGGGACGCTTCGAACTAGGTCTGGTTGAGTGCAGACTATCAAACGGACCTCTGTTAGATCCTGTTCTCTTAGGGAGTTCAATGCTTCATCCGATGGCTGGGACTGCCTCTTTGGGATCCTTCCACCACGGGTCGCTGGCTTTCTCCCCTCCTCGATGTCCCTTTCTCCGCGAGTCTGGTTTGCTAATCGTGGGAATAGATTGCTGGGGGATTCTTCGGAAATGTCGGTCCAAACTTCTCCCGCTGTCTGCTTTCCGTACGGAGTCATCTTGTAACCCCTTACTGCTAGAACGTTCATTGGAGGCGTCTCGACTATGGTTACTGCCTTCCTTACTTCCTGCCCTGCAGAGGTCGACTTCGGGTTTGTGTCCCTCATCAGTATGTGAGTCATCCCCGCCTTCCAACCCGCGAATCCCTGAACCCTGACCTCAGATGCTTCTGTTTCTGGCCAGGATGTGATTCTTGCGAATTGGCGGATCGCACGCTTTCTAGGGCCATAGCCCATGCTACCACGGCGGGGTTTGGATCGGTCTGCCATTGCATTTCCTCCTGTATTCCGAAATTGGCCGCAAGCGGCCAATGCCGGGCCAACTACGCCATGGAGGCACCGTGACACCGGGCCAAATCCGCGAATGCGGAGGTGGTTTGTGGGATGCTAATCAGAGCCCTTTGGTGTCTGGTACCTCACGTAGTGAGCGGCCTTGCGACAAACATACCCTATTTGAACGAATCGGGGTCCCAAAAGCACACACCTAAGGGGTTGCGAAGGAGAAAATTGCCAATGCAACGATTTTGAACCCTGACTTCGGAGGCCCCTGTCCGTGCCCCCACATATTGCCCATCCAGGATTGGTTTCAGAAACAGTTCAGGCTAGGGCATACCAACTGCAGGCCGTAGATGACGCCTTGGCTGGGTCGATGCTGCTGATACTTCCTACTGCCGCGGGGAAGACCGCTGTGGCATGGTTATCCATAGTCGAGAGATTGGAGAGGGTCGGGGGTTGGGCCTTGGTTATCGCCCCAACTGTTGCCCTATCGAATCAGCATCTGGAAAACGCAATACCAGTTCTCTCAAATGTTTCCGAATTGAGTCCAATTTCCCTTAGTGGGCAGCAGACAGCATCCAAGAGGCCCGAACTATGGAATGGATCTAGGCTGGTGTTCGCAACCCCTCAGGTCGTCAGAAACGACGTTAGGAAGGGGGTTCTTTCTCTGTCGGATTGCAGCATACTTGTTGTAGATGAGGCGCACCATTGCACGGGCGAGCACGCTATGGCAGAGGTTGCCGAGATGTACATCTCCCAGTCCGATGAGCCACTAATTCTTGCAACTACGGCAAGCCCCGGATCTAGAAGGGATCAAGTTCAGGAGATATGCAGGAGATTGGGGATTCAGAAAATACACATGAGGACGAAGGAGGACCCGATGGTGGCGGAGTTTCTCTCGGAGCTAGATGTTGAGGAAGTGGGAGTAGAGGTCCCTAGTGAAATCATAGAGCTCGCAGAGCCGTTCAGGGTATGGCAAGAGGGGATAGTCGACAGGGAACGTAGGAGCGGAAGGTACGTCATGCCGGGTGCGATCAATCAAGCCGGTTTATCGAATGCAATGGAACGGGCTCAGGCAGCTATTGGCAGAGGAGACACGAGTGGTTTCAGATCATCTTCACAGATAGCCACTGCAATGAGGCTGCACCATCTGATTAACCACCTTCTCTGTCAGGGCATAGGTGCATCGAGGCATTTCCTCTTGAGGATGGAAGAAGAGGAAGATAAGACCAAATCTTCGAGGGATTTCCTCAGAGATGGCAGAGTGAGGAGCCTGTCTTCCAGGCTCAAGGGAATGGTTGAGATTCATTCCAAGGTCGGAGCGGTAAGGAGGCTTGTCAGAGAGAGAATTCGAAGGGACGAGGATTCGAGAGTAATTGTATTTGCTAACTACAGGGACACGGTGGAAGCACTCGAGGCGGCGCTTTCTGAACTGGAAGGAGTCAGGGCGATTCAGTTCATCGGACAATCTCGACGGTCGGGTTCCGGGGGACTAACTGCGAAACAGCAAATATCCAGGCTCAACGAATTCAGGGAGGGAGGTGCCAATGTCCTGGTTGCTACTTCGGTAGGAGAGGAGGGATTGGACATCCCCAGCGCTGACCTCGTCATATTCTACGAACCGGTTTCGAGCGAAATTAGAACCATCCAGCGGAGGGGGAGGACTGGAAGAAGAAGGCAGGGGGAGGTAGTCGTACTTGTTGCAGAGGGAACAAGGGACGAGAGGGCCAAGGACTCTGCCAAGAGGAAAGAGGAGTTCATGCACAAGGCTGCTAGGAGAGTATCTAGGGAGCTTCCCGGCAGCCCTCACAAGGATTTGTCTAACTTGGAGAGTTTCTCAGTGTTATCGGAAGGAACAACCTGCTCGGCGGCCGAATTCGTTCTCGAAGCCAGAGAACGACATAGGAGTGATCTTTCTGTGACCGACCCCACCCCTCCCAAGGAACCCAGTGGGGCTTCCAAGGTTGATCTGCCCCCGGGAAACTTCAGACCATCGGGGCAGACTGGGCTGGACCAGTTCTAGTCCCCGATTACTGCTATCCTCGTTCGGAGCTGGGCTAGGCGGTTGTTGTAGTGGCCCATTGCGAATGCGAGCATCTCGGTCAGGTGAATAACCGGGATGTTTGTGGAAATCCCAGTTGCCCGCCCAGCCTTGCCCTGGTAAACGTCGAGTGCTGTGTGGGAGAGAGTGCAAGCGCTGACTATCATCGCCGCCCCCTCGGACTTCGCATCGTCGATAGTGGATGCAATCTGGCGAAGGACCGTGGCCTCCTCCGAGAAAAGGCCCGGGACGCCCACGCTCTGGGTCCTGCTCTCCCATAGAATCGGTTCGCCTCCCAGAGCTCTGATCAGCATCTCAAGGTATTGAGGGTCGAAAACATCGTCTTCGCCACAGGCTCCCTCCTGCTGCATGTTTGGGCCGTAGAATCCAGCAATTGGGAAGTCTATCGTGTTGCGAACCTTCTCCCCGACCTTGTCCAAGCCAATCTCGTCGACTAGGACATGGAGCAGATGGTGCACGCCTACGTCGCCAGACATGGTGAGCCCTGTAGTTCGCTTCAGGACCTCGTTGGTCTTTTCCATGAGAAGGGGGTCTGACTTCAGTCTGGCGAGGTCCTCGTTGAGGTTACCAGCCGTGGCTGCGCATGGGGTCATGATGTCCACACCCATAGATTCGGCTATCGCGAAGTTTCGTGCATTCAGGGTAACTTGCAGTAAGTCGTTGGCTTGCCTGATTATCCCTGCTCCGCAGCTAGTCGCGCCACTCATTGGCAATAGTTCGATTCCAAGGGAACGGGCGGTCGGCTCCATTGTCTGAGAAACCTCGGTGGCACTGCTGTGTGCGATGTTTCCAGGGTGGTATGCGTACTTCAGTGCCATCAGAACCTACCATCCATCTCGTTGAATATCGCAACTACCTCGTGATGGTTATCCACAGAGGAGTTGAACTGCTTGGGCATCTTTCCGATTCCAGCAGGAGGGGCCACCATCCCCAACATCCCGTTGAACATGTTGCCGCCGGTCCTTGTGAAGCCCAGGACCATTCGAGCAGTGACTCCTGAGAATAGGTTCCCGAGAAGCGCGAACGGCCCTAGTGCTTGCCTGTAGATTACTGTGTCATTGACCATCCCGCTGCTCTTGACAGTCCAAGTGTACCACCAAACGTGCTTGCCGTGCTTGCCGTTGAATCCGTCTCCGGTTAGTACAGAGTTCTTCGCTCCTAGAAGTGACTCGGAGACGGCTCTTGGGACTGAGGGCTGGCGGTTTATCGAAGCGAGGTCGGTCTCGGCCTTTATCCCATTAGGGGAGGATAGCATTTTGTCGATTTCCTCCGCCTTGGATGGGGATGTCCTGGGGTCATTTCTCCTAGACCACGTGGAGGCGATTACTGCGGGCCCTAGGTACCCATTTGCATGGGGCACGGCGTCGGAACTAGAGTGGAGGATGTTCTGGCTGCCGAAGTCCCTCATCGAGTGTAAACTTGTGGCGGTAGCAGGATCCATCGTCCCCATCACGCCTTGTGGTGTGTTGGCTCCCTCCCTCGTGGCTGCGACCATCCAGGGGTCGCTTGATTCCCTCTTCCTCTCTAGCGACCACGGGTCTATGGCCAAGTCCCTGATTACCTCGAACCCTGGAAGAGGCTCGATCCGCAGTGAGAGGGATCCTTCCCTCATGGGCGAGACTGAGTCGAGGCGACAGAGTCCAGGCAGAACTAGTCGACCGTTGATTGAAACGGCGGTATTCGAGTCATCGGGGGAGCCGTCCCGGAATGTCAGGGTCCCGTCTTGGGATGCCTTGAGAGTCCTGAGAACCTCCAGCACAGACATGTGTCCCGGTAGAGAGCAAATCCACGTATCTGTGCCTGTGCTGGACGTCTCTGGGTCGTACCTGAATACGCTTATGCTCGCCTGTACGGGTTCGGCTTTGGTATCGGGCACGGAGAAGCCGTCCTCGCCCTCTGCGCCGGTTGAAGAGCCGCTGGCGTACATCTTGATCGCATCCACCATTTCCTCGTGGAATTGGCCGGTGCTGTCGACAGCGGCTAGAGCGGGAAGGGCGTCCAGTAACCACTCTGCAGCGGGTGCGTCAAAGTCAACGTCACAATCTAGTCGGTCGATGATTCGTGTGGCGCCGAGTTTCTCGAATTGGCCGTCCCAATCCTTTCCGGACTGGCAGAAGAATTCGTAGCTGGTGTCCCCAAGAGCGCAAATTGCGAAGTGGACCCCATCTAGGCGGGATGCAGATTCTGAGATTGAGAATTGCCAAAGGTCCTCAGCGTTGTCGGGCATCTCCCCCTCCCCCCATGTGGAGCACACGATTAGCACCCGCTTCTTCCCCGATAGTGAGTTGAAGTCGAATCCATCCATGTCGTGGACTTCTCCCTCGAGACCGTATGACTTTGCATCCTTGGCTATCTTGGAAGCGAGTCCCTCCGAGTTTCCTGATTGAGATCCGAACAGAAGTATTAGCGATCTGTCGCCCGTCGAAAGCAGACCCTCCAAGTCCCCAGTACCAGTTTCGATCGGAGATTCCGCGTCACCCTCTCCTGTGTTTTCAACGGATTCGACGGCTGTCTCATCTTCGGAAGAGGGCGTGGCCCCAGTTCCAGATGATGCGATCAAGGAAAGAGCGTTGGTCGTGAATTCTGCAGCTGGATCGTCGTATTCGACATCACAGTCAACCCTGTCCAGGAGCCTAGTTGCCCCTTGCTTCTCGAACCACCCGTCCCAGTCCTTGCCGGACTGGCAGAAGAATTCGTAGCTCGTGTCACCGAGAGCGCAGACGGCGAATTTGCATCCAGACATTGAAGGTGGCGAGTCGCCGTTCGCCGCTTCCCAGAGGTCTACAGCATTGTCAGGCATCTCGCCCTCCCCCCATGTGCTGCAATAAATCAGGATGTTCTGGTAACTGGGGAGATCGCCGACTTCGACTTCGTCCATCCCCTTAACGGCGGGCGTCAGGCCCAGTGATTTTGCCTGTTTCTCGGCTATGGTTGCCAAATCTTCGGAGTTCCCTGACTCTGAACCGAACAGTATCAACAGAGGGGGAGCGGACAAGACATCACCTACCCAGCCTAAGGCTGGGTATTCACCTCGACCATAATCCGATTATTGAATATGCTCATCGGGCAGGGTGTAGACAGTGGCTAAAATTAGGTCGCTCACATGTCCATTGCATCGAAGTCTTCTGGCATTGGCCCGGCTCCCTTGCTAGATATCACGTCGTCTATCCTCAGAATCATCACTGCTGTCTCGGAGGCGCTCTGAATCGCCTGCTCCACAACACGGCTCGGTTCGAAGACCTTGGCCTTGGCCATATCTACCACCCCACCCTTGTAGACGTTCACCCCATGGGTTGACTTGCCCTCCGAATGCGCCTTCCTGAGATCGATTATGGTGTTCACCGGATCGAGTCCGGCGTTCTCGGCTAGCGTCCTGGGAATTACCTCCAGGGCACTGGAGAATGCCTCTATCGCCATCTGCTCCCTGCCACCGGTTGACTCTGCGAATAATCTGAGGTCCCTGCTGAGTGCGGCTATCACGGAGCCCCCTCCGGTTAGGACTGCACCATCTTCGTGGGCTACTGCGACTACTCCGATTGCGTCCTCGAAGGCGCGCTTCACCTCATCGACAACATGCTCGGTCCCCCCTCTAAGGAGTACGGAGACGCTCTTTGCCTGGGGGCACCCTTCTACGAACACCATGTCCGAGTCCCCGATCTTCCGCTCCTCGACCTTGGAGGCTGAGCCGAGATCGGCTTTGGAGAGGTCGTCCAGGTTGTTTACAATCCTGCCTCCGGTGGCCTTTGATAGGGCTTCCATGTCGCTCTTCTTCGCCCTTCTGATTGCGAATATTCCTGACTTTGCCATGTAGTGCTGGGCCAAGTCATCGATTCCCTTCTGACAAATTACCGTGTTTGCCCCGCTTTCGACGATTTTGTCCACAAGGGACCTCAGGAACTGCTCCTCCTCGTCGAGGAACTGGGAAAGCATGTTTGGATCTGTGATCTGTATCTTCGCGTCGACTTCTGTCTTCTTCACCTCGATTGCAGAGTTTACAAGAGCGATCTTGGCATTGGCCACACTCCTTGGCATGCCGCTGTGAACCCTCTCTTTGTCGAGGATGATTCCGTCAACCAGGGAGCTGTCCCTAATCGATCCCCCTTGCTTCTTCTGGACCTTGATGTCGTCCAAGTCGACAATAGCCCCGTCTTCGTCCTCCTGTGCAACCGACAGGACAGCCTTCACGCTGATGTCCGAGAGGAATTCCTTCACGGCACCTGTGCTCTTTCCCGTCAGTGCGGTCTTGGCGACTTCTGTGAGCATCTTTTCATTGACCCCTGAACCATGTGTTTCTATCAGCTCAACGGCCTTGTCCGAAGCCAGTCTGAAACCTTCGCAGATCACTGTTGGATGGACGTTCTGATCGACCAATTCCTCGCTCCTCTTCAGGAGTTCTCCGGCTATCACTACGGCACTGGTTGTTCCGTCGAAGCAGTGCTGTTCCTGTGTCTTTGCGATTTCGATTATCATCTTGGCTGCGGGGTGCTCGATTTCCATCTCCTTCAGGATCGTAGCTCCGTCATTGGTGATTACCACGTCCCCCATTGAGTCGACGAGCATCTTGTCCATGCCCTTCGGCCCGAGTGTCGACCTCACTGCGTCAGCTACTGCCTTCGCTGCGGCGATGTTGTTGCTCTGGGCGCCCTTCCCACTGGTCCTAGTTGTTCCCTCTTTCAGAATAAAGATCGGTTGTTGTCCGTTGTACATGCAATCACTCGCCTTGTCTCGACGGGCGGGGCACCGGAGGGGGGGTCATAAGGCCTCCCAATCGTCATTTGGGCCTGCGTCGTGCCACTATTCCTTCTGAGATTCAAGCCACTGCTTTCCGTAGTATTGCCACTGCTCCATGGTCCATCCCTCCGGGAGTCCTCCCTCTGGCACCGGTGGCACATCAGCTTCATGGGAAGGCCCTGGTTCCTGTTCCGCTGGATTTGGCGGGGGTGGTGGTTGCTGGAAGAGTTCCTTTGACCCCCCGTACATCGAATTGGCTATGTCGTCTGCTGATGGCAATTGACTCGGGTCTTTCTTTTCACCGCTCCAACCCTCAACTGTCATGCTGTAGTCGCCAAGTGACGAGTACTCTTCCAGAGGGGCGCGAGCACTCCGCAGAACTCTGAATGATGAGAATAGGACGGCCCCCATAATCGCAAGACCTATCGCCACGAAGGCAAAGTTGGCCGCAAGCCATCCGACCTCCTTGACATCGGTACCTTCGGGGATCGGGTCGGGCTTGAATAGGGTAATCTCAGCGGTCTTGGTTGTAGTATCCAAATCGCTAATGACAACAAGTGAGACATTGAAGTCGACAATGTTGGCCGCCAGATTCTCCAGATTCTCCTCCCTGACATCGATGTGAATTGTGACGTTCCTGCTTTCTCCTGCAGAGAGAACGAAGTTTCGATCGTCCTCGTCAACCCTCGCATCATAGACTGTCCAGAGATTGTCCAACTCGACGTCGGCCCTGATCTGCTGCTCAAGTTCGGGGTGGGCGCTGCGAATGGTGAAGACGAGCACGTAGTCATCTCCTGGTTCGGAAATCTCAGCCGCATTAGACAGAGAAGAGGGAGGCAGGACAAGGAGGAACCCGACGGTGCCGACCTCGAACCTTGCCTCTCCCTCTGCACTGTTGCCGGATTCTATGCTAGTAGCCTTGAGTTTGATTATCCTGGGCCCCTCTACTCCTGCAGCAAAGGAGTAGCTGACACTCAAGTTGTAATCCTCGCCCGGTGCAATGTACGGGGTCCTGCCGTTGGATAGCCCGGCCACAAAGGCAGAAACGTCAGATGGGAAATCTAGTTCTATTTCGTAGGAGTCGTCCTCGTTTCCAGTATTGGATATCTTCCACTTTAGGGTCCGGGAGTCGGTTCCAGCCGCAAAGACCTCTTGGGAAAGGTCCCTGTCTTCTACCTCCACCAAGAATGTCTTTGGAACGGTGAGGTAGAAGTTGGAAACAGACTGGTAGCTAGGATTCATCTGACTCGTTCCAATAATGGAGACGCGGTAAGTTCCGTTATCCACACCTTTGGGCATTGGAAGGAGGAGAGAGAGGGTTATCTGACCCCCGTTGGCCTCCAAAGTGGCTTCATCCGAACTCATGTCAGCTTCCAGCCTCCAGTTATCCGTATCCACCCTGATGTCGAAGGTATCCTCCGTGTTTCCATAGTTGAACAGGAAGACCTGTACCGTTCGCAACAGGCCATCCGCGGGAGCGAGCATCGCATTCTTCACTGGGGCAATAGCTAGGTCATGGTAAACAGGGACCTCGATGTAGATCTTCGATGAGGCTTGGTATGTGTTGGGAAGGCGTGGGTTTGCGAGAAGAGTCAACTCATATGTCCCAGGCTCCATCCCTTCTGGAATGGTGACCTCGACGTTCAGTGATTCCTCTTCCACGGGAGTCATGTTGATCATCGAAATCTCATCTCCCCCGACCTCATACCACTTCAGGTCATCAGAGGATAATTGCGAGCCTTGGGGGAATTGGCCACCGAGGGTCCACGAAGAGAACTGGTTACCTGTGTTCTTCAGATCCATCGTGATATTTGCCTTGCCTCCTGGCAATATCGTTGCTGCAGGGTTGGCGAGGGTCTCTTGCTTCAGAGTCATCCTGTACGTAGACTCGACACTAACTGGAAGTTCGACGTAATACTTCGTTTCTTGGAACCCTAGGATCCCATCATTGATCCATGTGTACCAGAACAGGTCCTGTACAGGGGCGCCATCCGGGATCGTTAGGTTGAACCATGCATTGGTGTATGTTCTCGCCTTGATTGTGTTTGTCTTGACCTCGTTATCGTGGTCATTGAAGTTGTTCGAGTCTATCCTAAGGGGGAATTGGGACATCCAAGAGCTATTGGATACCTCTGTGAAAAATCTGAGAGTGGTGTCGATGTAGCCCTTGTTGAAGATTCGGCAGTGGAGTGAAGGCGGTTCTGGGTCGGCGGCTTCGACGAGAATCGTATTTCCGCCCTCAGAATCTGGGTCGTATAGTGTAGAGCCGCCGAAGTTGTCAGGGAAGTTGCATTGGGCGTCCAATGTGTACTCCTCCCCCCTTTCTATCGCGAAGATGATGAATGAGTCGATGTGTATGCCCTCATCTGCAAAGGATGAGTTGGAGCGGAACAGGAAGGAAACAGTGAAGCCCTCATTCTGATGCATTCCCGTTGCATTCCAAACTAGTCTAGACCAGTCTCCCTCCGATGAGGAGATGTTCCTGGCAGAGTAGTTCAGGTACTCCACCCCTCCTCCTGCTCCGGAGTCAGTCTCGAGCATGATGGTGTCTCCGGCACCCATCACTCCCCAAGCGTCAGTTGCGATCTGAATCGAGTAAAGCAGGGGGCTATTCACCTTGACCAGGCAGAGGTTCGCCCCGTGTATCGAGGAGACTATCGGGTCATGCTCGCCATATCCGAGACCGTGGCTGTCATCGAAGACTTCGTCTGAGCAACCGTCATTTGAATTGTACCGTTGCCAAGCCCACCTGAGTCTATCGAAACGATTCGAAGCGTAATTGTCATTGTCTCCTGAGACTTTCCAATGCCAATCCCCGGTAGCGCTGGAGAGGTTCTCCATCCTCCACGTCCCTGTTGGGAAGTTGTTGGTGTCGGGTTGGTATCCGTCCGTGTATCCTGCAGCAAACCAAGTTGGTTCCCCGAAGGGGACTGCATTATTGGTGCAGTACTTTCCTTCATCGGCCTCATCGTTGCAGAATCCATTCTCCATTGGGTCATACCAGAAGGCGATAGGGACATCCCTGTCCAAGATGTCATTTGAGTCATCACCGTCAATTCCGATTCCCGCATCGACAATGCCCCTAATCGTAACCCCACCAGTTAGCCATCCATCGTCACTGAGTGTACTGTGAGCTATTGATGGAGTCCATACAAACGGCATTCGAATGGACTGACCGGCTGCCAATGTGATGTTGAATGTCCATTCCTGAATCATTGTCCCAATTGGATGCCAAATCTCTAGTTTGGCGTCGGCAGTAACTGGCGAAGGGTCGACTCCGACTTGACGAAACGTGACATTGACTTGGATTGATTCGCCCTTGGTCATGTACTCCAGTGTGCTGGAGTCGGGCTGATCCCAAACCCTAGGGGAATAGCTTGAGTTGCCCACCTCGATTCCAGTAACTTCGAAGTCTACGGGATTGTTCCTTGGCCCCACTTCTGACTGCCTTGAAGGGGCCTCTGGAGTCTGGAGTGCAACATGGGAAAGGCTCACCGCAATGAGCAGCGAAGAAAGCAGGAGTGCACGAACCGAACTCATTGACACCAAAATGCGGAGTTAAATCGTGTAAGAAGGTTGGGGACTGTGGTTCATTTGTGGTGATGGGGTGGTGAGGTGATTAATGTACGCTAACGAGTCTCGTAATGCCCGCATCAAATGAAGTGCTTATGGTGGCATGCAGTGCGGAAGGAGGCATGGTTGACCGGGGGAAAGTGGGGAAGCAATTGGTGCTGGCTCTGCTCGTTGTTCTGCAGATCACCATGGCGCCCGTGTTACTATTCTCACTGACTTACCTGATTCACGTGGACTATGGGGCGGCCCAGATCAGCATTCGAACAGACCTAATCTACTGGGTGGTGTCGGCAGGATTGTCATATGGGCTTATTTCGATAGCTCTGGCACTGGTCGTGGGCGGTTTCAGGCCCTTCTTCGTAGCGAACCGAGGGGGGATCCTACCAGCTCTGAAAATGAGCTCTAGGACAGGGGACCCGGAGCTGGTCGACAGAGCGAGGCTGCACCTCCAGAGCACCCCGTACGGGAAGATGGCCAGGCTTGTGAACTCGAAGACGAGGGAGGGGGGATACGACCTGATGGCGGTCCACGGTGGGCTGCAGCTACTGGCCGTCCCGATGCAGGTAATCCTGATTGCGGTACCGCTTGCGATAATGGAGGGCGTACCAGATTCGATGGTGAGGCCCAGCCGGGCCTTCGACCTAGGGATGGCGGGCTACCTCGTCGCTCTCTGGATAGCCGTCAGGGTCCACCCCATTGTCTCTCACCAACTCGTAGGGATAGCGGCGATGTTCAGGAATGTCGTCTGGAGGGTCTCGAGGCTCTCTTGGGTCCTGCCGATCTTCCTCTACTGGCTCGTTGCCCGGCTTGCGCTGCTCATCTCGCTGGACATCCTGAACGTCAACTACGAGCAGTGGCACGAGATGCAGCTGGAGAAGATCGTCCTTGAGACAATTGCTCCAGGGGCAGAGGTCCCTGAGACTGCGATTCTGGACTTCGTCGTGGCAATTTCAGTCTTGCCAATGGCCACCTTCACCACCATATCCGTCCTGGGTGGCTCACAGAACATGCCCGAGTGGATGTTCAGCCGCGAGTCAACCCTCGAGTCCCTAAGGACGAAGGAGTTGGGGGGTGTCACGGAGCCGAAAGAACCCGTTGAAGAGGAAATGGTGAACATAGGAAAAGAGCAGTCCGATGAAGCAGTGGATCGGGATCTTTCCTCTAGGATGATCGATACCCCGTTTGACTTGTTCGGGGAGGACTAGGCAAAGAGGCAGTGGCCTTTGCGGCTTTTCCCTCACTCCATTAGTTCCTTCAGGACGACCTCTACCCTGTCCATCCCTCTGGATATATCCTCGCGCCCTATTGTGTAGGCGAACCTTAGGTGCCCCTCGCCTGCCTTGCCGAAAGCGGTTCCCGGAGAGCACAGCACCCCTCCCTCGAGGAGCTTGAGCGCGACCTCCTCGCTGTTCATCCCAGGCACCTCTACCTTGGGGAAGACGTAGAACGCGCCCGTGGGAACGTGGCAAGACACTCCCGGCATCGCGTTGAGCCTCTCGCAGATCAAGTCCCTACGTTCCTTGAACTCCGCACACATCTCCTCAGGGTAGCCTGGGTAATTCTCCAAGGCCTCGAGAACAGCGTGCTGCATAGCGTCGTTTGAGCACGCAGTCACGTAGTACTGCATCTTGGTAAGCTCCCTCATCAGGTCCGGATCCGGCGATAGTAGGTATCCTATCCTCCACCCGGTCATCGCGAAGGTCTTGGAAAATGACTGGACCATGACCAGCTTGTCGTATCCAGCACCTAGGAAGGAGACGTGGGGCGAGTCGTAGACTATCCTGTCGTAGACCTCGTCGGTGATCAGCCACAGATCGTTTGCCCTGGCGAACTCGACCAGCTCGTCCCTCTGTCCCTCATCCACGTTGCCACCCGTGGGGTTGCTAGGGAAGTTGTACAGTATGGCGACAGTGCTGTCGTCGACTATCTCTTCGAGGTCTGATATTGTGGGTACGAAGCCGTTCTCGAACTTGCATGGGTAGTAAGAGGGCTCGCCTCCGCAGATTACGACGTCTGGCGGGTATAGGGGGAAGTATGGCTCTGGGATCATCACCTTGTCGCCGGGGTTGACTATTGCCAGGAATATGTCAAGCAGTGCGTTGGTCCCGCTCATGGTGATGCACACGTTGGACTCGTCGAGAGTAGGGATGCGGTGGTGCCACATCTCCGCAATCTTCTGCCTGAGCGGCGGGAGTCCAGCGGTAGTGGTGTACTTGTTCCTCCCGTCCCTCATTGCACGCGTGAACGCCTCGATAGCCAAGTCAGGTGGCTGGAAGTCCGGCTCCCCCAGACCGAACTGCACGGCATCGTCCCCGGCCATATCGAACATCCTCCTGACGCCCGTTGGGCGAATGCTCTTCGAGCGGTCGGAGAATCTCACCATGACCTGCGGACTAGCGTTCTAGGATTTTAACAAGGCGGCCCATGACACTCAATTTCGTGGTTCGGTCGGTTTTCAGTCGACCATTTCCGCGTCTATTACGCCCTCAGTGGGCCTGATCATGGAAGGAAGAAGGCCCTCTATCTCATCGTCAGAGCGCAACCTCACAAGCACCAGCGAACCGACCCATGCCATGGCCACGAGGACCACGATTCCGACTACTGCCGTAGGGACTCCCTGGGCCGTGTTACCTCCTCCCTCTCCAGATACCTCGTAGAATACGGGCAGGGAATGGGATTCACCCGCAGATGCGTGTACTTCAACGGTGTGCTGACCCTCCGGGAGGCTCCCGGGGTCGAGGATAATGTGCCACAGGAATGGAGTCAGGGCACCCACCTCTCCGGGGATATCTGAGTAAGTTGCCTCGTACCATGGGCCCTGTCCGACCCTGTACTCCACCATGTCGACTGATCCGGACTGACCCCATGCATGCCCGGTGATATTGATAGCATCCGACTGGGTGATGTTCAGTCCATGGCTCTGTAGAGTTGGGTCGATCGACTCGGTCTGACCGGAGTCCCGTAGGAATATGGCTAGCTCGACGGAAGCTAGGGCGTCGACCATCCCGTAGCCGAACTCCCGGTTCCAATATGGGTCTACTTCTGGGGCGCTGGGCTCACCCCTCAGCTCGGAAGTGTGCTTGAGGACCTCCTTTACCTGGAGTGGAGTGAGGTTGGAGTTGGCCTCCAGCAATAGGGCAATTATGCCGCTTACCGAGGGTGTAGCGTACGAGGTGCCGCTGCCCCTTCCGGTGTAGGTGTTCTCCGATGCGTCACCTCCGAGGAAGTTGTTGCAGGAGCCGCTGGTGACGCAGGCCTCGGCCTGGACAATATTGGTTCCCGGGGCGCTAATCTCAGGGATCAGCTCGTCGAGAGGGTTTCCGTTACCGTTGTCCTTGCGCGGCCCTCTGGAGGAGTAGCCGGCGATCTCATCGTCAGTCCTGTTGACTGTGTTCTTGTCGTCAGTGGCCGCCACCGTGATGGACAGCGAGGATGCGCTCATTCCAGAGAGTCCATCGTTATCCTCTCCGGAATTGCCGGCTGCGTTAGACACTACCAATCCCAGCTCCATGGCTTCGTCTAGTATCCTGCTATGCATGTCAGAGCCGTCCGAGCCGCCGTCCTCGTGGCTTGTGATCCCCCACGAAAGGGAGATGATGTCGATACCGTGGCTCTCTGCGTCTGCCCCGGGCCATGCGTCATCCCTGTGGTCGATTATCCATTGCAGGCCATTCATCGCGGACTCATAGAACTCCTGCTCAAGGAGGTAGTTCTCGAAGGGGCCGGCGCCTACGTCAGTCCCTATCCTGACGTCCACCAAGCCTGCGTTCGGTGCGGAGCCGTAGAACTGTGTCTGAGAACCGTCCGCCTCCAGGCCTGAAGCGCTGGCCATTCCCATGCAGGCAGTCCCGTGCTGATTCCCGTCATCTGGGTCAAAGGAGCCATCATCCTCCCTACCTCCTGATAGTACGCACTGAGGGTCGCTGTGCACGTAACAGACGGCGTCGTACCCGGCGACGAACTTTCCTGCCAGACCGGGGTGCTCGTTGTCAACACCAGTGTCCACCATAGCGATGTTGATGCCCTGTCCGGAGAGTCCTAGGTCCCATGCCCCGACCGGGTATTCTGAGGAGTTGCTGGCCTTGACGGCCGGGGTCTGGACGTCTCCATAGAAAACGAGAGAGCCGTACCTCTCCACCATTGCGACACCGTCGAGACTCGCAAGGCCCCATGACTCGTTCGCGTCGATTCCCCCGAGGAGTACGGCATCTACGACCGGTAGTTCCTGCCGGATCTCGAAGCCCATTGAGAGAATCCTATTCCTATCTGAGTCTGTGACCTCCCTGGTGAATGAAAGACCCACGTTCACAGTCCCCGTCGCCTCCTGTATGGAGTCGTGTATGCCGTTCCTGTCGAGGTCCAAAGTAGTAAAATCCCACCAATCGGCTTGTGGGTCCCACCAGATCTCGGATTGCTCTGGGACTGAAGTTCTGTGGCCCGACTCGACTATCTGCGCCTCGCTATGATTCGCCCCACTCTCGGCGGATGCCGAACCGGAGGCCGCTATGCTTCCGGTTAGAGGGGACAGCAGCAGAACCACCATTGCCAGGGCGAGAAGTCGTCGGTCCATCGTGCTCCTGCAGGCACCGACTTCTATTCAACCCAACCTAATTGGGTGAGACTGGGAGGCTGTTCGCTGAGGAATCTTTTGTGGTGGGGGCACTGGGATTTGAACCCAGATCAGCGGGTTTCTTCCGCTTAGCGTGCACCCGGCTCGCGCACGCTCTCGGTTTGCGACGGGTCGGTGCTCCAGTTGGTCATCAAATCCATCAGAATACCTCCTCGTCGTCATTCCCGTGCAACTGGAGCCCGCGGTACTACCAGGTTATACTATACCCCCAAGGG
>PVBE011295728.1_pt1 | contig 22780 bp, 18 predicted proteins | sample 1631181 | NCBI WGS metagenome assembly PVBE01 (sample SAMN08397723, study PRJNA350692) | Marine metagenome, whole genome shotgun sequencing project. | isolation source: water | place: Pacific Ocean | collected 2012-04 | reverse complement strand
GAGGCGGCTGCGAAGGCGCCCCAGGCGCAGAGGATGACGAGGGGGCTCACACCGGGGGTGATGCCGGCCTTGAGGCCGGCGACGACCATGGTGCTCGAGAGGAGCGCGGTGACGAGGAGGCCGAAGGCGATGGCCTTGTGATCAGACTTCATGGGGTTCAGATTGAAGTGGAAGGGGCGCTGGGGTCGACCTAGAGGCTAGGAAGGCAGTCGGTCCGGATCCAGGAGTGCGCTTGGGCTCTTCTCGGGGCCTATACTCCCAAAGAAGGCCAAAGGCCCCCTCATGAATACTCCCAAGGTCTCCGTCCTCCTGCCGGTTTACAACGGCAGGCGCCACCTAGAGCGGCTCCTGCCGCGCCTAGAGGCCCAGGTCGTAGAGGGAGGCTTCGAGGTCCTCGCGACGGACTCGACGTCCACGGATGGAAGCGCTGAGGTCCTCGCGGCCCACGGCGTCGCCTGCGAGAGCATCCCGCAGCCTGAGTTCCGCCACGGCCGCACACGCAACGAGCTCGCCGCGAGGGCCTCGGGCGAGCTCCTCGTCTTCCTCTCCCAGGACGCGCTCCCTGAAGGGCCGGATTTCATCGCCAACCTCGTCAACGCCTTCGAGGATGAGCGCGTCGCAGGCGCCTACGGGCGCATCCTCCCGCCGGCAGAGGAGGACCCCCTGACGGCGCGCACCGTGCTCAGGCAGCCCGAGGCCTCGGGTGAGGCCCAGACCCGTGACCTCGACGAGACCGGGCCCGTTTGGGACCTCCCGCCCGCTGATCGCGCCCGCTGGCTGCACTTCAACAACGTCGCGAGCGCGATCCGCGCTGACGTCTTCCGAGCGCTGCCCTTCCCGGACGTCCCCTTCGGTGAGGACTTCGCCTGGGCGGCGCGCGCGCTCTCCGCTGGACACCGCATCCGCTTCGTCCCTGCCGCGGTCGTCCACCACGCCCACAGCTACAGCGCTCGGAGCGCCTTCGAGCGGAACAGGATCGACGCCGCCTTCCACCGCCAGATCCACGATTACCGGGTCCGTCCGAACCTCGCCTCCGTCTTCAAGGGCTACGTCTTCGAGCTGCGTGAGGACTGGCGCTTCCTGGCGGACCGGGGGCAGCGCTGGCCGTGGATTTTGAGGGCGCTCAGCCTGCGCGCAGGCCAGATCTTGGGCCAATACTGGGGCAGCCGGGGCTGGGGAGGGGAGGTTGACTGCCGCCCCCTCGTCGATATGGGAGCAAGCTCCGCCAACTTGGGCGGATCCAGGAAGACGTAATCCGATGGATCGAGGCTTGCTTCGCCCCATCTGGGGTCTGGGGCACGGAATCAGGGGGGTTGAGATCGTCCCGTCAGGGGGTCAAGAGCCCCTGATGGGCTCACGGGCCTCTTCTGGGGGGTCCCAGAGTGCCGAAAACAGCCCTGGAACTCCTCCTTGAAGGTCTCCCGTCAAGGGACCTCGAGCGCCCCGGAGCTCCCAAGCCCACCCTGCCATGCGCCCCATCCAATCCGTCAGCGTGCTCATCCCCACCTACCAGGGGATGGAGTTCTTGGACCGCCTCATGGGCGGCCTCGCGGAGCAGGATCTCGAGCTCGAGTGGGACGTCTACGCCATCGACTCCAGCTCCTCCGACGGGACCTGGGAGGCGCTCGAGGCTTGGGGAGAGAAGCTCCCGGTGAAGCTCTCGCGCGAGCGCATCACCTCAGTCGAGTTCGACCACGGGGACACGCGCAACCTCCTCGCTGCCCGCTCACGCGGTGACCTCCTCGTCTTCCTCACCCAGGACGCGATCCCGAGCGATCCCTCTTTCCTCACGAAGCTCGTCAAGAACTTCGAAGACTCAGGCGTCGCCGCCGTCACTTGCCGCAACGTCCCGCGCCCCGACGCGCAGCTCCTCACCAAGCTCTTCAGCGAGAACGACCCCGGGTACTCCGCAGGGCGCCGCGAGGTCCGCCTCTCTGACGTCGCGGGCTACGAGGAGATGAGCGCTCACGAGCGCCGCCTGCTCTACAACTTCAACGACGTCGCCGCTGGGTACCGCCGCGAGGTCTGGCAGCTCCACCCCTTCCCGCGCACGCCCTTTGGCGAGGACGTGCTCATGGCGCGCGCGCTCCTTGAGGCGGGCTACACCGTCGTCTACGACGACGAGGCCACCGTGGAGCACAGCCACGACTACACTCCAAAAGAGCACCGCACCCGGGGTGAGATCGACGCGCGCTTCAACGCCGAGTGGCTCGACAGGATCTGCGTCGCCTCCAGGGCAGACGCCAAGGAGCTCACCAAGCGCCAGCTCAAGGTGGACGCGGCGGCGATCGCCGCGGCCGGCTATGAGGGCGCTGAGGCCGACGCGCTCCTCAGAGAGGCGAAGGCCCAGCGCGAGGCGACCTTCCTCGGGCTCCATGAGGGCGGTCGGACACCGCACCGCCGCGCGACGACCAAGGTCTCCGAGGGCGAGCCCCTCTCGCTCCTCTACGTCGTGCACGGCTTCCCGCCGGACACCTGGGCAGGCACCGAGATCTACACCCAGAACATCGCGCTCGAGATGCAGCGTCGCGGCCACTCTGTGACCGTCTTGGCGCGCGTCCCCGCTGACGGCGCCGACGCCCCCGAGGACTTCTCGATCGAAGAGTCTGAGTTCCAGGGCCTGCGCGTCCTGCGCTGGACCCACCGCCTCGAGCACTCTTCGATCGCCGACAGCTACCACCACCCCGCGGCAGACGCCGCCTTCCGGCGCCTCTTGATGCGCGAGGACTTCGACCTCGTGCACTTCCAGCACCTCATCCACTCCTCCGCTGGCCTCGTCAGCGTGGCCAAGGAGTTCGCCCTCCCGACCATCGTCACCTGCCACGACTACTGGGGCCTCTGCGCGCGCGTCCAGCTCATCCGCCCGGACGGCGAGATCTGTGAGGGGAACCAGGGCGCGGGCTGCTTCCTGTGTGTGAAGGAGAAGGCGCTCGACAAGGTCCCCGCTGCGCGCGCCCTAGGGAAGGTCGCGGGCGGCGCCTTCGATGGTTTGATCGGGGGACTGAAGGCCTTCGTCGGTGAAGACCAGCGCCAGCGCCTCGAGGGCTACGAGGACACGATGGCGCGACACGACTTCGTCTTGAACGCCTACTCCGAGGCAGACCTCTGCATCAGCCCGAGCCGCTTCTTGCGGCAGAAGTACTTGGAGAGCGGCCGCTTTGACCCGCACCGCTTCCTCTTCAGCGACAACGGCATGCGCACCGACCACGTCGAGGCCCTCGCCAAGACGAAGTCCGCCGAGGGCCGCGTGCGCTTCGGCTTCGTCGGCTCCCTCGTCTGGTACAAGGGCGACGAGACGATGATTCGCGCCATGCAGCGTTTGAAGGACTCGCCCTGCGAGCTCAACGTGTACGGCACCTTCGACCCGGAAGGGGACGAGCACCACGCCGAGCTCCAAGCGCTCGCCGAGGGGGCCGAGGTGAACTTCAAGGGGCGCTTCGACAACTCACGCCTGAGCGAGGTCTACGCGGACATCGACGTCCTCGTCGTCCCGAGCGTCTGGTATGAGAACTCTCCCATCACCATCCACGAGGCTTACTTGACCGAGACCCCGGTCCTCGCGAGCGACATCGGCGGCATGGCTGAGTTCGTCAAAGACGGCGTCGACGGTCTGCACTTCAAGGTGGGCGACCCCGAGGACCTCGCGGAGAAGATGAGGCGCTTCGTGGACGAGCCCGACCTCTTGGAGCGCCTCTCCCAAGACTTCATGCGAGTGAAGACTCTTGATGAGAACGGCGAAGAGACCGAGGCGCGCTACCGCGCCCTCACCTGCGTCGACAGGAGCCCCGAGGGCGCGGGAGCGCTCCTCGTGCGCGGAGCCAGAGACACGGCTGGTCAGGAGTCCTGCGTGGAGCAGGGCGCGGACTGGCTGCTCCTCACCCCTGGCGGCGGGGCGGTGGAGTACGAGCTCGAAGGAGCTGGGGGCGGCAGGCGAGAGCTCGCGCTCTCGGTCGCGCTCTTGGCCGTTGAGTCAGAGAGCGTCGAGATGGGTGGTCGCGTCGTCGTCGACGGCAGAGAGCTCGCACAGATCGAGCCCTTCTTCGCTGGGGACGTGGACGAGGTCAGGGAGGTCTGCTTGGACTTGGACCTCCCCGCTGACGCGGAGCGCCTGAGGATCGAGTGCGCCCTCTCTGAGGGCGGGCCGGAGGCGCACCTGCGCCTCGCGTCTTTCGAGGTGCGCCCAGGGCGCGCTGCCACGGCTGAAGAGGTGGCGTCGTGATGGGCTTCGTCAAGAAGGTCCTCAAGGGCCGCAAGAAGAGGCGCGGCAAGGTGGACCCCTTGGGGCTCGCTGTTGAGTTGGGCGAGGCGGTCCGTGACGAGGAGCTCCCGAGGTGTTCGATCGTCATCCTCAATTGGAACGGCAAGCACCACCTAGAGCCCTGCTTCGAGACGCTCGCAGCTCTCGACTACCCAAAGGACAAGTACGAGGTCGTCCTCGTCGACAACGGCTCGACTGATGGGAGCCTGGAAGAGATGCGCGAGGACCACTCTTGGGTCCGCGTCGTCGAGAACGAGGAGAACGTGGGCTTCAGCAAGGGCTGCAACCAAGGCGTCGAGGCCTCTGACTCTCCGGAGGTCGTGGTCTTTTTGAACAACGACATGCGCGTCGAAAAAGCCTGGCTGCGTGAGCTCGTCTCGCCCATCGCCCGCGGCGAGTGCGCCGCGACCACAGCCAAGATGTACTCCTGGGACGGCAAGCTCATGAACTCCGCCGGCGGCGGGATGAACTTCCACGGGATCGGGATCCAGCGCGGCTACCTCGAAGACCCCGGCCCCGAGCACGACTGGGCGCGCAAGACCCTCTTCGCTTGCGGCGGCGCGATGGCCATGGACGCGCGCGTCTTCGATGAGCTCGGCGGCTTCGACGAGGAGTTCTTCGCCTACTACGAGGACGTGGACCTCGGCTGGCGGACCTGGATCGCGGGCTATGAGGTGATCTACACCCCGAAGGCCGTCTGCTATCACCACCACTCGAGCACGAGCCGGCGCATGCCGATGGAGATGATCCGCCTCTTGCAGGTGCGCAACCCGCTCCTCGTGTGCTTCAAGAACTACGGCGACGAGGCCTTCGGGAAGATCTTCCCTGCGCTCCTCGCGCTCAGCGTGCGGCGCATGTTCGCCTCTGCAGGGATCGAGGACGACGGGCCGTTCCGCATCCAGAACGCCGTCACAGACTCGACAGGTCCCGTCCGCAAGATGTGGGAGCGCGCGCGAGGCGGCGCCACCGAGACCTTCCCCATGACCCGCGTCGCAACCGCCGACTTCATCGGCATGAACGACCTGCTCGGTGATTGGGATCTTTGGATGGAGCGTCGCCGCGCTGTACAGGCGACCCGCGAGCGCTCGGATGAGGAGATCTTCCGTCTGTTCCTCAAGCCGACCTGGTGTATCGAGGACGAGCTTGGTTATAAGGAGCTTCACGAGGGGGTCCTCAAAGATCTCGGGATCGCCGAGCTCTTCGATGGACTCACAGACGATGGACCGGAGCCCCACAGGTAAGCAGTGATGAAGCTCTCCATCGTCATGCCCGTTTACAACGAGGAGGCCACGCTGCGCGAGATCGTAGCGCGCGTCCTCGCGACCCCCCATGAGAAGGAGCTCTTGCTCGTCGATGACTGCTCGAGAGATCGCTCGGCAGAGATCATCGCAGAGCTCGCCGCCGCGCACCCCGAGGTGCGCTCGTTCCAGCACGAGACGAACCAGGGCAAGGGCGCGGCGCTGCGGACTGGATTTCAGAACGTCGAGGGCGACGCAGTCATCATCCAAGACGCCGACCTCGAGTACGACCCAGCTGAGTACGCGAAGCTCCTCGTCCCCTTCGAGGCGGGGGAGGCCGACGTCGTCTACGGGAGCCGCTTCTTGGGCGGCGCATACACCCTCGACGTCAACTTCTGGCGCTACCACGGCAACCGCACGCTGACCCGCGTCAGCAACCTCTTCACGGGCCTCCGTCTCACGGACATGGAGACCTGCTACAAGCTCATGCGGGCGGACGTGGCGCGCTCTCTCGACATCAAGTCGCGCACCTTCACGGTCGAGCCCGAGATGACGGCCAAGTTCGCGCGCGCCAAGCTGCGCGTGGTTGAGGTCCCGATCAGCTATGACAGCCGGGGCTATGACGAGGGGAAGAAGATCGGCTTGAAGGACGCCTTCCTCGCCATCGGGGCGATCCTGCGCTTCCGCTTCTTCGCCTGAGTCAGACCTCGAGGTTGGGGCTGAGCTCGTGCTGTAGGGCGACGTGCACGTCGACGTCGAGTCTGTCGAGCTCTCCTAGGGTCTCCTTGGCCGCCGAGAGGGCGAGGTCTGGCGTGTTCGTCTTCTGCGAGAGGTGAGCGAGGACGAGCGTGTGCAGCTCGGCGCCGACGAGCTCTCTGAGGAGCGCTTGTGCTTGGGCGTTGGAGAGGTGGCCTTGGTCGCTGCTGATGCGGCGACGGAGCTTCGGCGGGTAAGGGCTCGTCTCCATCAGCTCAGGTTGGTAGTTGAACTCTAAGACGAGGACGTTGGCGCCTCGCAGGAGAGGGGCGAGGTCATGCCGCGGGTGACCGCAGTCGGTGCAGATGATCGCTGTGCGACCCCCATGAGTGAGCCTGAGGGCGACCGTCGGGTCGCAGTCGTGGGGGAGGGGGATGGTCTCGATCTTGAGCGCCTCCTCGGAGCCGGGGACATCGAGCTCGAAGGAGCCGCCGACAGGGAGGGCTGAGAGCCGCGGGGCGCGGGCGACCGAGCGGTTCTGCATCATCGCCTCAGGGCAGTGAATGAGGGCGTCGTGGCGCTTGCCGACGATGCCAGCTGAGCGCGCGTGGTCGAGGTGAGCGTGGGTGAGCACGACATGGTCGACCTGCTTCTGAGCGATCCGCGCGGCCTCGAGGCGCTCCGTGAGCGCGCGCATGGTGAGGCCGGCGTCCACCAAGACAGTGAGCTCGCCGCAGCGCACGAGCGTCGAGTTCCCTTCGCTCCCGCTCGAGAGGACCTGGAGGTGCAAGTCTTCAGTCTCCTTGGTCTGCGGTGGCTGGGTGTCCGCGCTCGGCGGCGATCGAGGTGAGGAGCGGGAGGAGGTCCTCTGCGATGAGCTGGTGCCCTTTCGGCCGCGGGTGCCAGTTGTCGAGGAAGAGCCCGCGCTCGTAGACCTCGCCGTAGGAGCGGAGGTGGCTGCGGACGTCGATGAGGGGGACTTGGAGGCGCGTGGCGGCGGCCTCCGTCGCGTAGGAGTATTCCACGAGGACCGGCGCCTCACCCTCGGACGCGAGCTTGCGAGGCATAGAGAGCAGGATCACGCGCGCGCCGTCGGCCTGGATCTCAGTCACGAGCTCTTCTAGGTAGCGGCGGTACTCGACGAGGGAGATGCGGCGGACCCCTGAATAGTCTCTCTGTCCGACCTCTGCGAGGGAGGCGAACTCGCGCCTGCGGCTATCCCGATATCTCTTCCTCAGAGCCTTCATGCCCCCGCTCCGTTCGAAGCGCATCGAGTCGACGAAGTGAGCGATCCTCAGGTTCTCTCTGAGCCAGCGCCCGGTGCTCCCGAGCCCGGCGCTCTCCTCGCTGAGCTTGAGCGTCTTCTCACGGTCCGACTCTCGGCTTGGGGCAGCGTAGTGGTCGTTCACCGCGCCGAAGGCGAGCACGACGACGTCAGGTCTGTACTCGCGTACCAGCGCGCGATATCGACTGAGGCCTTGCAAGATCGTGTAGCCGATGACGCCGGCGTTGAGGGGCTCCGTCGGGATCCCGGCCTCGCTGAGGGAGGCTGCGCACTGAGCGGCGTAGGTCTGGTCAAAGTCGATCCCCCAGCCGAAGGTGGAGGAGTCTCCGATGAAGGCGACCCGGAAGGGCGGAGTCTTGGGGTTCACCTTGAGGAGCGGTCCGCGGTAGGTGTGCGCGTTGATGCTCTCTCCGGGGCTCCACGGGATCACCGCGAGGGGTTGCGGTGTCCAGAGGCACTCAGGGTCCATCCTGTGCAGCGCCTGGAGGGAGTCGAACTGCTTGTCCTCCTCGATGTTCCAGATGACGAGCGGGATCTCCTTGGGCATGAACTTGAACCCAAAGAGGCGCAGGCCGAGCTCGGCCGCGCCTAGGGTGCATACGGCGACTGCGAGGGAGAGCAGCGCCTTCTTCTGGATGGGGAGGGTCATCGTGGGGTCCAGCCTCTATTCCAACCTCCTAGGCTGGAAGTTCAACACTGGGCACCTTGTCGGTAGCCTAGGCCCATGTCGAGACTTCACTGGGCCCTTCTCGTTCTCTTTGCGGCGGCCTGCGCTGGACCTGACGCTTCACGCCTCTCTGCTGACGTCGCTTGGATGGCGGACGACCTTCGAGAGGGGCGTCGCGCAGGGACGAGCGGTGAGGCCGCGACCACCGAGTGGCTCGCGGCGCGCCTCGAGGCGCTCGGGCTGGAGCCTGCCGGAGAGGGCGGGAGCTGGTTCCAGGAGTTTGGGGTGGAGCTCCCGCCGGAGGAGCGCGAGGGGACAATGGTCTGGGCGCGCGGCGTTCGGCACGTGAGCTTCGGGTCCATCCGCCCGCTCTTCTGCGCAGTCTCGGGTGACTTAGTAGCCTCACCGCTCGTCCTCTGTGGCTACGGGGTTCAAGACGAGGGCCGCGGCTGGTTGGATTACGGGAGCGCGCCTGCGCTGCCAGCGGGCGCGGTGGCTCTCGTGACGCGCGGCTTGCCACGTGGCGCTGGTGGGGACGACACGGACGCGAGCCACGACGACGCGACCTGGGGTTTCCAGGGCTCGCTCTTCCACAAGGTGATGACCGCGAAAGGCTTCGGCGCAGCGGGAGTCCTCATCGCGCAGCACCCCGATGATCCTTCACCGCCCGTCAGCTTTGACGCTGGCTCTGGCGCGGTGGCGGGGATCCCCTGCGCCATGATCTCTGCTGCGGTCGCTGAGTCGCTCGCCCCGGGTTACGGCGAGGTGGTGCGCCTCTTGGACGGGATGGAGCGTCGGGTCGCCCAGGCGCCCCTCGCAGTGTGTGAGGTCGGGCTTCACGTCCGGGTCGCGCGAGAGGCTGGCTCTGCACGCAACGTCCTAGCGCGTCTCCCTGGCGGAGACGGGCCGCTCGTGGTGCTCGGCGCTCACCTCGACCACTTGGGCTATGGGGGGCCCGGCTCCTTGGCGGTCGGCGCGCGTGAGATCCACAACGGCGCGGACGACAACGCGTCTGGGTGCGCGGTCTTATTGGAGGCAGCGCGGCTCCTCTCAGCAGGAGGTCCGCCCGCAGGGGATGTCCTCTTCGCCTTCTGGTCTGGGGAGGAGCTTGGGCTCCTCGGGAGCCGCCACTTCGCGCGCAACCCGACCGTGGACTTGGGGAGCGTCGCATGCAACTTGAACCTCGACATGGTGGGGCGCGCGGGCGACGGGCGCCTGAGCGTCTTGGGCGCCGGCTCTTCGCCGGCCTTCGAGGGCTGGCTCGCCGAGGCGGGGCCGGCGGCTGGGCTCGAGCTCAAGGTCTCTCTCTCGGCAGAGGGTCTCGGAGGCTCGGACCACCAGGTCTTCTTAGAGCGTGAGATCCCGGTGCTCCACCTCTTCAGCGGTCTCCACACGGACTATCACAGGCCCTCTGACGACATCGAGGGCTTCGAGGCCGAGGGCGCGGCGAAGGTGACCTCGCTCGTCCTGGACCTCCTCGCTCGCTCACAGACAGCGCCGCTCCCCTTCACGGAGTCTGAGGTGGAGGAGGCCTCCGGAGGCCGCGACCGCGTCGGCTTCCGTGTGAGGTTTGGGACGGTGCCTGACTACACCTGGGACGGCGACGGGCTGCTCCTCTCAGGCACCTCACCCGGCTCGCCGGCAGAGCGCGCAGGGATGCTCCCGGGCGATCTGCTCTACGAGGTCGGCGGGATGGAGATCATCACCATCCACGACTTCGTGCACTTCTTGCGCATCCACAAACCGGGAGACGTCATCCTCGCCCGCTTCGAGCGCGGCGGTGAGGAGATGGAGACCACCGTCACCCTCGAGAGCCGCGAGTTGGAGTAGGACTCAATCCCGCCACTCGGCGATGAAGACGTTGGTCTCGCCGCGCTTGTTGTTGCCGCGGTTGGAGGCGAAGGCGAGGTAGCGGCCGTCGTGGGAGAACATCGGGAAGCTGTCGAAGTCCTCGTCGAAGGTCACGCGCTCCAAGCCCTCGCCGTCGACGCCGATCATGTAGAGGTCGAAGTTGATAGGGCCTGTGCCAGACCAAGTGTGGTTGGAGGAGAAGAGGATCTTCTCGTCAGAGGGGTGGAAGTAGGGGGCGAAGTTGGCCTCCCCGAGGCGCGTGACCTGCTGGCGGTTTGAGCCGTCGGCGTCGATCACGTAGAGCTCCATCTGCCCAGGGCGGACCTGGTCGAGGGCTAGGGTCTCCTTGTAGTCGGTCTTCTCCTCCTCGGAGGAGAACTCCGTCGCCCGGAACACGATGCGTCTGCCGTCGTGGCTGAAGAAGGCGCCGCCGTCGTAGCCGAGGGTGTCTGTCACTTGATGGAGCGCCCCGCCGTCGAGGTCGCAGGTCCAAAGCTCGACGTCCCCCGAGCGGGTGCTCGTGAAGACGACGCGGTCGCCCACTGGGGAGACCGTGGCCTCGGCGTCGTACCCGGGGTTTGAGACGAGGAGTCGCTCGCCGCCCGTCTCGAGGTCCTGCACGTAGATGTCGAACTCCGGGTGGAGGGGCCAGACGTAGCCGCGCTCATGCCCCGGTCGGTCCGGACAGGTCGCGTGCGCAGCGTGGGTGGATGCGTAGAGGAGCTCCTCATCACCCGGCATGAAATACGCGCAGGTGGTCACGCCGTGCCCGCTTGAGATCTGCCTCACCTCGCCCTCTGCGTCGCTCACGAAGATCGCGTCACACGTGACCTCCGTCTTGGAGTCCTCACGCCCTTGCCAGGTCAGGCGGTCACCCGCGAAGGACCAGTAGGCCTCGGCGTTCTGGCCGCCGTCAGTGAGCTGCCAGAGGTGGGCGAAGTGCGACTCACCTTCGCGGATGAGGTGGTCAGCGGGTGCGGCGCCCGGGATCGGCGCCGGCGTGACGCAGGCGGGGAGGAACAGCAGGAGGACGAGAGGGTGGACGCGCATGGGAGGCATTGCTTTCAGGGGGAAGTTGGTCAAGTCTTGGCCGGGGGCACGGGGTCGTGTCCGCCTGCGCAGAAGGGGTGGCAGCGCATGATGCGCCAGAGAGAGAGCGGGAGACCACGGAGCGCGCCGTGGACGCGGATCGCGTCGATGGCGTACTGGCTGCAGGTCGGCGAGAAGCGACAGGTGGCGGGGGTGTAAGGCGAGATGAAGCGCCTGTAGAACCTGAGGGGAGCCGTGAGCACGTGACCGATGAGGCTCATGCGCTGCTCTCCTCTTTGGCCGCCCTCTTCACGCAGCGCGCGTGCGCCTTCTTCGCGAGCCGGACGAGCTCAGCGCGCGTCTCGGCGAGGTCCGGATTGAGAGCCGGGACGGAAGGGATCATGACGAGGTCACAGCCCTTCGGGAGCGCGTCGTACTCAAGACGGAAGGCCTCGCGGAAGATGCGTCGGACCCGGTTGCGCTTCACAGCCGAGCGCCAGATGCGCTTGCCGACCGAGAGGCCGAGGCGCGTGTGCGCCTCGCCGTGCTCGAAGGCCACCACCTGCATGATCGAACCCTTGGCGCGAGACCCCCGGCGGTAGGCGCGGGAGAAGTGAGCACCGCTCTTCATGCGGTTGTGCGGGCGAAATCGGCGACGGTCTGCCATCAGTGCGTGGGGGGCTAGGGGCGAGCCGAGTAGGATACGCCACAGTCATGGGAGGCGACCACGGCAACTTCATCGACGGGCGCTGGCGCCCTGTAGGGGCGGGCAAAGGCTTCGTCGTGGCGGACGCACAGGGCGCGGAGCTCGCGCGCCGCCCGCGGAGCGCTGCCGGAGACCTCGAAGAGGCCCTCGGAGTCCTCGGGGGAGCCAGCCGCGCCTGGTGGGAGCGCCCACCGGGGGAGCGCGCAGAGATGGTGCGCGCCATGAACCCCGCTGGGGACCTGGGCGCGTGGGCGGGCGCCCTCGGGGCGAGGATCGGAGTCGGCGCTGCGGCCGCAGCTCAGCTCCTCGAAGAGGACCTCAGCGAGCACGATTGGCCGGAGCCGGCGGAGGCCTCTGGACCGGGCGTCGCCCTGGTCCGTGCCGCACCTACAGCGCTCCTCTCGGGGCTCTTGCCGCTCGTCTCGAGCGCGCTCGAGCGGGGCTGGTGCGTCCTGCTCATGGCCGATCCAGCGCTCCCCTGGCTGGCAGAGGCGGTGGCGAGCGCTTGGCAGCGCGGGGGCGGCGGGGCCGACACGCTCGCGCTCCTGCACGATGACGGGGCGACGACCGCTCGCTCAGCCCTGGGCTCAGGGAGGCTCAGAGGGGTCTTGGCTAGAGACCACTCTCGGCGCTTGGAGGAGCTTGAAGCCGCGATGGCCTCCTCCGAGGCGGCGGGGTTCGGCGAAGGAGTGGTGGAAGCGAAGAGCCCTCGCGCCCGCTTCGAGGGGGCTTCGCTGCGTGACTCGACGGCGGTGGTGACTAGCGACCTGGATCCGGAGGAGGAGGCCGCAGCGATCTGTGACGCAGCCTTCGGGGCGGCCCTCGCCCTCAGCGGTGAGCGTGAGGGATCTGTCGGCAGAGTCGTCTGTCACGAGGCCCTCTTCTCGGTCTTCACGAGGGTCTTACTGGAGCGTTTGGACGCCCTAGAAGGGGTCGAAGGGGGCCTAAATGCGCCTCTGCAGGCCGGGTTCGGGGCATGGAGCGAGGAGATCGCCCAAGCGGCGGTGGGTGAAGGCGCCACATGCCTCCGTGGAGGGCCTTCAGACTCGATTGAGAGGGGGAGGCGTGGTAAAATCCTGCGTTCGGTGTTCACCAACGTTGAGCCGAAATCGCGCCTCTCGCGGGCCAGTCGCCCCGCTCCCGCCTTGGCGCTCATGAGGGCCTCCTCTGATGCGGAGGTCCACAAGATGGCGCTCGCTTGCGACGCCGACCACATATAGCGCCTCCGGTTCAGCCCCGGGGTGCCGCGAACGTCCCAGAGCCCACAAGAGCAGGTTTTCCTTGACCCAGATCGACCCCAAACTCGTCCACGCGACCCTCGACCGTCACCAGCTAGCAGACGGTTACCCCTTCGTCTTGGACCTCGAGCGCTCTCACGGCTCTTGGCTCGTGGACGGCGTGACGGGCAAGGAGTATCTGGACATGTTCACCTGCTTCGCTAGTTGGCCGGTGGGCTACAACCACCCGATGATGGGGGAAGAGGCCTTCACCCAACGCCTGCTCACAGCCGCGAAGAACAACCCGGCCAACTCCGACCTCTACACGGGGATGATGGCTGAGTTCGTCGAGACCTTCGGGACCCAAGCCTCACCCGAGGGCTACGACCACCACTTCTGGGTCGCGGGCGGCGCGCTCTCGGTGGAGAACGCCATGAAGACGGCCTTCGACTGGAAGGCCCGCAAGCTCGGGCTCGACGAGTCGCAGGACGCGAACGACCTCGTCGTCATGCACTTCCGCCAGGCCTTCCACGGTCGCAGCGGCTATACGATGAGCGTCACGAACACAGACCCTACGAAGGTCGCGCTCTTCCCCAAGTTCCCGTGGCCTCGCATCTCGAACCCCTACTGCGAGTTCGACCTCGAGGGGAACATAACGAACGACGTAGCCTCCCTCGAGGCCGCCACGATGGCCGAGATCGACGCCGCCTTCGAGCGCCACGAAGGCAAGGTCGCCTGCATCCTCATCGAGCCCATGCAAGGCGAGGGGGGAGATCGTCACTTCCGCACAGAGTTCTTTAGGGAGCTGCGGCGCGTGGCGGACGAGCGCGAGGCGCTGCTCATCTTTGACGAGGTCCAGACGGGCTTCTTCGGGAGCGGCAAGCCGTGGCTCTGGCAGCACAAAGGCGTCGCTCCGGACATCGTGTGTTTCGGCAAGAAGTCACAGGTGTGCGGGATTTACGCGAACAGCCGTATCGACGACGTCGCTGAGAACGTCTTCAAGAAATCGAGCCGCATCAACTCGACCTGGGGTGGAAACCTCGTCGATATGGTCCGCAGCCAGCGCTTCTTGGAGATCATCGCAGCCGAGGACCTCGGAAAGAACACTCTCGCGCGCGGTGAGCAGATGCTCGCCGGGCTGCGCTCAGTCGCGGGTGAGAGCGGCGCGTTCTCAGACGTGCGCGGGATCGGCTCTCTCATCGCGTTCACGATGGAGACGCCGGAGCAGCGCGACAAAGCTCTCTCAGCCTTCCGCGATCGCGGGGTCTTGGCGCTCGCCTCTGGAGAGGACTCCGTCCGCTTCCGGATGCCGCTCGTCATCACCGCTGATGAGGTGGACGGCGCGCTCGAGCGCATCGCCGACGCCCTGCCGCTCGCGGCAGAGGCCTGATTCGCTCCGGCGAATCAGTTGTTGCAGCCGTCCTTGAACCCAGCGGTCGTGGGGCAGTTGTCGATGATGTCAGGCCAGCCGTCCTGGTCCTGATCCATGCGGAAGGGCAGGTCTTCACCGTACGCCTCCACCCGGTTCGTCGCAGCGTAGGAGCGCACCATGACGCCGTCTGTGTTCAGGTACATGCCCTGGATCTTGACCGGCACCCTGAAGAGCCACTCCGCGTTGAAGCGCTCAGTGCCAGTGTCCATGCCCTGCACCATGAAGTTGGATGAGATCGTGCCGTCCCCGTCGATGTCAGCGGGGAGGCTCTCGATGTCATAGAGGCAGCACTTCGAGAGGAAGCGCAGGAGCTTCGCTTGGTCTTGTGCCGAGGCCGCCTCGAAGGCGACTCTGGAGCTCTGCGCCTCACCGCCGTGGCGGAGGATGGCGTGCTCAAGGGTCAGGCTCTGGCCGTCGTGACCCCAAGGGAAGCCCGTCCCTACGCCCCAGAGGGGCGGGGTGCGCCAGACCGTGTTGACGTTTCCGCCGAAGTCGACCTCAGCGAAGCCGTCGCCCATGTCGTGATGTCGGAAGTCCGAGAAGACGCCCTTCACGAGGTAGCTCCCGCCGATCGGCTCGAGGTCGCCGTTCCCGTCTGTCGTCGAGAGGTCTCTCAGGCCGCCCTCGAGGCGGCCTTGGCCTGCGTCCCACTGAACATCGAGCTCGAAGAGGCGCCGGTCTCCGTCGTATCTCTGACTGCTCTGCTTGAGCCTCCAGTTCGACGTGTGGCAGCTCGTGCAGCCGAGGGAGCGCATGAGCGCGGCACCCTCTCTATATGAGTTTCGTGTCCCTGCGTAGGCAGGCTGAGGCAGGTGGAGCATGAACCACTCGCCGTAGTCGAGGTCTCCCTCAGTGATCTCATTCAAGATCCCGTCACCGTCGGGGTCGTCGAGGCTGATGCCGAGGGGAGAGAGGCTCTGTCCGCTGTCCGGGGGATTGTGGGTCGCTGGGAACTGGACTGCGCCCGCCGGTGTCGGGAGGCTCACGCCGTCTCCGTCGGGGTCGTCGGTGCTGCCGGGGTCATAGGCCTCCAAGCCAGAGTGCGCGTTGAAGGGGTCCCACAGGAAGGCCCGATTGGTTGGGTTGAGCGCGTTGCGCCCTACGCCCTGTCCCCAGCCCCAGACGATGACGCTGAAGTCATATCCGACGGCGGCGATCCCATCTACAGAGTTCGCTTGGGGGAGGTGCACTCCGTTCTGGTCGACGTACCAGACGCGGATGATGTTGTTGAAGGAGGGGCTCCCCGTGTTGCCTGCGTCGAGCTGGGGCGAGCCGAAGGAGAGCTTGGGGCTCGAGCCCGGGTCAGCGAAGACCTCAGGGGGCGCGGCCTGCGCCTCTTGGGCGCTGACCCATCCGTTGCCGTCGGTGTCGATCTGAGAGAGGAGCTCGGTGCGGATCTGCAAGGCGATCATCTCGACGAGGCCTGCGCCGTAGTAGTGGGGGGCTTGCCTGCCGAAGCCGGAGTCCTTGTGGAAGTTCGTTCCGCCGCCGGGGTTGCCTTGCGGGAGGTTGTGACAGCTCGCGCAGCCGAGGTGGTTGTTCCGCGTGATCTTCGCGGTGGTCCCGTCAGGCATGGGGCCGCCGAGGTTGCCCACGCCCGTGGAGAGGTCACCCGTCTTGACGCCCATCACGCCGTGGCTGAGGCGGAACTCCCGGAAGTTCAGGTTCCTCCCGAGCTGGTAAGCGAGGAAGGGGTCGCGCTTGATGATGTCCGCGGTGGCACCTGAGTCATTGAGGTCGTCGCTGTGGACGGCTCTCGCGCGGCGGTTCTTTAGGGAGCGCCCGGAGACGTCAACGCCGGGGAGACCGCTGCCGGCTTCGAAGAGCCGCTCTTCGTACTGTGCCGTCGCGCTCCCGCTGAGGAACAAGGCTGTGAGTGAGAGGAGGCAGGCGCTGCTAAGGACCTTTCGCTTGCCGCTCGCGTGGAAGTCAATCTTTTCTGACATGGTGGATCCGCTGTTGTTTGACGAGGTCGTGTGCGGCCAATCTAACCTAAGATCAAATTTATGGGGCCTCAAGCGGGGTAGGCCCCTCAACTCAGGCGTTGTGGAGTCGTAGCTGTCCGCAGGCAGCGTCGCTCTCTAGGCCGCGTGACCAGCGGACGGTCGTGACGACCCCGGAGAGCTGGAGGTCCTCCTGGAATCCAGTGACGACCTCTGCGAGCGGTCGCCGGTACGAGGGCATCGGTCCATCGTCAGGTGCGCGCGTCAGGGGGTTCCAGGGGATGAGGTTCACCGTCGCTCGCCGGCCCTTGAGCCGGCGACCCAGCTCCGCTGCGTGCCCCGGCGTGTCGTTGTGCCCGCCCAAGATCACGTACTCGTAGGTGACCTCCCTGTGCGTCGCGCTGAACCAAGCGTCACCCGCCGCGAGGACCTCCTCGATCGGCACCCCCTTCATCGCAGGCACGAGCAGCTCGCGCTCGTCGTCGAAGGGGGTGTGCAGGCTGATCGCGAGCTGGAAGGGAGGCTGTGTCTCCGCCACCTCGCGCACCTTGAGAGGGTATCCGACGGTCGAGAGGGTCACCTTGCGCGCGCCGATCCCGAGCTCTGCGTTCACCACGTCTAAGGCTGCGCGCACGCTCTTGTAGTTCAAGAGCGGCTCGCCGATCCCCATAACGACGGCTCGGCCGATCGGTCCCACCTCCATCCCACGCACGAACTGTTCGAGGACCTCGTGGGCTTTGAGGTTGCGCACCAAGCCCGCGAGCCCCGAGGCGCAGAACGGGCACGCGACAGGGCAGCCGACCTGGGTCGAGACGCAGAGCGTCGCGCCCTTCGGGCTCTTTGGGTTGTGCGGCGGGATGTGGACCGTCTCTACCTCGTCCGAGCCCGCCTCCCGCGAGGGGAAGCCCAAGAGGAGCTTCGTCGCGCCGTCTGTGGCTCGGGTCGTGTGCCGCAACTCCGAGGAGAGGAGGGGGACCTCTGCGCCGAGCGCCTCACGCAAGGCCGCTGGGAGGCTCGTCATCTCTTCGTAGGAGCGCACCCCCGAGAGGAGCGCCGCTCGGGCGACCTTCGCGTGGAAGGGGCGGCCCCCGAGTTCCACGACGCGCTCGGTGAGCTCGTCAGGGGTGAGCGCCAAGAGCGGGCGCAGAGCGTCAGTCATCACGGTCCGGGGTGGAGGGCGGCTCTCAGGAGCTCGGCGCACTCCGAGGCGAGCGCGCGCGCCGCGTCGAGGTCAGGCGGGTTCGCGCCAGCGACCGCGCGGTGACCACCGCCTGAGTGCTTCTCCATCATCTCGCCCAAATGCAGCCCGTTCGTGGGCGGGTTCCAAGGGTTCTCACCGGCGGTCACGTGGAAGCCCGAACGCGTTGGGATCACGCCCACCGCGTAGTGGATGTCCGAGTGGTGGTAAAAGGGCGCGAAGCGCTCACGCCGGATCTTCGAGCTCGAGGCGTCGTAGTGCAGGACCGAGTCCGAGATCGAGATGACCGTGTTGGGGAACTGCTCGAGCGCCTTGTCACGGTTCCGCGCCGCGCGGTTGTGCGCCTTCTCCACCTCTGGAAGGTTCGCGACCTCCTCTAGGCTCATCTCGACCATCGCCTCCACGAGCTCGTCGGGGTACTCGCGTGAAGGAGCGGCCGTCATGGAGCGCGTGATGCGCAGCGCAGGCTCGTCACCAAAGATGGCCTGGTCCACGTCACGGAAGCGCGCGGCGTCCACGACGTCAGACCACACGGCCATGTCCAAGAAGCGCTCAGGCGCCTCATAGCCCCAGTACTCCTTCGCGTGACGCAGGATGAGCGGGGGACAGGAGGGTGAGGTCTCGTCCCAGGACCAGCGGTCCGTGGGCTCATAGGCGGCGCGCAGCTCCTGGGTCAAGAAGGTCGTGGGGTGGTGGTCGAACCAGTACTCAGCGGCAGGGTGGAAGTGGAAGTCGACGATGGCGAAGCGCTCGTCGCCACCGAAGGACTTCCAGTCCCGGCGCTGGTCGTAGTTCACTGAAGACCAGACGACCTTCTCCTCGTGAGTGTCGGCGAGGATCTTCGCGAGCACGGCCGCAGAGACCATGCCGTCGAAGTCACGGTGATAGTGGATTCGGAGGGATTGACTCAAGGGTCCTAGGATACGGAGCCGGGTGAAGCTGGGTCCAGACGAGAAGAGAGCGCGGTCGCCACGACCCCGACGCCGACGGCGAACCAGAGGGTGCAGAGGCGGGCCAAGAGGACGACGGTGGCAGCCGCAGTAGCGCCCGCAGACTCGCTCAAACCCTCTGCGCCGAGGGCCGCGAGGAGCAGCGCCCAGAGCGAGGCCTCCGTCACACCGAGGCCTCCAGGGGTGAAGATCACGACCGCGCCCGCTACGGCGGCGACCGCGAAGGCGTGGCCGCAGAGGGCGAGGGAGATCTCCGGGGCGAAGTGCCGGGCCAAGAGCCAGCACGCGACACACTCAAGGCCCCAGCCCAGGGCGGCGAGGAGGGTCGCGCCAGTGAGCTCTCGCGGGGCGAGCAGCGCTCGCGCTGAGGAGAGGGCTCCCTCGAGGCGTGGGGCGAGCCAATTCCCGCCTGGGAGCTTCGCGGACAGGTTGACCAGCGCCAGGCTGACGGCAGGAGAGAGGAGCGCGAGACAGATTCCAAGGCAAGCGCCCGCGGCGGTCCAAAAGATCCAGTCCAAGGCGAGACCTCCGGCGAGAGAGAAGCCGAGGATCAAGACCAGGAAGCCCAAGAGGTCAGTGACGCGCTCCGCCAAGACGATCGGCGCGGTCTTGTGGATCGGCGTCCCCTCGTGTTGGCGGATCAGGACCGACTTGAAGGCCTCACCGACCTTGCCGGGAGTCACCGTGAGTGAGAGGCCGGCGAGGTAGATGAGGAGCGAGGAGCCGCGGCTGAGCTCGACGCCCACGAGGGAGCGGTAGCGCTCCCAGCGCGGAAAGCGCACAAGGTAGTTCACGAAGGAGAGGCCGCAGGCAGCGGCGACGAGCTTCAGAGGGACCCCCTTCACCGCGGTGAAGGTCTCGTCGAGGCCGCCGGTCAGCGCGCCGAAGGCGGCGTAGCAAGCCAGGCCCAAGAGGACGCCCAGGGTGATCTTGCCAGCATGACCAGCGCGAGGCTCAGGCTGGGCTCGTCCCGTCATCGCTCCCCCCGTCAGCGCACTCGCCTGCGAGGCGTAAGGTGGCGAAGAGCGCCACGACCCCGACCGGGAGGCAGAACCAAGGGCTCGCGCCCAGGTAGGTGACGGGCAAGTAACCGCAGACGACCGCGACCACCATCGCGAGGAGCGCGTAGGGCATCTGCGTGCGCACGTGGTCGACGTGGTCAGACGCGCAAGCAGTGGAAGAGAGCACCGTCGTGTCGGAGATCGGGGAGCAGTGGTCACCGAAGATCGCCCCCTCCAGGACCGCGCCGATGGAGATGACGACGAGCCCGGCGGCGCCGATGTTGCTCTCTAGGCCGAGCTGATATGCGAGACCGACGACGAGCGGCAAGAGGATGCTCATCGTGCTCCAGGAGGAGCCTGTCGAGAAGGCGACTAGGCCGGAGATCGCGAAGAGCAGGACCGGGAGGAGCTCCGGCGGCAGCGCGTCACCCACCGCAGCCGTGATGTAGGTGGCGGTGCCGAGGTCACCGCAGGCCGCGCCGATCATCCAGGCGAGGTAGAGGATCACGAGGGCGACAGCGGTCGCGCTCAGGCCCGAGAGGGCGGACTTTGCGATCCCAGCGACCGACAAGGAGGCAGCGAGGGAGGAGAAGACGGCGATGAGGAGCCCCGCGGAGGATCCGTAGAGGAGCGCTGCGTAGCTGTTTCCAGCGCCCAAGATGTTGGACAGCCCGCGGCTTGAGAGAGAGGTCTCAAGGCCAGCCTCCGCAGCACCGACGTAGCCGGTGTAAAAGACCCAGCCCACGGTGAAGAGGATGAACACAGCGAGGGGCACCAGCGCGCGCCAGGCGCGGATCTCCACTCCCTCTGCAGGGGCCATCTCGGTCACGAGCTTCGAGACCATCGGGGTGCCGTCCTTGCGCACCACCTCGCCTGTCGCGCGCGCGCGGCGCTCCGCGGCGAGCATCGGGCCGAAGTCACGGCCCGTGAAGGCGACCAGCCCGCACAGGGCCAAGGCGAAGAGGCAGTAGAAGCGGTAGGGGATCGTCTGGATGAAGACTGAGTAGCCGTCCGCGGCGCTCATGCCAGCGGCCGGGAGCTGCGGCGCGTACTGCGAGACCTCGAAGGCGACCCAGGTGGAGAAGATCGAGATCCCTGCGACAGGAGCGGCGGTGGAGTCCACGAGGTAGGCGAGCTTCTCACGGCAGACGCGGAAGCGGTCCGTCAAGGGACGCATCGTCGCGCCGCACAGGATCGTGTTCGCGTAGTCGTCAAAGAAGACGACGAGGCCCATCACCCAGGTCGCGATCTGGGTCCGACGAGCGTCCTTCGCGCGGGCAGCGACGATGTCCATCACTCCGCGCAGGCCGCCGTTGTGGGTGATGACACCGACCATAGCCAGCATGGCGATGACGAAGCCAACGACGTGGGCCTTGTCCGAGTCCTCGAACTGTCTCCAGAAGGCGAGCCCGACGTCGCCTGCGGCGGCGATGGGGTTGAGGGAGGCGAGGATGCCAGCGTCGGCTCTGAGGAGGCAGCCCGCGGCGAGGACCCCGGCCAAGAGCGCGACGATCGGTTTACGGAAGAGGAGCGCCAAGGCGATCGCGACGAGCGGAGGCAGGAGGGAGGTCGGCGCGGGCGGGGAGAAGTCGCCGCTCACATCCGCATCTCCAGAGGCGCGCCTAGCGCTGAGGGTGAGCGCTCGTCCCCCCTCGGCCTCGTCGATCCTGACGCTGAAGTCCACGCCGTCTGTCGCGGGCGAGTCGGTGCCGGCCAAGCTGAGCTGCCTGCCGGCGTCCACCGCCGCAGCCCTCATGGCGCGCGCCACCGCCTGCCTCGTGACCACGCTGTGCTCGTCTTCGACCCCTGAGACTTGGCCCACGGAGAGGCTCCAGGAGGTCCCGTCGTCCTCCCCGAACTCCTCCACCAAGGCGGTCGCGAACTCTGTGTCCAACAGCTCAGCCGCGCGTGAGGCCGCGAGGCGGCCCTCGTTGCCTTGGGGCAGGAGGAAGACCCCACCCACGAGGAGGAGGGCTGCGAGCGCGCCTAGGAGTCGGGTCATGGCCGCAGCGTAGCAACTCCGCTACCCTCGATGCCCGTGCAGAACGCCCTCATCGACCCCACCGTCCTCGGCCCTTGGCCCGAGCTCATCGTAGCCGCCGCCGCCATCGCAGGCGTCGCGCTGCTCTACCTCCTCTACAGCCGCACCGTCCGCATGGACGAGCGCCTCAAAGACCTCGAGGGGCTCACGCGGCTCGAAGAGACCCTGGGGAAGCTGAAGGAGGGTGCGAAGGGCATCGACCTTGAGCGGATCGAACACCTGCTTGAGGACTTGAGAGACGCGAACCGAAGGATCGGGCGGCAGCTGATCGATCTCACCGAGCAGAGCGTCGCTGAGCCTGTGACTCACGAGACCAGTCGGCCCGTGGGGCCGCTCCTAGGCGAGCGGATCACCAACCGTCTGATCGTCCTCGGCTGTGAGCGCATCGAGCTCTTGGTCGGCGCAGGAGATCTTGAGCGCATCGCCGCTGAGGGCGGAGAGGTGGGCTTCGAGGCTCGCAGAGACGGCGCGATGGCCAAGGGACGCGTCGAGGTCGCCGACGGGAGACTGGTGAACGTGGACATCAGCACCTCGCACCAGATGTTCCCCTAGAGGGGGAGTGAGCACCTTTCCGAGGCTGCTGCGCTGCGAGGAGCGGCGTGGGCGGGTAACCTGCCGCTCATCATGAGCACAGTCACAACAGTCGAGAAGCTGGCCGACCACGTCGGAGAGAGCGTCACCCTCAAGGGGTGGATCTACAACAAGAGCGGCAAGGGCAAGCTCGCCTTCGTGCAGCTGCGCGATGGCAGCGGCGTCTGCCAGTGCGTCGTCCTCAAGAACCAGGTCTCCGAAGAGCTCTTCGACACCATCGGCGAGGCGGGCCAAGAGTCCGCCCTCGAGCTCACCGGCGTCGTCTCTGCTGACGAGCGCGCTCCGGGCGGCTTCGAGGTGAAGGTCTCAGAGGGCGTGGTCCACCAGGTCGTCGAGGGATACCCGATCACCCCGAAAGAGCACGGCTCCGACTTCCTCCACAACCACCGGCACCTCTGGATGCGCAGTCGCAGGCAGTGGGCGATCCTCCGCATCCGTGACGCCGTCATCACCGCGCTCCGGCGCTTCTTCGACGAGCGCGGCTTCGTGTGCGTCGACTCACCGATCTTCACGCCCAACGCCTGCGAAGGGACGAGCACCCTCTTTGAGGTGCCCTACTTCGATCGCACAGCGTTTCTCACCCAGTCGGGGCAGCTCTACGCAGAGGCAGCCGCGATGGCGCTCGGCAAGGTCTACACCTTCGGGCCTACCTTCCGCGCAGAGAAGTCCAAGACCCG
>PVBE011743530.1_pt1 | contig 22789 bp, 20 predicted proteins | sample 1631181 | NCBI WGS metagenome assembly PVBE01 (sample SAMN08397723, study PRJNA350692) | Marine metagenome, whole genome shotgun sequencing project. | isolation source: water | place: Pacific Ocean | collected 2012-04 | reverse complement strand
TCGAGTAGCCGAGCGTGGTGCGCGGCTTGCGCTTGATGGTCGCGGCCGAACTACAGGACGGACAGGACATCGGCGTCTCCTCATCGTATGAGGAGTCAGGCTACGTCAGGACCACGAGCCCTGAGATCTGACAGAACCGCTGTACGCTACCTTTCGGTCTAGTCTCGGATCACCACCGAGGGAAGGAATCCGTCATGACCGTTCCGGAGATTCAGTGCTTTCACATCGCCACCGTCGTGAGTGATCTTGACAACGCGGTGGCGACGTACACGAGATTGCTTGACGCGCAGACCTGGCGTCTCCGAGAGATCTCGCCCGGGTTTCGCATTGCCTATGGCAGTGGTAGTGGACAGACATGGGAGTTGATTGAGGTCAGTGGTCCCGGCACATCGCAGTTCCACCAGTTCCGTGACCAATACGGAGAGGGTGTGCAGCACGTCGGGTTCTGGGCGCCGGATATCCGCGCCTCAGTCGAACATGCTCTGGCCCAGGGGGGCGAATTGGTCTCCGCGACGGAGGGTGCCGACGGTCAGATCGCCGTGCAACTCGTCCCTCAGGCGACCGCGACGCCGGACGTGATCGATGCCGCGATCGGGATCGGGGCGTTCATTGATGGGGGGCTCGGCGCGTGGCGGATTGAACTCATTGGCAAAGACGGCGACGCGTTTCTACGAGACTGGCTTCAGGAAGAGTATGGCAAGATCCTCGTGACACCGCGGACGTGGTAGCGCGAGAGCGACAACTCCAAAATCCCAGGTGATGCCCCTGCCCACTTGCAGCGACTCGACGGAAGGACCATGTCATGCCGGATGTTGTGCAGGCGTTTGCGACGATCGAAGAACTTGCTCCGCGCATCGCGGCCGGTGAGCTATCGCCGATCGATCTAACGCGCGCACAGCTGGAGCGCATCGCCTCTCTCGATGGACATCTCAAGAGCTACGCCACGGTGCTGGAGGAATCTGCCCTCGCAGAAGCGGAACAAGCCGCCTCCGAGATCGCAAGCGGCCGCTACCGCGGGCCACTGCACGGGATTCCGATCGCCGTGAAGGATCTCTGCTACACCGAGGGTGTGCGCACAATGGGGGCGACCCGAGCCCTCAGGGACTTCATTCCCCGCTTCGATTCCACCGTAGTCACGCGGCTCCGATCCGCGGGGGCGGTGCTGCTTGGCAAGCTCAACCTGACTGAAGGGGCCATGGCGGGCTACAGCCGCGACTTCGCGGTACCGGTGAACCCGTGGGACGCCGAACGATGGACAGGTGTCTCTTCCAGCGGCTCTGGTGTCTCCACGGCAGCGGGACTCTGCTACGGCTCTCTGGGCAGTGACACCGGGGGCTCGATTCGAAGCCCAGCCGCATCGTGTGGCATCGTTGGCTTGAAGCCGACCTGGGGACGCGTCAGTCGCTACTGGGTCCTCGCCCTGGCCGAGTCGCTCGATCATGTCGGACCCATGGCACGGTCGGTCTGGGACGTGGCAGCCATCTTCGAGGCGATCGCTGGAGACGACCCACTAGATGCCACGACGATCCCCGAGCCCGTCCCGGCGATGCTCGAGGCTATCCAATCGGGCGGCGCGGTTCGTGTCGGCTGGGATGAACGCTATGCGACGCAGGACGTGATTCCGCCCGTGGCCGAGGCGGTCGCGGCGTCGATGGAAGTCTTGGCGGGTTTAGGCGCCGAGATCGTTCCCCTAGAGCTCCCAGACCTACGTCCCTATCTTTCGGCTTGGCCCACCCTTTGCTCGGCCGAGGCGCTCGCGGCCCACGCCGAGACCTACCCCAGCCAGCGGGACGCGTACGGGAACTGGTTCCGTGCTTGGCTTGACCGCGGAGCTGAGGTGAGTGGAGCCGCGTACGCCGCGGCGGCGAACCAGCGCGCCGAGCTGACTGGCCTGCTGGAGCGGGCCTTCGACGGGATCGACATGCTGGCCTGCCCGGCGCAAGCGACGCTTCCGCATCGCGTAACCGAGGATCAGCTCTATGACGACACGCCGCAGGACTTCGATCCTGAACGCATGCGCTTCACCGCTCCCTACGATATGAACCGTGCGCCCAGCCTGACGCTCCCGAACGGGATGAGCGACGTAGGTCTACCCACGGCACTGCAACTCGTGGGCAAGCGGCGCAATGAAGCGGTTCTCTGCCGGATGGGCTATGCCTTCGAAAGTGCGACATCTTTTCGGGTGCACCCACCGATCTAGGCGTGGCCGCGTCGGATCGGGTAGGAGCCTTGCGCGCCCGGTTCCGGGGGCGGACTCGATGACTTAGTGTCCGGACAAAACCGGATGGTCCTGGAAGCTTGGAGAGACCGTCATGACGCAACTCACGCGAACCGGCTGGTTTCCGCTCCTCGTGATCGTTGTTCTCGCCGCGCTCGTGCTCGCCGCCTGCGGTGGCGAAAGTGATGACACGATGGTCGACGGAGCTACGCCAAGCGCCGGCACGCCACGTAGCGATGCGGCCAGCGGCGACGAGAATACAGCGCCCATCGAGGAGTCCGACAGCAATGCCGCAGGCGAAACGCCCACCCAAGCGCCGGCGCCCGTCTCGGAAGCATCCCATGAACCGACGCCGACCGCTGGACCCGGTGTCGTCTTTTTCGGCATCGGTATGCACATTGAGCCGTTCGGCGCTTGGGTGAGCCAACTGGCCGGCGGACCGGGACCGCGGTCGACGCCCGCCAGCGCTTCGGACCAAGGTCCTCGGCTCGACTACTACAACGACGACGGGCTCTTCCAGCGGCACGTGGACGCCATCGCGACGGTGGTGGAGATCGTGGAACGGCATGGTGGGGTTATGACGGTGCAAACCCAGACACCGTTCACGTTATCGGTCGTGGACGCTGACAGCTCGTTGTTCGCGGATCTCGAGGCGCGCGGCCATGAGGTTGGGCTGCACTTTCACGAAAATGCGCATCTCGGCCCGAATTCCGGTGCGCTCCCCGCCGATCAGTGGTGCGCCGTACTGGCCGAAGAGGTCGGCGTGATCCGAGCGGCCGGCGTGCATGAGGTTACGTATTCCAGCGGTGGCAATCTCTATACAGACCTCATCGACGCGATGACCTGCGCGTCGTTGACCGTGAAGAGCGATTGGAAGAATCCACAAACGCAGCAGACGGCGCCGGAGCTGTTAGGCACCGTGCCGTGGCGGCCTGCCGGTAGCCCGGACCGCGACGATGTCACGGCGTTCGCCCGCCATGACGCCAACGGCGCCCTGATTTTCCTGCCGGCGGGCGCCTATGACCTGGTCGATTTTGCGTCCTCGCGTCATGCCGATACTGCGGGTGGCGATGATATCTATTTCGATTTTCTCGGCGAGAGCTTACGGAACACGCTGGCGATCGCCGAAGAGACCGCAGGCGTACACACGTTCAACTTCACTGTGCATCCCGGCGAGTTCAGTGGCAGCGATGGCGCGTACGGCGTGATCGACCGTTTTCTCAGCGATGTCGTGGATCCGCTGGTCGATGCCGGGTTAGTGCAGTGGGCTACGCGATCGCAGGTGGCGGTGGTGTTCGCAGAATGGGAGGCGGAGAACCCCGGCATCGACCCACGGGCAGTGGCGGGCCAGTTGCAGGGCCTCACCGCGAGTGTGTCGTCCGCCGCGCAAAACGCGCCGACGCCATCAGAAGATGATCGCGAAGTATTGCCCGATGTTCCGTACTGTACGGCAGACGGAGTCGATCTCTTGATGGACGTTTACCCGGCGAGCGGCGGGACGAGTGACGCGCCCGCCGTCATCTATGTGCACGGTGGGGGCTGGACCGGGGGGGACAAGAGCAGCGGGGTCGGCTTCCAATTCCTCAGCGAGCTAACGGAGTCCGGATATGTCGTGGCCGCCGTTAACTATCGCTTGGCGCCGCAGTTTCAATTTCCAGCGCAGATCGAGGATGTTCAGTGTGCCGTCCGGCACCTGCGCAGCAACGCCGCGTCGTATGGGATCGATCCCGACCGGATCGGGGTGTTGGGCAGTAGCGCGGGTGGTCACCTGGCAGCATTGCTCGGCGTGATCGACGCGACGGACGGATTTGGCACCAACGTCAGTTTTCCCGACGCGTCGAACCGAGTGCAGGCCGTGGTCGATCTGTTCGGTCCGACTGACCTCACAGTGGACTTTCCCGGCGCCTCCACATTCATCATCGAAACGGTCTTCGGTGCCGTCGATCGTGGCGACCCCGTCTTGCGAGCGGCCAGCCCGGTAACGCACGTTTCGCCGGACGATCCACCGTTCCTGATCATTCAAGGGACCGAGGATCGGCTCGTGGTCCCTGACCAATCGACTGTGCTCCGCGACCGGCTCGCTGCTGCGGGCGTAGACGCGGAGTTGATTCTTGTGCGGAACGCCGGGCATGGCCTGCAACCGTCGGGGGGATCGCCCGCACCGCCGATCGCGGGATTGATGCGGGCGGCGGTAGCGTTCTTCGACGAGCACCTGCGGTAGTGGCGGTACCCGTTTGCCCACGCTCGTCATGTGGCGCTGTCTCGTTCGACCGGTGAGAGACGTCGGCGAGGAGGATCACGGTCCGAGCTCCGGCCGACTCGCTCCTTCACACCGATTTCTTGCCGATCCGGTGCGACCATAATCATCGAGTGCTTCTCTCATACGACGCGAATCGGGAATCTCTTCGCCACTGCAACAGCGAGCTGTTAGGAAGCGGTGCGGCCGTCGGTGGTGGGGGTGGTGGCCGATGATATGACGGATCAGCGCGTTGGGTCCCACCGCGACATGACCGGCAGATCGCTACTCCGATGCTCGTTGAATCTGGATTCACCGCCTGGATGGAGTTTAGGCTGGCACAACGGTCGCCAGCTCAACCTGGCCCTGCGGTACGACGGTCGGGTCGTAACCTACGTCGTCAACGGGCAGGTTTGGGGCCGATCTCTGTACGACTCGACGCCGGTACGCGTGCACCTAGAGTGAACGCCTGTTGAGCATGGACAATACATCTCATCTACTTTCGATGCTGGACCGTAACGCTCAGAAGAGATCATGCGCCGCTATCTGACCGAGGTGGTCGCACAAGACAAGCTGGAACTCATCCCCGAGCTCGCGGCGGAGGATATGGAAGACCACACCAATGACACGCTAGGATGTGCCGGGCTGGAGCAGCACGTCAAAGGATTTCGCGCCGCCATTCCTGATCTTGAGCTGGAACTGGAGCGCATCATGGCTTCGGACGACGCTGTCGTGGGTCTCTGGACGTGGACCGGGACACCAGCTGTCGAGTTCTTCGGTGTGCCGCCCACGGGGGTGAAGTGGAGTGCAAGGTCGCCAGCGTCTTTCAGATCGAGGACGGCGTGCTCGCGGACTACGTTGTCTTCGCGGACGCGTTTGGGACGGCGCAGCAGATGGGTGCGGAAATCAAGCTGCCCGAGAGTACCCGCACATAGGCGCGACTCCCGCCGAGGCCTGCATGTTCGAAGATGCCGCCGCTCAGTGCAGCGGGAGCGGCGGTGCATTCGTCCTGACGCGCCCGCCGCCTTCTGGGCCATGGGCTGGGCCTCTTTCAAGAATGCCCGGACAGCGCTCATGAATTCCTCGCGCTGCTCTATCTCCGACAGGTGGCCACAGTCGTCGAGCACGACGGCCCTCGCCCCCTTGATCGCCTGCTGATACTGCCGACAAACGCCCAGGGGAATGATTCCGTCCTCGCGGCCCCAAACAATCAGTGTGAGCGTTTCGATGGCGCCCAACAGCGGGACAAGGGTGCGGCTGCGGATAGGGGAGCGGTTCGCGGCACTCGCCTTTGGCGACGAAGGGCCGTTGGTCACGCCGTAGTCCGTTCATTCAAACGCGGCTCTCAGTCCACGCATCGCAGGCACCGGGCCCGCCTCGCTGTTGGAGAGCTGGCGCGACGCGACCGCAGGACGGCTATCCTCGTCGCGAGGATCCGTAGCCGAAGCCGACAGAGGAGATCGATATGGCGACGCCAATCCGGGCTCACGTAATCGTGGGAGGCTTCCCGCCGGGGACCCACGGCGGCCACGATATGGACTACGCGCGACTCCAGATCCTGCAAGCGCTTCAGGCCGATCCGCGCGTGAATGCCACCGTTAGCAGCGACTTCACGGACTGTCACAAGTGGATCGCCGACTGCCAACTCCTGATGACGTACGTGGCAGGTCCCTACGCGGACGACCATGAGACGGGTGTGATCCGGGACTGGCTGGCGGATGGGGGACGTTGGCTGGCGCTACATGGCAGCTCCGGCGGCAAGGCCGTTCGCCTGAAAGGGTCGGCCGACGCCGCGCCGGACGTTCCGACACCTGGGTTGGGTTATCGGCGGCTCGTGAAGACCTCGTACCACGAAGCACTCGGGGGGATGTTTACTAGCCATCCGCCGGTTCAAGAGTTCCAAGTGGACGTGACCGATTCGAGCCACGTGCTGACGCACGACCTGCCGTCCTCATTCCGGATCACGGATGAGCCCTACATGGTGCAGGTGCTTCACCCGGAGACCAAAGTACTGCTCTCCACGATCGACATCGCCCCACCCCCGCCCGAAGTACAAACGCGATATGGGGGCGATCTGTCGTTACTACCGGACGGACAGTCACGGGCGTTGGGCTTCGTGCGGGAGATCGGGAAGGGGGAGGTGACATACATCGCGCCGGGCCATTGCAATCCACCCGCGCCGGGTCAGAACGAACGATTTCAGGGGCCCTGGAAGACGCCCGCGTTTGAGCGGCTGCTGGAAAACGCGGTGAGTTGGGGAACAGGCGTCGAGGGATAGCGAAACAGCGCTTATCAGTCGTCAGCCGCCCTATTCAGGGCGGGATCCTGACCTACGCGCCGGAGTTTATTGAGGCTCTTCAACTCCCGCGGGGGATCGAGGCGGTCGCCGCGAATCGTGTATGAGACCTCGCCAACGTAGACATCGCCCTCTGAGTCGACGACGATGCCGTGCGGTGCGATGAAACGGCCCGGCTCCTCGCCTTCCTCAGGATCCCCATAGCGACCTAGCAAATTGCCATCCAAGTCGAGCATGCTGATCCGGTGACCGATGCCGAGCGCCCCAGCCATAAGCGCCACCCCGTTCAGTTCACCAATGTAGATGCGGTCGTCCGGGCCAATGGTGAGCCTGCAGGGACGGTGGATGTTGTTCCAGACCGTCACCAATCTACCGTCGAGGTCGAAGACTTGGACCCGATGCGACTCGCGGTCCGCGACGTAGACCCGATCCCCGCGGAGCGCGATGTTGTGGGGACACTGGAACTGGCCCGGGTCAATCCCCGGCTCGCCCCAAGAGATGAGACATTCGCCCCCAGCAGTGTACTTCTGGACGCGGGCGTTGCCGTAGCCATCGCTAATGAAGATGCTGCCCTCGGCGGCGACCGCGATGTCAGTGGGCCGGTTAAATGGGTCGCCGCTGAAGCGAGGCGCCGGCTCTCCCAGCCTGCCGATCGTCATCAAGAGCTCGCCCTGGGGGACCACTTGGTGATCGTATGAGAGCCGTCGTCGGCGCAGTAGATCAGCACATCCTGCCCAGCAAGAATCGCGTGGGTGCGATTCGTGAAGGTGCCGGTGCCGAACGTGCGCAGGAACTCCCCCTCCTGACTGAGAACGACGACTGGGTTCTTCTGGTTCCGGGTCAGCAGGTACACCGTGTCGCCGTCGGCCACGCTGACACCGGGCGTTTCGTGGAGGGTCATCCCAGCGGGGAGCCGCTCCCACTCGAACAGCGCTTCCAGTGGCAGTGTGGGGGGCGTCCCTAGGGGCGTTGCTGAGGTGTCCTTCCGGCGCATTGGCACCGCTGCACACTAGGGATCGAAGGGAGGAAGGGGCGCGCCTTTGGCGCCCGCTAGCGCGGGTCGATGAACGACCTCCAGCTCCGATTCCAGACGGGCGGCGAGATTCAGGCCATCCACGGAGACAACGTCATCCTCTCGGCCGGTGCAATCCAGTCACCGCCCATTCTGCTGCGCTCGGGCATCGGCTCCGCGGACGACGTGGCAACACTCGGTGTTGGTCTGATCCACGAGCTTCCCGGCGTGGGCCGCAACCTCATCGAGCACCCGATGGCCTACGTCTTCAGTGTGCCCAAGCCCGGCGCCTGCGACATGGCCAACCCGCTCTTCCAATCGATGTTGCACTACACGTCTAACGGCGGGGAAGAGAATGACATGCGGAGCTACGCGGTCAATCATATCGTCCTCACCGACCTTCCTGAGATCCACGAAATCTTTGGCGTCGACCTCGCTTTCGCCATCGCCCCGGGGCTGCAGCGCCCCAACTTGCGCGGCCGTCTGCATGTCGAGACCGCCGATCTCCGGGCGGCCCCGCGCATCGAACTGAACTTCTTCGACGATGAGAAAGATCGCGCGCGGATGCGCGAAGGTGTGCGAATCGCCTGGGGCATCGCGCAAGCGCCGGAGATCGCGGAGTTTTACGACCGCATCGAGCTACTCGATCAGGCCACGATCGACGATGACGAGTCCTTAGACGAATATATCTGGAACACCGCCGCCCACATCTTCCACCCCGTGGGGACCGCGAAGATGGGACCGGCGTCCGATCCGGATGCGGTCGTGGACTCGCACGGACGCGTACACGGCATCGGCGGCCCGCGCGTTGTCGACGCGTCGATCATGCCCAACATCCCTCGCGCGAATACCAATCTCACATGCACCATGATTGGCGAGCGCGTGGCGGATTAGATCAAGGCGGACGAGTAGCCACACAAACGGAGCGCCCTGTCTGGGAGGGGTCGATCGGCTGGGTTGTCGCCGGGCGCCACTCTCAGAAAGCCAGACACGTCGACGCGAATCCGCATGTTTCGATTAGCTACGCGGAGAGAGCGCCGGAGTTCGGCTCGAGCTGTGTCTACGCCGAATACCGAGCCGACTGGATTGAGGATGTCGCCAAGAAGCGGCGTACCTTCAACCTGTTCAAGCGCGTACCGGAGCCCTACGGCTGGGACGTCCGAGACACAGCGTTCGATCGTCACGGAGTTTGAGCGCCTTCGTCGTGCTAGTTGCTCGGCGTCCATGAGTAGAGACGCGCGAGGCTGCCGCCCATGAGGGCCGCTCGCTCCGACTCCGTGAGCTGGTCGGTGACGCGGAACGCCTCGACCCCCTGTTCGTACGTCAACAATTCGACCGCACGGGTCCAGTCGGTGCCCCAGATGCAGCGCTCGAACCCGAAGGCGCGAAAGATCTGGCCCAGGGGCTCCCAGATGTCGTCGTAGGGAAAAGGGGCATGCGACAGCGTGCACGCCCCCGACACCTTGATGGCGACGTTGTCGAACTGCGCCAGAGCGATGACATCGGGTAGATCGGCAAACGGCTGCTCGGGTGGCGGCGGCTGGAAGGGCTGGGCCAGGCCCAGATGGTCGATCACCAGCTCGGTGGCGGGGTGGCGCCGGGCCAACTCCGCGACCAGATCGAGCTTCCGCCAGCAGAGGACGTTGATCGGGATTCCGCTCGCGGAGCCGGCCGCCAGGATCTGATTGAGCCCGGGGTGATCGGCCGATAGACCCCCGTCGGCAAACCGATCGCTCAACATGATGCGTGCTCCGACAACGCCGGGTGTGCCAGCCCAGCGGACTACTTCTTCGCCAACATCGGAGGCATTGGGGTCAAAGGGCTTGATCAAGCCAAACCGGCCCGGATGTCGCGCGTGCACTTCGAGCGCGTAGCTCGCGTCGTAGCGGTACATGCTGAACGGGGAAACCAGGAGCGCCCCATCGACGCCAACGGCATCCATCGCGGCGACCATGTCGTCACCGCTCACCTCGGCAGGACCGACGAGTGTGCCGGCCCAGGGTCGTTCGGGTCGGTCGCGTTCGTAGGCGTGGACCTGAGAGTCGATTGTGAGCACGTCTAACTTCCTTGCCTGTCTTCGCGGGCAGTGTCTTGGCGGGCGGCACCTTCCCGATCGATCCTGTCGGGGTGAGCGGGATAGGCAGCGTAGTCGCTCCGCGCTTCCTTGTCCGGCCTTGTCAGCTCGCTTGCGGTGAGGATGCTCGCGGACCAGAATATCGTCACCGAGTTCAACGCGATGCAAGGAAAAACGACGATGCTGGCGAACCTGAAACTACTCGAAGTCGAAGTGAGCGAAGGCGTTCGCGCTATCACGATTCACCACAAACACCCGGCCTGCATCCTGACGCTCGATCTGGCCCGCGAACTGGCGACGGCCATCGACGAGGCAGAGGCGGACGACGCGACGCGCGTCATGGTGTTTCGCTCCGCAGACCCGGATTTCTTCATCGCTCACTTCGATGTCAGCGAGATCGTGAAATGGGCGGAGGGAGACTTCTCCTCCAACGATCATCCCTTCAGCGACGCGCGAGTACAATCCGTCCGGGATGGCGGATCTCGTCAGCAGGTGCGTCCGAGTTCGTCGGAACGGCTGCGGGTGAGCTCGAAAGTGAGCATCGCCGAGATCGCAGGACGCGCCGGCGGCGGGGGCAACGAGTTCTGCAGCGGATGTGACATGCGGTTCGGACTCGCGGGCATCACGAAGTTCAACCAGATGGAGGTCCCACTCGGCATCCTTCCGGGTGGCACCGGCACCGCCAACTTGCCCAAACTCATCGGCCGCGGACGGGCTCTCGAGGTCATCCTCGGTGGCGTCGACATCGACGCGGAGACGGCGGAGCGATGGGGCTACCTGAATCGGATCTTCCCGTCCAGGGAGGCCCTCTCAGCGCACGTTGATGCCCTGGCGCGGCGGATCGCGAGCTTTCCCACTGGAGCGGTCGCGAAGGCCAAAGAGTCGGTGCTGACCTCTCTCGCCGTATCGCAAAAGGAGGCGCTCAACCAGGAATACATCCTCTTTGCCGAAACACTCAAGGATCCCGCCTCGCGGAAACTCATGACCGCATTCCTGGAAGAGCGTGGCGGTCAGACGCGCGAGGGCGAACTGAAGGTCGGGGAGCTCGCGCCGTATCTCCCCTTCTCAAGCCTCTGAGTCGCCTGCGCCGGACGAACCGGACGGATCCCAGCTGCGCCGGATTTCGTACCACCGAGGTCCCAGGCCAGACTCGACGGATGCTGCCGGGGCGGCACCGACACGTGGTTTGCCGAGGCGGCTGCGTCGCCCCATCGAGGCTGCGCAGCTGAGACTAGGGTCGCCGCTCATGGTGGGGCGAAGATGTTCAGCGTGCCTTGAGTCACGAACCGGACCTCGACTGAACCTAACAGCGGCGTACTATCGCGGCATGCAGACGTGGCGCAGTGACCACGCGGATAGAACAGGCCCAGCCTCAGTACGAAATCCAAGTTGAAACCAACGTCCCGATGCAAACGCGCGATGGCGTGACGGTGTACGCGGACATCTATCGCCCCGCCGCTCCCGGCACGTTTCCGGTTCTCCTCGGCCGCACGCCGTACGGAAAGGAAGCCGCGACCACATCGCCGAATGGGTCCAGCCAGTTCTTCGCGCGCTACGGCTACGTGACGGTGATGCAGGACTGCCAGGGCCGTTTCGCCTCGGAGGGGGACTAGGACCCAATCTTCCAGGAGGTGGCGGATGGGTAGGATGCCGTGGAGTGGGCCGCCCGCCTCCCCGGGTCGAATGGGCATGTCGGCACCACCGGGCAGTCCTACCTCGGACTCACCCAGTACGCGATCGCCAGCAACGACCCGCTACCCCGTCGCTACAGGCGATGGCGCCCGTCTCGGTGTCGCCGGATCATCGCGCCAGCTGGGTCTATCACACGGGCGGTGCGGCCATGTGGGGCTGGATGGTCCCCTACGCGATTCTCAAGGGCTGCAACATCCTCGAGCGCGTCGGCCCGCGCTGATCTCTTGCCTCGGCTCGACGCCTACGGTGAGCCCGGCACCAACTTCGGGCAGCCCCTCGCAGACGCGGAATACCGCCACCCCCCCGTCCAGGACTGGGGCGAGCGGCTTCAGGAGACCGCACCCTATTTCGCGGAACACGTGCGGCAGGCCGATGATGGAGCCTACTGGGACCGCTCGAACGTCAACCGCCACGCGGCCTCGGTGAACGTTCCCACCCTGCACGTCTCGTCATGGTACGACATCTTCGCGGAGGGCGCGCCCAGCCCCCACCGCAGCATCCGTGACCGCAGCCAGCATCCGGCCGCACGTCGCGCGCAGCGCCTCATCATTGGACCGTGGGCATCTGTTTCCCTACGTCGTGCCGAACTCCCAGGAGACCGGCGCCATCGACTTTGGTCCTGCCGCACAGATCGAACTCCACGCGAAGCTGTTGCGCTGGTTTGACTACTGGCTCAAGGACATCGACACAGGCATCATGGACGAGCTGCCAGTCACCGTCTTCACGCTTGGCGAGAATCACTGGCAGACGCTCGATGACTGGCCACCGCCGAATGCGCACGAGGTCCCCTACTACTTGTATAGCGCGGTGGGGGCCAATGGTTTGCAAGGGGGCGGCACGCTCCCCACGGTGCCGCCGGCGGCGGAAAGGGCGGACCGCTTTACCTACGATCCCGAGGCACCTGTACCCGCTGGTGCTGGTAACAACCTCACACTGCCGCTGGGCGTCGTCGATCAACGCGACATCGAAGCCCGCGCCGACGTGCTCGTCTACACGTCGGAAGCGCTCGACGGCCCTCTCGAAGTGACAGGCCCGGTCCACATCACGCTGTGGGCCGCGTCCCCCGCGGTCGATACACGGACTTCACCTCGAAACTGGTGGGCGTCCATCCAAATGGCTACGCAAAATCTCTTCGATGGGATTATCCGCGCGCGTTATCGCGACTCTAGCAGCTCCCCCTCGTTGATCACTCCGGAACAACCCTATCGCTACGACATTGACCTCTGGGCCACGAGCACCGTCTTCCAGCCGGGCCACCGGATCCGCCTGGAGATCAGCTCATCGAACTTCCCTCGCTTCGATCAGAATCTCAACACTGGCCTGCCTTTTGGTGAGGTGGTGGCATCCCAGACGACCAATCAGACCGCCTTCCATGAGACGGAGATGGCGTCCAGCGTGCATTTGCTGCTCATCCCTTGCTAGCGGCCTGCACGATCGGGACGGTCACAACGCGCTGCATTAGAGTTTCACTGCCCGCGTCCGTGGCCACTCCCGTTGTTCTCGTCTTCCATGTTCCCACCCAGCGTTGCCGCCTTTTCGCAACCTCCAGAGAACGCACGACCAGTCTGTGCTGGCATCACAACGCCCCGACCGCGCCACCGCCCCTGCTGGACGATCGACCACGGAGGTGGGATTGTTGCACAAGCTGTCGAGGCTGCGACCGTTCCGCGTCCCAGAGAGATGGCGGGACTTTCAGGGAGGAAAGCAATGGAGCTCGTTTTTCAAGGTGGACGCGTCCTGACCATGGATGCACTGGATCACATCGCCAGTGGAGTCGCGGTGCGCGACGGGCACATCGTCGCCGTCGGCGACGGCGCTGACGTCGCGCGGGCCGTAGGGCCGGAGGCGACGGTTGTTCCCCTACAAGGCCGCGCGCTCATCCCTGGTTTCTGCGATCCCCACAACCATTTCAGCATGACGACGTTCGAGCCCCGCTCCGTGGATTGCAGTACGCCGCCGTTGCGCGACAAGGCCGCCGTGCTCGACGCCATCGCCGCCGCCGCGCAGGGCACTCCTCGAGGGCAATGGATCTGGGGCCTCGGTTACACCGCCGGTTTGGTCGCCGACAATGGCGATCTCCTCCGTGGCGAGCTGGATGAGGTGGCTCCGGACAATCCGGTTTGCGTGATGGATAGCTCCTACCACGCCTGCTACGCGAACACCGCCGCCCTCGCCGTCGCGGGCATCGGTCGCGACACTCCCAACCCGCCCGGTGGCGAGATCCAGCGCGACTCCCACGGCGACGCCAGCGGTGTTCTCTGGGAACGCGCGATGGACCAGGTGCATCACGCCTCGATGCGCGGCTACATGGAGGCGTTCGGACCGGATGCGGTCGCTGAGCTCGTCGAACAGAACGCCAAACGACATCTCTCCCACGGCATCACAAGTGTCGGCGACGCCTTGGTGATGCCAGAAAGCGCGGAGCTCTACCGCCTCGCAGACGAGCGCGGCAAGCTTCCGATCGTCATCCACCAGATGCGCGGCGGCCCCAATTTCTTCGCCGAACCCACCGAGGCTGCAGGAGGGCTGTTCATGGAGGACGATGTCTCAGATCGTCTGCGGGGCGGCATCGTCAAGATCTTCATGGATCCCGTCTTTCCGAGCCCCGCGCTCCACGCCTGTCATCCCGACGGCTCGGAGGAGAACATCGGCACGCCCTACTACAACCAAGAAGAGGTCGATCACCTGGTCCTGGATGCCGCTTCACACGGGCTCCAGGTTGCGATTCACTGCATCGGCAACCGTGCCATCGAGCAGGGCCTCAATGCTTTTGAGCGTGTCCTGCGTGAGGTGCCGCGCGGAGACCCACGCTACCGGATCGAGCACTTTTCCTTTGGCACGGCCGCGCAGATCGAGCGGGCGGCCTCACTCGGCATTGTGATCTCACATCAGCCTCCGTTTCTCTACTCCATGGGCGAGTATTCCGAGACCAACTTTCCCGCCGCCGGCATCGACGCCCCCCCCTTCCCCTACCGGGCAATGCTGGACGCGGGCATCGCGGTGGCCTCTGGCTCCGACTATCCCTGCGCTCCCGTGGCCCCTCTGATCGGTCTGTACAGCCTTGTCGCACGCCGCGCCCGATCTGATGGCCATCTGATCGCGCCGGACCAGGCGATCGCTCCTCTCGAAGCCATTCGTACCTATACCCGGAATTCGGCCACCGCGATGTTCCGGGAACATGAAGTGGGCTCCATCGAGGTGGGTAAACGCGCTGATCTCGTCGTCCTAAGCCACGACCCGTCCCTCGTGGCCCCAGACTCCATCCGCGAGATCGCGGTTCAACAGACCTACGTAGACGGCGACCTGGTGTACAGCGTCTGAGAACAACCAGGACGGTCTGAATCCTTCGCTGCGGTAGCCCAAATTCTGATACGGCTTGGGCCGCGCCGTGCGGTCTGGGCCACCGCAGAACCGCTGCGTGGTGGCGGGAGCGGTGCTAGTTTTCGCTACCCGAGACCCGACGCCTTAGCGCCGACGATCGGGTTGCCGACCGGCTCACCCGAGATCGACGCGGTCCGCCTCAGATCCGATCGCGTCGAACCCGGCTGCCTCCGCCTGCTGAGTGCGGCTCCCGACGTCGCCGAGCCAGGTTTCGCCGTTGCCAGTCTCCACCTTCATGCGTCGAGTCCTCACTTTCTTGCGGCGTGTTGAGCATCGAGATTCCGACGGTACCAGCCGGCTGGATCAGATGCCCTGGGGCATACGCCCTAGATCGCACGAGAGGCGTCCATTGCTCCCCGAGAGGACAAGGGACCACGGCCACGTGCGGAGAACACACGATCCGCTCATCGTGCTTGGGAGGTGCGGGGACCTACGGCGCTAGGGAGGCCAGTCGCCTGTGAGCGGCTCCCGCATGAGGTCCAGCGCCGCGGTTGAACTACTGCCCCCGAAACCCAACCCGCTCGATCGCACGCGCGTGGGCCCGATCCCCGAGTGGATCATCCGCCTCACCACATCCCGATCGCAGTGCTTGTGGTACTTCGCCTATGGCAAGGACGTGAGAAACGCTACCAAATCCGCGACCTCATCGTCGTCCAAGGTGCTCGTTAGGCCATGGCGATCATCGGGGTTGGAGGTTGTGAGGAGATGCGTCAGCGTCGAGGCAGTCCCGTCATGCAAGTAGGGCGTCGTGTCGTGGAGACCCAGGAGTGAGGGCGTATCGAACACCAGACCCCGGTTCTCCACGGCGATGTCACCCGTTCCGACATCGTGCATCAAGCCATCGGTGAACGCGGACCCCGCATGACACACAGCACAACCCTGGGCGAAGAACAGGTCTTGCCCGCGTGCCGCGGCCGCCGTCAGTCCTCCGTCGCCGGTGCGATTCGGACTGGGCTCGAACTCAGGGAAACCTAGAAATGCCGCGAGCGCTGCGTTGTCTTCGTCCGAGAGCCCCGTCCCGCTTTGCACATTTTCGATCGTTGCCTGGAAGTCGAACAGGTCGACGCGGTTGCCCGACCAATGGAAAGGTGCGGAGTTGACGAGGCCCAGGATTGGTGGCGTGTTTCGAGGGCCGTCTTCGAAGGGCCAGGTGCGACCGTCGATCAACCCTTCAAAGTGGCAGGCGGCGCAACTGATCCATTGGTCACGGGCGAGCTCTGGTGTGTCGGAACTGAAGAAGAGTTCTTTGCCACGCTGCACATCGGGCGGGAGCGGCGACCTGCTGACGGGAATCTCTTCGATGACCTCCAGTTTGTCGAGATCGACGACGGAGATGGTGTAGGCCAAGGCGTTCGCGACGTATGCCCGCGTGCCACCGGCTGTCACGACGATGCCCCGTGGGTTCGCGCCAAGCTCCACGTGCTCCAGGCCCAGCCCGATCTCCAAGTCGATTACCGAAAGGTCATTGCTGCTTGAGTTCACGACGTAGAGAGTGTCTCCGTCGGGCGAGAAATCGACCGCGAACGGTAGACCGACGGGCCGGTCGATGGCGTCGAGCCCCAGCAGTTCGCGCCGGACGTGCAGCTTCTCGTCCAGATCTACGATGGAGACGAGAGGCGCGACCGTCGTATCGAACTGCAGATTGTCGTTCGACACGCGCGAGCGACTGTGAGGCAGGTAGGCGCGATCTCCAGCGGGATGGAGAGCGACGAACTGGGCGGCACTCGATTCGAGGCCCGTGCCGATCACCACATCCGCTTCGAGCGTGCGCAGCGAGATGAACGTGACTCGGCCCGAGAGGAAATGGCTCACGTAGAGGGTGTTCCGCGTCGGACTCACCGCAAGGCCCCGGGGGTTGTCTTCGACCGGGATGGTCTGCTGCAACGTGAGCGAGGCTGTGTCGAAGACAAGGATTTCCGCGCTGCCCGCATCTGAGACATATAGCCACTGCCCATCCGGGCTGGCGACCACGCCGTAGGGAGATCGGGATACATCGACCACCTTGAGGGTGGCACCACTCCCGGCGTCAAGGACGCTGATTGTGGAGTCGGCGAAGTTGGTGACGTACAGCCGATCTCCTCGCGGATCGAGTGCCACGGTGCGAGGCTCAACTCCCACGCTGAGTTCGACCAGTGCCTCTCCCAGCTTGCCATCCACGATGGTGACGGTGCCGGGGTCAGTGTTGACCACGTACAGCCGGCTCTCGTCTGGTGAGGCGATCAGCGTGCTGCTCCACACCGACTGCGCCGGGTCGGGGATCGAACCGGGGAGTGGCGGGAGCAGCTTTCGGGTCACGGTCGTCGCCACCCGTACCCAGATCGGTGTGCCCGGCGAGATCGCTGGAGGGTCGCGGGAAGGAAGATCGGGGGCGAAGAATGCGAAGGTTTGGGTCTGGGAGTCGAAGGTCGTCAGGCCGTCTGCGGAGAGTGTGGCGAGTATGGAGTCAGGTCGAGCGGCGCTTGTAGTCCAGCCGACGAGGTTCCAGCCCCGGGCAAGGTCGACCCGCGCGGGTCCGCTAGGCCAGGGTTGCTCAAGGACGGCTGCCGCCGCGACCCGGAGCCACACAGCATCGCCGGCTTCCAGCCTTGCGAGACTTTGGAGCGGATCGGGGTGTCCGCGCCCCCAAGATTCATACCGCTGGTTCAGTGCATCCCACCGGAAGATGGCCTCGAGCTCTGGCAATTCATCCGCGAGCTGGCCGGGGGAGGTGTCCACCGTGATCGTGGCGAGGGACCAGGGAGGGTGGAGTTCGAACGCCAGAACTCGAGGCACCGGCGTCATCCCGTAATTCCCGAGCACATCTCGCGGGATCGGAGCGGCGGTGGCCGCCCTCGGCGAGCCCAGAGGTTGCCAAATGAGAAAGAGCGCCGTAAGCGCGGCGAGCAGAGCGAGGAGCAATCCGGGGCCAGTAATGCGGCGAGCGTTCGAGGTCATCGGCCAGTCCTTGGGATTCCCAGGCGGTGACGGTGATTGGCCACATCCTAGATCTAGCTAGCGCAGCCATCAGGAGCGAACGCCCGGGAGACTGTCACGAAGTAGAATCCCAACGTCCCGTGCACACGGTAGTTCGCTACTGGGCTCGACGGATGGGGTGATGTATCGATGGCAAGGTCGGCTCTGGCTGACCACGATGGATTGATCCGGTCCATCATGTGCATCCGGCGTGCGCTATCCTCGCCGCAGTCATGTTCAACGAGCGAATCCTACGACGCGAAGTTGCCATGTCCGTTCAGTGACAAGGTATCGCCGAATGCGGCTCGCCCTCCGTCCACTGATCGGACTCGTTGTCCTGACGGTCGGTCTTCTCGGCTCGCCGACTCCATATGACGCCGGTGATCTCAACGCCCGATCCGATGCGGGGGCCAGTGCCGCAGACCTGGCGCCCGCTTTGGATGGCCAGGCCGCGCTGCGAGTTGCCCAGATTGGCGGCGATCGGACAGTCCCCCTCGTCGCTGGCTGGAACTTGGTAGGTTGGACGGTCGGATCTACCCCGGCAATCGATGCCATCGCACCAATCGCGGACGCGGTCGAGACACTGTTCGTCTACGATGCGGCGGCACAAGCTTTCCGCGCGTTTAGCCCCGACAGACCAGCATTCCTCAACACCATCGGCGACATCGGGACCGGCGACGGAGTCTGGATTCTCGCGAATCGTAGTACCAACTGGGAGCAGCCTGCCGTTGCCGGCCTAAGACTGGTCGCGCTGCTTCCGGGCTTCAACCTCGAGATGTGGACTGGGCCGGACGGGACCGATCCGGCATCGGCTTTCGCGGGCCTAGGCAGCGGTCTAGTGACCGCGTTCAGCTGGGATGAATCCAACCAGGCGTTCCGTTCCTATGCACCCGACCGTGCGGCCTTTTTGAACGACATGGTCGTTCTCAACCACGGAGACGGCGTCTGGCTGGAGCTCAGTACGCCGGCGACGTGGCTGCAGCCTGCTCGCGGCGGAACGACCGCTAAGGCGAGCCGCCACTCGACGCTCGACTACGTGGACCACCGCCCGCCGATCGCTTCTCTAATCACGGTTAGCGAGGCCGAAAGTAACGGTCGCGTATCCGTGGTGGGAGCGCCGGGAAGTGTCATGCCGAACGCCGCCGTGCTCGTCGCCTCGCTGTCGTTCGTAGATCAGCAGTTCACCACGTCTGCAGCGGACGGCAGCTTCCAGATCTCGACTCAGGCGGCACCCGGGGCAACGATCACGGTCCGCTACGACCCGTTCAATCGAACCGGGCCCGAACAAGAACTCCACCAGACGAACCGATGGCCGGGCACGCTCATCCCGGTGCCCGATGGAGACAGTCACGTGGGTGGCGGAGCGCGGTTCACTTCCACCGGGTTCATTCAAGAACCGGCCGGCCTGATTCGCTGGTCCGTGGAGGGCGTTTTGGTCGATCGAACGCTTCTCCGCGGGGAAGATGCCAAGGTCAGTGGAACGCTGACATTGTACCCTGCGGGACCCGTGAACTTCTCCGCCAGCCTGTCTCCGCTCCTCGAACTGTCCCTGCAGCCGCTGTTCAACGCGCAGGGTGAGCAAGTGGCGCCGGGAACGGTGTTCATCTCTCATCTCTTGACGCCGTCCGGCGCACCGATCGAGCGAGGCCCTCGGCCGGGGATCCATCTGATCACAGAACCCCTGAATCTGTCAGTCCAGGGGGCCGTGGTTCGCGGCACATTCGAGGTCGATGCGCGCATTCCTGATTTCGCGCCCGACGGAACCTATCGCCTGTCTGCGGCGTTGTTAATCCCGTTCGAGATCAGCGGTCTGGCCCACGAACTGGAGGACCAACCCAGCGCCGTGAATCACGATCCCGGTGCAACCCTGGGTATCGTGACCGTCGGTAGCGCGATGTCCCCTCGTCTGACTCCGCTCCTGCTGGCAGACACCCCCAATCAAGGGCAGCGTGGGGTCATAGCCGAGGAAGACGAAAACCGAGTCGGCTTCGCGAACCAGATTGTCACCGCGAGCGATCAGTTCGTCATTCAGCCTCGAGACCCCGGCAGCGGATCGCCGATCAGCTATCGGCTGGAACCCTTCTTGCCGATACTCAGCCTTGCCGACCGCAATCTTCCGGACCAGCCACCGATCCCCTTCGATCTGCCCGGCGGCACCCTATCCGTCGTGGTGAAGACACCATCGGGGGAAACAGATGCCCTGGGCTCCCATCCCATCCTGCAGACGCGTACCGGCCATGCGGCGACGAGCGCGGGGCTCGTCGTCAATAATGGAGGCAGCAATCCTGGCGGGATTCTTCAGCTGACCACTCTGTCGGATGACTTCGCTTATCAGTTTCTTGAGTACGGCCTGTACGAGATCCAGATCTCCGGATCGGTGCCGGATATCTGGGGCACGAGCTATGCCCTGAACGGCAGCTACGAGGTTTGGGTGGCGGAGACGCTCGACCTCCAAGCGGCAGCCCTGCCGGGGACACCGTTCGTAGTTGGGGATCAGCTGCCTGCCGCGATCACTCTCTTTCCGGGCGTCCCGGCCCGCGTGGAGTGGAACTTCGCGCTCTACCCGATCGACGGATCGGCGGTGATTCACGAACGGGCGAGCGGCACCGCAAACCGGTTCGGATACTTCGACGGCGCCGGTCAGTCGTTCGCCTTGTCCACGCCAGGGGAGTATGCAGTCACGATCGCCGCCAGCTACACCGACCATGAGGGACGGCTGTGGATGGCGACCAGACGTTGGGGGAGTGGCGTGGCGGGGCCGGGACCCGCCTTCCTCGCGCGCGGGACACGCGGTATCGATTCCGAGGAGTCGGGCCGACAAGCCTGGTTCTTACGATCAGGCATCGACGAGCCAGACGCGGTGGGGCACATCAGTTTCCCCTACTTCTCGGGGGATGTGGTCTGGGCCACCGATGACGATGCGTCGCAACAGCGCATCACGATCGACGATCCGTCCGGTGAAGTCCGTGACTTGATCGTGGCGCGGCGAGACCAGTCGGATACGGAATTCGGCGATCGGTTCGACGAACGCATCGCACTGGGGGAGATCCCATTAATCCTGAGCACGTCGACCGGAATCGATGCCGCGACTGACCCCGACGCGATCGACCAGTGGGGGTACGCCTACCGGGCGGTGCAACGGCCGGACGTTCGCGTGCGTGAAACCGTGGCCGTCGATGCTGCGTCTGCACCCTACTGGCGCTTCGAGGACACCTATCTTCTGCAATATGGCGCAGGTGCGGCCGGCGACCTGCCAAACGATCTGAAATGGCAGTTTGGGGCTGCGGTCTTCAAACGGCCCGAGCTCGGGATGGGCGAGGTCGCCGTCTACGGCTCGTTGTGGGTAGCCATCCCAAACAACGATCCACTCGGATCGCGCGTTTTCCCACCCTTTCAAGGGGCGGCAAGCGGACCGAGCGGGGGGCCGGTCTTAACACTCAAGGGCGAAGAGATCGACATCTTCTTCATGCCCGCGACCGTAGCTCCCGGTGCGGTCTTGGAGGTGGGCGAGCAGTTCGTGCCAGCCGGCCAGATCGGGCCGCCGCTCCCCTCGCGCGTGTCCTATCGAATCGTTGCTCCCAGCGGTCGCATCCACACGATCAGCGGCAGGGCGAACGCCATCGGCTACTACGCCGATTCCACATCAGCCTTCGTCGTGGACGAGCCCGGTCTTTGGACGGTCGAATTGACGGTGCTCCACGACGGTCTGACGTCGGCGGGCCCCGTGGAGCCGCCGTTCCCATCCGGGTCGATTCTCGGCGCAGCGAACGGCCAGTACCACTTCTTTGTCCTGCCGACCGATGCCCCAGCGCTCGACGTGGGGCTTCCCCAGTTCAGTATCGCGGAAGTGTTTGGGGGGATTGAAGAGATCTCCGCGCCCGATCTCGTCCGCTTCACGGAGGACCCTAAGGAGGTTCTCGCAGGCAAACGCTCACTCGTCGGCTCGGCGTTCGATGACGAACCCTTCCACCGCCTCTTCGGCACACCGCCCGGCGCATTCGATTTCAGATCGGGCGACACGTATCAGGTGGCATTCGATTATCGGGTCGTCCCATCGCCGCTGGGCGGTGGCGGAAAGTTCATACTCTCGCTCTTTTCTGAAGAAGCTTGGCGGCAGGACGTCCACCAACCCGTTCTTGAGATCGATGAGTCGTCCGGGAGCGCCGGCCGCGGCATCTACATCACCACGCTTCGCGATTTCTCGGACTATGCGCTTGCGCTCGAGCTCTTCGGCCAGGGATCGATCGTGATCGATAACTTCAGCCTTGTGGATCTCACCACGGGCGAAGTCTTGATCAACGACGATCTTGAATCTGATGTCGTGTTTCAGGTTAAGGTTCCTGACGGCTGGCGCGATGTTTCGGCCGACTACGTGATCGCGATGCCCGGCTTCGTTCTGGAGCGGGGCTCTGCCACGCCGGACAATGGTTCGGTTGCGATCTCGTACGACCCAGTCGCGCTGCACGACGACTTCCCCAACATCGATCTGACGGCCAGGCACGATCACGTGCCAGGCTTAGCCGATGAGATCTTCGTCTCTGTCCTGATCAGTGGGATCGATCAATCGGGACAACCCGTCTACGCCGCGAAGCACCTGACGCTAGTTGGCGAAGACATCTACAACCTGAACTGATGGCAGAAACGGCCGTGACCCGGGCGATGATGAGCTGTGCGGCACGAATATTAGATCGGACGCTAGGCGGCCCTCCGGTAGACGTGGTGTAAGCCACCGAGCACGAGATCCACGATGATTGGACCGGACCCTATGGGTTTCGGCCCGTTCGGCGGCTCCAGCCCCAATGCCCGGTGCGTCCGCTCTTCGTTGTAGAACTGGACGTACTTTGCCATGAGCCGACGCACGTGGCGCTCGTTCCACACGATCACATGATCGAAGTATTCCCGGCGGAACGTGCCGATCACGCGTTCGG
>PVBE012789907.1_pt1 | contig 22790 bp, 16 predicted proteins | sample 1631181 | NCBI WGS metagenome assembly PVBE01 (sample SAMN08397723, study PRJNA350692) | Marine metagenome, whole genome shotgun sequencing project. | isolation source: water | place: Pacific Ocean | collected 2012-04 | reverse complement strand
AGGAGGTCAACTCGCCCGTGCTCGGGGAGATCATGATCGTGTCGCCGGGGAAGAGGATCCCCCCGTGACGCGCGTACAACAGACAAAGCCCCCCCTCGAATTGGGCGGGAATGTGGTGGACCCGAATCGCGTCGTCCAGGTCCAGCGTTTCGGCGTCGAAGAATTCCACGTTGGGGTAACCGGCGGGCCAAGGCTTGTCCGTCACGTGCATCCGGATGGGGGCCTCGAAGCGCGTGGAGAACTCGTCCATGGCCCCGTAGTAGTGCGGGTGCGAGAGGATGATGGTTTTCAGCCCGCCCCGCGAGGCGATCCACGCTTCCAGGTCATGGGTCAGGAGCGGCTGCATGTCCATGAGAACGTTTCCGCCGGGCCGTTCGATGAACCAGGCGTAGTGGCGGATCCCCAGGACCGGATGGACGTGGAGCCGCCAGACGTCCTCTTCCAGTTGAACGATGTCCATCCGGTGGTCCGCCCGGACGGTGTCCGGCCTCACAAAGCGCTCACGCTCCTCCACCGGTTCCGGGACGCACCGCTTGGCGCAGCTCAGACACTCGGGGGATTCGTCCCCTTGGGCGAACGTCCGGTTGCCGCAATATGTGCAGATTAAAGGGGATCGTGACATCAGGCCGCCACCTTGTCCGAGGCCCGGATGAACATCTCGTTTGGGGCGTCGGGCCTATAAGGACGCTTTCTCCAAGCCTTCTCGCCTATATCGAGACCACAGAAGCAGAAAGAGCCCCCCCGCCACGATCGCGCCGGGGATGTGCCAGTAAAGGGTCGGGCCGATCAGGCCGATCCCCGCGGCAAAGAACAAGAACCGCTTCACGGGGTCGAGGGGGACAAAGGCGTAGTTCTGAATTGCGATGGCCATGGAAACGACTCCGCCCAGCGCGAAGACGACCCCCAGCGTGACCTTTCCCGCCGAGCCGATCAGGAGCAGGGACGGGTCCACGACGAACATGAAGGGGAGGAGAAACGCCGGCAGTGCGAGCTTCATGGCCTCGATGGCCGTGGGCATGATCGGCGAGCGGGCGATGGCGGCGGCCGCGTAGCTGGTGGGCGCCGTCGGCGGCGTGATGGCCGAAAAAGCGCTGAAGAAGATCACGAACAGGTGCGCCTGCGGGACGAGGATCTGCGCCGGCAGGCCGATACTCTTCATCATCGTGATGAGGGCCGGAATCGCGATGCCCACTTGTATGATGTACGCGGAGGAGAGAGGGAGGCCCATCCCGAGGACAATCGAGGTGAGCATGATGAAGACAAGCGCAAGGAACAGGCTCCCCCCCGCGAAGTCCACGAGGAGGCCCGAGAATTTGACGGCGACGCCCGTCAGATCGAATATCCCGACCATGATGCCCGAGGTGATGATGGCGACGGCCACGATGGTCGCCTGGAGGCTCCCCTGGACCAAGGAGTCCCAGATGCGCCGTAGACCCATCCGGTTCTCTCTCTTCCAAACCACATAGATTTCCCGGACGCTCATCCGCGCCGGTTTTTTCGTCATGGCGATGATGACCTGCATAAGCGCCCAGACCCAACAAACGATAAGAATCCCGCCGATGCACCGGACGACCGCATAACCCGGGCTGTAGCCGGCCACCAGGAGATAGATCAGGATGAGCAGGGGCAGGGCCAGATATCCCCGCTCCTTCACGATTTTCTTGAGATCCGGCAGCTCTTCCTTCGGCACGGTCGGGATCTTTTCCTTCACCGAGTAGATGTGGACCATGATCCCCACGCTCAGGAAGTAGAGAACCGCCGGCAGGACGATCAGTTTCATGATCCGGACGTAGGGAATCCCCGTGTACTCCGCCATCAGGAACCCCACCGACGCCATGACGGGCGGCATGATGAGCCCGCCGGTGGAGGCCGCCGCCTCCACCGCCGCCGCCACGTGGGCCTTGAAGCCGATCTTCTTCATCATGGGGATGGTGAAAGACCCCGTGATCACGGCGTTCGCTGTGCTGCTACCCGAGATCGACCCCATCAGCCCGCTGGACAGGACGGCCACCTTCGCCGGACCTCCCCGGAACTGGCCCGCGACGGCCGTGGCGAAGTCGATGGTGAACTGCCCGAACCCGGATTTTTCGAGAAACGCGCCGAACACGATGAACAGAAAGATGAACGTCGCGGAAATGCCCGTGGGCAAGCCGAACAGGCCGTCGGGCAGGAAATACTGGTTGTCCACCACCAGAGAGGCGGAATAACCCAAGTGGTAGAACAACCAGGGCAACCAGGGTCCCGCGAAGGCATAGACAACGACGAGGGCCGCGAGGGCCATCAGCGGCCATCCAATGACCCGGCGGCAGCACTCCAGGACGACGGCGATGGCGCCGAACGCGAGAACCTTTTCATAGACCGCGAAGGTGTCCACATGCCCGATGTGCTCGCTGATCCATTCGTAGTGATAAAAGATATAGCCCATCGACGTCAGCCAGAAGAGCAGGATCAGGCCGTCATACCAGGGGATCTTCTCCGTATCCCGATTTTTGAGGATCGGATAGGCCATCAGGCTGATGCCAAACATGAAGGTGACATGAATAACGCGGTGGAGATAGGCCTCCGGCTGGCCGAAAACACCCGTCCAGATGTGGTAGATGGAAGAGCCCGCGGCAAACAGGCTCAGCGCTATCCAGGCCCGACCCTTCAGTTGTCTCTGCATCTTAGCCCGTCCTTGGAGATTCCGATTGGATGCAAGAAACCCCGAGCATGCTCGGGGAACGGGAAACGACCACCCCCCGTCACCGGCAAACCCGGCAGACACAAACCCCCGCGAGTTTCTCAAATCCCATATTGAACTTCAAACGAAATAAAACGGGGCCGGCGCACGGGCGCCGACCCCGTCGGGAGTGCAGCGATAGACCGGAAGCGCCTACAGGGCCCCTATCTCCTTGAGATATTTCGTCAAGCCGGGGTGGCGCTTGGCGCCCAGATCCTGCGTGGCGGATTTCGCGGTCACCCGGTTGAAGTTCGGGTTCACCTTTCTCATGTAATCCAGGTTGCCGTACATCGCCTTGGCCATCTTATAGACCAGATTTGTCGAAACCTTCGCGCTGGTGACAACGATCTGGTAGGTCTGCACGACCTGGACGTCTTTCGGCCGCTTGTAGTACTTCTTCTCCAGCGTCACCGGGACGAGGGCGGGCTGAACCGAGCGAATCTTGGCGACATCCTCGTTGGTGAAGTTGAAGATGCGGATCGGCTTGTGCGCCGCAAGCTGGATGATCGGGGCGTACTGCTTCTCTCCCGGCCCCATGTAAGCGTCGATGTGGCCGTCCTTCATCTGCGAAACGGAATCGTTGAACCCCAGGTGAAGCGTCTTGGAGAAATCCTTGTAGGACATCCCGAGACCCTTCAGCATGTCCTTGTTCAGGGCCTGGGCGGAGAACCGCTTGGGCATGGCGCTGACCCGCTTGCCCTTGAGTTGCGACCAATGCGTGATGCCGGAATCGGCCCAAACCACCCAGAACATCATCTGGTTGTACTGAACGGCGCCGATCCTCAGGTCCGAGGCGTCCTTCCCCTTGAAAGGCCCCCTGCCTTTCAACGCGTCGGAGACCGTCGAGGCGAAGGTCAAGCCCATCGCGATCTTGCCGCTCAACGCGTTCAAGGCGTTGGCCACACCACCGCCGATATCCAGGCTCACCTTGTCGCCGTACGCCTTATCCATCAGCCGCTGCATGGCGGTCCCGATTGGATACCAGGCCCCCCCCGGTTTCGAGACGCCGAACTTGAAGCTTTCCGCCGAAGCCGACGGGATGCCGCCCAGAGCGCCCGCCAGCAGGAGCGCGCAGACGGCCGCGAGACCAACCTTGAAGAGCTTCATCATCTTTTCCTCCTCCTCGCTTCCAGGAATTAAACCGCGTCCTCCGTTCCAGCCACCGATTCCGCGGGTGTGGAACCCGCACCTTGATGCTCCGTCAAACGACGACTTTGTGCCGCCCCAGGTCCTCGAAGAGTTCGCTGTACTTCTCCCGTGTCGCCTTGCGTACCTCGTCCGAGACCCGGTTCATCACCGGATAGTCCTTGAACCACTTGTAATTCTTGCAGGCGTTGATGATGACCTTGGAGTTGAGATGCGTCTCGGGGCCCGACCTCAATCTCACATCGGGGGAAAGGCTCGGGTCCAGGGACGAGCCCCAGGTCTCTTTGATGATGTCCATCGATTCTTCGGGGTTGCAGCGCGTAACGACGGCCCACATGACGTCTTCGAGGTTTGTGATGTCGATGTCGTCATCCACGACCACCACGTACTTGATGAAATAGGCCGTTCCCCGGGCGCCGGCCGCCACCAGCGCAGCCGATTTGGCGTGCCCCGCAAAACGCTGGCGGATGGACACGACCGTCATGAGGCGGCTGACGGGCTGCCAGACCCCAACCACATCGGGAATCCCGGATTTCTCGAGGGCGTCCCACGTATCCGCCGCCAGCAGGGGTATCCCCGTATAAGGCCCGACCGGGGGCTTGAGCGGGGGGACGCCGAAAATGATCGGGTCGTTCCGGTGGTAAACGGCGTCGATTTTAACAACGGGCTGGGGGTGCGGTCCCGACGCGTAATAGCCGGTGAACTCGCCGAACGGGCCTTCCATGCAATTCTCGACGTCCATCGGGGGAATATGCCCCTCGATGACGATCTCCCCCGTGGCCGGAAACGGCAGACCCGTCAACGGCCCATGAACAACCTCCAACGGCTCGCCCCGCAGGTGTCCGATGTAATCGAACTCGCTGGTCCCGTAAGGGAAGAAAAACCCGGCCGGTATCCACGTCAGGGGCTCCTGGCCGAAGCAGATAACCACAGGGAGACTCTCCCCCCGGGCGTGGGCCTTCTGGAGGAAAATCGCCGGGGTCTTGCCGGGCAAGGGGAGAATGCCGATGGTGTCGCGCTCGAACACCATGTTCCGCTGGGCCGCCACGTTGATCCAGTCGCCCTCGGGGTCTTTCATGATGACCATGTTCCCCGTCCCGATGAAGGCGCCGGGATCGTTCTCATGCCAGCGGGGGGCCGGAAATTTGAGGATATCGACATCATCCCCCCGGAAGACGTTCTCGAAAATCGGACCGTCCTTCACCACCCTCGGCGGAATCGGCTGATAAGCCGCCACCTTGTTCTTCCAATACCGCAGCGCTTCCATGGGCGGGGTGTCCGGATCGATCCCCAACGCCAGGGCGTTGCGCCGGACGTTGGTCAGGATGTTGGAGAGAACCCGGTACCCCTTCGGATGACCCTTGACCTGATCGAAGAGCAGGGCCGGATGACCCATGAGGTCTTCCTCCGCGATCAATTCGGTCAGGGCGCCGATCTCCAGGTCGGTCTCCGCGCCATCGATCCGATGGAGCTCTCCAATCCGATCACACTCATCGATGAACTCCCGAAGGTCTTGAAATATCACCCCGGAAATCTCCCTTCTCGCGGGGGGCACAATGAAAAGGGTCTCCTCACTGCCGGGCGAGCGGCCCGGAGACGGCCGGATTCGGGTGCGTCCCTAATGTTCGAATCACATCGATGGTACACAATCTGCCCGAACCGCGTCAACCGCAAATCGACCGGGGTTTCGGCGGATTGGAGATTGACGGTTCACTTCGAGCGGATTGCAGGAACTCCCCTTACACCGCCGCCCGGTGGCTGATCCGGTTCGTGACCTCCAGATCCTCGAGGAAGATCTCGCCCTCCCCCTGAGGCTCGGTTCGCTCGAGCAACTCGCGCTCCTCCAGCCGAAAGGTCGACGGGCGGCAAGCGTCGATGCCGATCTTGCCCCCGACCCGTTGCCAGCGGGCCCCCGGGGGCGCAACCTGGGGCAGGGCGACATCCATCGGGTGGTTCCGGGTCCCCCGGATGAGGTGGACGTCGGTGTCCGGGTTGAAGCGCGTCCCGATGGCCCACAGAACCTCTTCTGGCTTGTGGATATCCACGTCCTCGTCAACGGCGATGGCCATTTTGGGATGGAGGTACGCGCTGCTGAGCGCCCCCATCAGGACATTGACCACCTGCCCCTCGTAGTGCGGGGTCATCCGGATCAGGATCACGAACTGGCCGCCGTACGGGGCGCAGTGGACATCGTGGACGTCCGAGAATCCCTCCACTTCGCGCAGGCGCTCGTAGAGGTGGGCCTCCATGGGGAGGCCGTTGAGGGATTGGTGCTCGACGAAGTTGGTGGCCTGGCAGTGGCGATAAATGGGATCGCGGCGCAGGGTGATGGCCGAGACCTCGAAGACCGGGTTGTCTCCAGTCCCGGAAGCGTAGGAGCATTGGAACTCCCCGAACGGCCCCTCGGCCTTTCTCACGCCCGCCAGAAGCTTGCCTTCGATGACGATTTCCGCCCGGGCCGGGGCCACGAGGTCCACCGTCTCACACCGGACCATGGGAACGGGGGATTCCAGCAACGCCCCCGCCAACTCGAACTCATCCACGCCGTAGGGAACGGTCCAGTTCGTGGCCACGTCCAGCAACGGATGATGGCCGATGGGGACCGCCATAGGCATGTCCTCTCCGGCCGCCTCGTACTGCTCGAAATGCCGGTAGGTGTGGCGCGGGACGAGGAGCATCCCCGTGTGATTCCTGTCCTGCACCTCCATCCGCAGCATGGCCAGGTTCCCGATCCCCGTCTCTAGATCCCGGGTGTAGTTCATCCCGGCGCCGATGGTGATGTTCCCGTCCTTCCTGGAGTGCTTGACGATGGGGAGGCGGTGGAGGTCAACGTCGTCTCCCGTCAGGATCACCTCTTTGCACGGCCCGTCGTCAACGATCTCGAAGGGGACAAGCCCCTTGCGATAGCGCCGGACCAGCTCCGGCACAACGTCCTTCGGCTCGCACCCTAGGGCGAGGGCCTGGGTCGTCCGCTTTGTCAGGAGCTCGCCGCAGACCCGCCAGTCGTCAAATCCCTTGACATTCTCGAAGAGGATGGGCCGGTCCGTCTGGTCGAAAAGGGTTCCCATCTCGGCGGCGGGGTCAACGGGCGAGTGGACGACCCGCAGCAGGTCGTTGGCCTCCAATTCGTTCAGGAACGTCCTGAGGTCTTTCTCCAACATGGCTCTATCCTCTTCTGGGCTCAACCCGAGATACTGGACAAGGCGGGATCGGCCGAGATGCGAAACTCGTCCCCGGAGCAGGAGCTTCGACCGGCACAACCGCAACGGCCCGCGCTGAAAATTCGCGTACATCAAATTTTCGCACATCCGGGGGCGCCCATCAATCCGCGGGAAGCAGCGGGCAAGGGGCACCCGCCCTCGTCGCCGCGATCGGCATGCATCGAATTCTCCTGTGATGTTGACGTGGGATCCGCGGACTGCTATGATTAAGGTCGAATTCGGGTCCAAGATTCGGAGAGAATGATACGGTGTATCCAAGCCGCCGACGGACAACCCTCCTTGGATTCGAGTGGGGATAACCCGTCTTTTCGAGGTCCCATCGCTCATGTTTTCTTTGTGGCTCCTTTTTCGATCGTTCCTGGCTTATGTCTTGATCTCAATTTCATTGGCCGTTGCGGAATCGGCTTGGGTCTTCCCAACCCGACACCATTTGAATCAAGCCATCGAGTTCAACTTATTATGGGCGCTCCTCCTTGCGCTTGCGCTCTGCCTCATCCCCTGCGGGCTCTACGGAATTTGGGTGCAAAGACAATGGAGACGGCGAGGCCGGCCGCCGAACCTCCCTGAAGCGGCCTCAGCGGAAACATCGATCTTCGTTCTTCTCTTATTGATCATTGGAATCGGACGCTCTTTGATTATTGTCGGACCCGCGGCCGGGCTTGCGGCCTTTCTGATCTTTCGTATCCTGCGGCGGCGCCCGAAGATCGCCAGCGGGTGTCAGATTCTTATTGTCATGCTGACGGCCGGGATCTCCTACTATCTGCTCGGGCCTTATTGGGAGAAAGTGGACTCGGCGGACTCAGGGGTTTATCGGCTGAACTCTTTTCTCGGGCGGCCAACGTTGCGCACAATTTCCGACCAACGCCGAGATTCCCCCCATGTGCTGCTCATTTTGGTGGATACGGTTCGGGCGGACGCCCTTTCCACTTATGGGTATTCCCGCGACACCAGCCCCTTCATGACAAAATTGGCGTCGGAGGGCGTCCTGTTGACCAATTACTATGCGGCGAACTCCTGGACCTTGCCCGCCACGGTCACGATGATGACGGGACTGTACCCCTCGAGCCATGGCGTGCTCGGATATGACAGAGTCAATCAGATCAGGTCTAAAGATCCGACCTTGTTGGAAATCGTTAGGAAGGCGGGATACAACACCCTCAGCATCAGCACGAATCGGAACGTCGATAACCTCACGGCCGCTCGTGGGAGCGACTATTTCCAGGATTCTTGGAGTTATCGGGGCAAACCATTGGACGCCATGCCCAAACAATACTTCTTTTGGAAAAAACTGGATGCGACAGTCAGTTGGATCGGCGGTACAAAGGCGCAACAGAAGTTCTATTCCTGGTTAAACAATATTATACGAACCTATGAGAATTTTGTTGAAATTGACCAACCGGATATTCGGGAGGACGGATATAACACGCGCGCTTCCGGCGTGAATAAAGTCTTTCTCAAATACCTGAACAAGTTCGAATCCGTGCGCGGATTTGACCATAACAAGAATAAGTTCTTTTTCTATCTTCACTTTATGGACCCCCACGAATACGATCCCCCAGTGCCCTATTTCAAACGGTACGCTCCCTTGCCGGCAAGTCAGCGGGAAAGGGACAAATGGGCTATGCCCGGAACGAAAAGCAGGCAATTCACGAAGCGCGACATCGAGTTTAGCCGCGCCCTTTACGATGCGGAAATCCGATATTTCGACGACCAACTGCGTCTCTTATTCGACAAATTGCGGGAAAGAGGTTGGCTGGACAACACGATGGTCATTATTACGTCCGATCACGGCGAAGAGTTTTACGAGCATGGAGGCTTTGGACACGTCAAAACGCTATTCAACGAAATCGTAAAAATCCCTTTTATCCTCTGGTATCCGAAAAGATGGAACGGAGTTCGCGTCAATCGGCTAACCTCGCAGGTGAGTTTCCTGCCCATGGTTCTGAACCTGTTGGACATTCCGAGGCCGCGCGGCATTCAAGGGAACGGTCGTTTTCCCGGAATCCTCAACGGCTCCACCGAATCCGCCATATACGGGGAAAAGCTCTGGCTGGACAAAGGCCAATTCCATGAGAGTTGGTTTGTCATCCAGGGGAATCGCAAGCTGCTTGAATCAAAATTGGCGAATGAAAATTCCGTTGCGCTCTACGAATTGAAAGACGACCCATTAGAGACGAAAAACCTTTTCCGAACCGGAGATGCGCCGGCGGCCCAACTGAGACGGCTTATGAACCGGTTCAAGGAAAAGCAAAAACAAAGAGAGGGATTTACCTGGATTCCGAAAAGCGGGAGGATCGACAAGGCTGCAGAGGAGCGTCTTCGCGCGCTTGGTTATCTTGAGTAAGGTGTTCGCACGGCCCAACCGGAATAACCGACTCCAGACGCCTGTATGCGCCGTTCTTCCCTTTTTGAATTTAATCGTCAACGGATTATCGTCGAAGCCCGACAAGGATTCCGACGAATTATCAGAATAATTACGCGCCGAAGACGCGCGACCCTATTTCTGTGTCTCGATCCTTCATCCGAGACTGGCGATTGAACACCGCAACCAAGGTCATTCTCCTGGGTATTGACGGGGGAACTTTCTCCCTTCTTGAGCCCTGGATGGACGATGGAACCCTGCCGAATTTCGCCAAGGTGCGCGCGGAGGGGGCCATCGGGCCTCTGGCCTCGACCGTCCCGCCCACGACCCCAACAGCCTGGACAACGTGTTTCACGGGAGTCAATCCCGGTAAGCACGGCATCTACGATTTCCGGGAATCCCCCCTGCTCCACCCGGAACGGCCGCTCATCACGCTCTCTTCCGTCAAGGCGCCCCGCCTTTGGCACAGGCTCAACAAGGTCGGGAGGAAAACCGCCATCCTAAACGTACCCATCACATATCCGCCCGAGCCGCTTGACGGCTGCATGATCTCGGGCATGCTGACGCCCGGGCCTGAGGCCGAATTCTCCTATCCATCCGGCCTCAAACTCGAGCTCCTCGCGGCCATCGGGGACTACGTCCCCGACATCGACCTGCCGAAATACGAAGCGGAAAGCTATCAGGACGCGCTGAGCTTTATGGATGTGGTTTCTCACGCCTTCCTACAGCGGGAGAAGGCGTTCTTCTACCTGATGGACCACAAACCCTGGGATTTTTTCATGGGCGTCTTCATTCTCGCGGACCGGCTCCAGCACTTTTTCTGGAAATATCTGGACCCCGATTGCGGCCTCTACGGGAGCGCCATGGCCAACCGGCTCCGGGGAAAGATCACTGATTGTTACCGCCTCATGGACGATTTCCTGGGGCGTCTCCTCGACCGCCTGACCTCGGACACCCTGTTGCTCATCATGTCGGACCACGGCTTCGGGCCCACCGACGCCTGGTTCAACGTGAGCGCCTGGCTGGAGAGGCAGGGGCTTTTGCGCATCCGGAAAGAGGCCGCCTCCCGCAAGAAGCTGCTCTACAAGCTGGTTTCCCTGAACGATGTAAAATGGGTCCGGTCGCTCGTCCCCGGCTTCATCCAGAGCCGGATGAGAAAGCGGGCGCGGCGGGGCCGCTCGGCCTTTGTGACCGACCTTCACGAGACCCTCGACTGGGACCGGACGCGGGCCTTCTTTCCGAGTATTCCGTCCCAGGGGATCTACATCAACGTCCGGCGCGAGGGATTCGGGATCGTGCCGCCCGGCGATGCCTACGAGGCCCTTCGCCGGGAAATCAAGGAGCGCCTGGAGGACCTTCGGGATGAGAAGACCGGAGAGCGTCTGGTGGATTGGGTCAAGTTCCGCGAGGAGGTCTATCACGGCCCCCAAACCCATTACGCCCCCGACCTCATCTTTGCCGCCCGAAACTACAGTGTGTTGGGCCGACAGATGTTCGGGGCCGGAGAGGTTATCCACTCCAGTTTGAGCGTACCCAACGGGTTTCACCGGCCGGACGGCATCCTGATGGCCCGCGGGCCGGGCGTGCCTCCGGGGAAGGGGGTCGAGGGATCCGACATCGCGGACATCTCGCCGACCGTCCTCTACGCCATGGGTTTTCCGGTTCCGGAATCGATGGACGGCAAAGTCCTCGCCGAGCTCTTCGAGCCGGACCTCCTCGCCGCGCGCCCCATCGAGCGGGGAAACCTGACCGACCCGGAAGACGCACCCGCCCCGGGGGCCGCGCAGAGCGCCTACTCGGACGCCGAATCCGCGGCCATCGAAGAGCGGTTGAAAGACCTGGGATATCTGGAATAGGCTGAAACCCGGGAGAAATCCCTTTGCGAACGCCGGCCGTGACGCCGGAAACCCCGCGGGAACCCGAGACGAATCGCGTGAAAGGCAAGATAGCCCTCGCACTGAAAATACTGGTAAGCGTTGCGCTGGTGGTCTGGCTCCTGAGTCAGATGGACCTTGGCCGGTTCTGGGAGATGGTAACCCACATGTCTCCCGCTTGGCTGCTTCTCGCGCTCTTTTTCAAATCCTGCGGGGTCTTTGCCAGCATCCTTCGTTGGAAAGTCCTGTTGCGGGGGCAGGGGATGAACGTCCCGCTCCGGTTCCTGGCCTCGTCATTCCTGGAAGGCCGGTTCTTCGGGACATTCCTGCCCAGCACCATCGGGCTCGACGCTTATCGTACGTACGACTTGGCCAGGTATTCCGGGAAAACCTCTTCTTCCATCTCCGTCATTCTGGTCGACAAGGTGATCGGCCTGTTCTCCCTGTCTTTCCTGGTCCTTGTCACGGCGGGGGCCGGGGCGCGAATTGTCGGCCCGAGGGGCGTCGGCATTCTCCTGGCCGTATTCCTCCTGCCGATGGCCGTCTCGGTGGGAGTGCTCCTTCATCCGGGAATCTTCGGCCGAATCGCCGACCTGAAAGGATGGGGGAAGTGGGCGTGGACCGAGAAGATCGGCGGGTTCGTGAGAACCCTCACCGTGTACAAAGGGCAGCGGGGACTCCTCCTTCAGGCGATGGCCCTGGGGATCGTCATCCACCTGGGAACAACCCTGATGTACTATGGGACCGCCCTGTCGGTGGAAACCGAGGTCAGCCTGAAGGCCATCCTGTTCACCGGGCCGCTCATGATCACGGCGACGATCATCCCCCTGTCCATCGCGGGCATCGGCGTGCGGGAAGGGACGTTCATCTTCTTCCTGAGCCGGACGGGGATCGCCGCCGAGCCGGCCGCGCTCCTGGCCTTCCTGGGTTTCTTGGTGGGTGAATTCATCAGCCTCGGCGGAGGGGTGATCTTCATGATCCGCTCCCACCGTTACCCGTCCGGAAAAGGGGACCCTTCCACTGAGGAGCGCCTTTCTTCATTCGCCCCGCCGCCGGACTCCGCCGCAAGCCCGCTCCACGTTGAGCCCCCAGAGTAGATTGTCCTCCCGAAAAGTCCTGATCATCGGCGTCGACGCGGGGACCCTCGACTTGATCGAGCCCTGGGCGGCGGCGGGGAGATTGCCGAACATCTCCCGCCTCATAGCCCGGGGGGCTTTCGGCGTCGCGCGCTCGACAGTCCCCCCTTCCACCTACCCGGCCTGGACGACGTTCATGACCGGGGTCGGACCCGGCCGCCACGGCTTGGCGGACTTCCTGATCCGCGAGCCCGGGAAATACGCCCTCCGCTTCGCCGGCGCACGGGACCGGGGGGAGGGCGCGCCGTCGCTCTGGAGTCTGCTCAGCCGGACGGGCCGGCGCGTGGCCGTCATCGGGATGCCGGCGACGCATCCCCCCGAGCGCCTGAACGGGGTCATGGTCAGCGGCTTCGACTCGCCCCTGGCCTACCGGTGGGACCGGGGGTTTGTCCTGCCCGTCTCCTATTTCGAAGAAATCACCCGGGCCGTCGGCCCCTATCGCTTCTCCGCGTGCGGAGAGGACCACGTGGACGAAGGGTGGCACGACCGGGCGAAGGGGGAGATCCTCGATTCGCTCGAACAACAAACCCGCGTGGCGGAATACATTCTGGGACGGGAGGATTGGGACCTCTTCGCGATGGTCTTCGGCCAGACGGACACCGCCTGCCACCATTTCTGGATGTTCCACGACCCGGCCTCCCCGAGGTTCTCCGGCCGGGATAGTCCGGAGGCGGCAAGGCACGGGGGATTCATCGGGGAGGTTTACCGGCGGGTCGACGCCTCCATCGGCAGGCTGATCAAAACGGGCCCCCGCGACGCGTCCGTCCTCCTCGTCTCCGATCACGGCGCGGGCGGGGCCGGCAACGGCGTGGTGCGCCTGAACCGCTGGCTTGAACGGGAGGGCTGGCTCACGTTCCGGAATTTCACCGTCCGGGACCGGGCTTTGAGGCGGGTCAGGCGCTTCGGTCTGAGCCACGTCCCGCGGGGCTTGAAACAGTCCGTCTTCCGCCGCCGGGGCCGCGAGCTGGCCGGGGCCATCGAATCCCGCATCCGATTCGGCGGCATCGACTTCGCCCGGACCGCGGCCTTCTCCGAAGAGATGAGCTCCTTCCCCGGCGTTTGGGCGAACCTGCGCGGACGCGATCCCGAGGGCATCCTCCCGCCGGGTGAGTATGAACCCCTGCGGGACAATATCATCCGGTCGGCGGAATCGCTTCGGGATCCCAGGACGGGAGAACGGATTTTTAACCGGGCGGCCCGGCGTGAGGAGGTCTATTCCGGCCCGTACGTGGATCGCTTCCCCGACGTGGTCCTCGAGCCGGCACTGGAGCGAGACCCGCACCCGAACGAAGCGGCGTCCGCGCAGGGTTATTCCTATTCCTTCCTGACAAGCGGGGAGGGGCCGGGGGATGACGGCGGCGAAACCTCCTGGTTCCGTGAGCTTCGTCCCGACGAGCGCGCGGGCGCGAGGGGCCGGGGGATGAACGGGACGCACCGTCCCGAGGGGTTCTTCGTTTTTTCCGGCCCCGGCGTGCGACCGGGCCGATATGAGCCCGGGGCGGACCTCGCCGATTTCGCCCCGACGCTGATGGCGCACCTGGGCGAGCGGCCGGCCGTTTCGATGGAAGGGCGGGTTCTCAGCGCCCTGCTCGACGCGCCAGGACCTTCCTCGGAGCCGTCCCCCCCCAAGCCCCCGGTTCGCAACGCGGATCTCACATCCGTTACAATGGGCGCGGGCGGGCCCGATTGGGAAATGGAAACCGCCGAACGCCTCAGAGACCTGGGATACCTGGAGTGATCCACCGGATGGGTCGGACAGCTTTATTGCTTCGAGCGTTTTCCTCAAACGGGCATTGCCGCCCCCCCGAAGTCGGCCGGGCGGAAAATCCGCGGCGGATCGTCATGGCCGCGGCCTGCCCCTTTCCCGGCGTACAGGGCTCCCAGGTCCTGATTCAAGAGTTGATCACCGGCCTGGCCGCCCGGGGCCACCGGATCGATTTGGTCACATACCCGTTCGGGATGGACGCTCAATGGCGCTGTCCGGAGGGATGTCGGATTCATCGGGTGAACACCGGGCTCAGGTACCCGGCCCAACATCCCGGTCTTCACCCCGTCAAGCCGCTCCTCGACGCGGCGCTGGCCCGTCTTTTGGAAGAAGTGGTCCGCTGGCGGGGGGCCGACCTGATCCACGCCCACAGTTTTGAGGGGCTGGCGGCCGCGCTGTGGGTCCGCCGGCAGACACGCACGCCCGTTCTCTATCACAGCCACACCCTTCTTGGTGAAGAGCTGCCGACCTACTACCGGCCCGGACCGGTCCGCTTTCTGTCGAAATGGGCTGGACTTGCGGCGGACCGCCTGCTGCCCCCCCGGGCGGATCACTGCATCGCCTTGAGCCCGAGGGCGGCCCGGACCTTCCAGCGGATGGGCGTGCGGAGCGACCGAATCTCCTGCCTTCCCCCGTTTGTGATTCACCCGGACCCCGGGCCTCCCGGCGGCGGAAGCGGGCGGGGCGCTCCTTACGTCCTGTACGCCGGAAACCTCCATCCCTATCAAGACCTGGACCTGCTCCTGCGGAGCTTCCGGATCGTTGCCGCCGCGGAGCGGAAGACCCATCTACGGATTGTCACGCACAACGACCCGTCGCCATGGGAAAGACGCATGGAGCGGCTGGGGCTCGAGGGACGGGTGACGTTCCTGACCGGCCTGCCTTTTGAACGGGAATGGGAATGGATGTCGGACGCCGCCGTCCTGGCGCTGCCGAGATTGCGCTGTCCGGGCTATCCGATGAAGCTGTTGAATTATCTCGCGGCGGCCCGGCCCATCGTGGCGAGCGAGGATTCGGCCCGGGGGCTGACGCACGGCCGCGACGCCTACGTGGTCACCGATCCCGGACCGGAGGCTTTCGCCGGGGGACTGTTGAGGGTGTTGCGCTCCCGCCCGCTCGCCCACCGTCTCGCGGTGGGCGCGGGGAGGACCTCGAAAGAAAGCCTCAACCCCCGGAACCTGCTCGGGAGTCTCGAAAGGATTTACGAACGGGTTTCACCGCCGTCCAGGATTTGGGTTTCCAGAATGGCCGCCGCGGCCGTCTGACGCATCCGGCAGTTCTCATCATCAAGGATTTTCGCGCATGACGAAGGTGATTCTCATCGGGCTCGATTGCGCCGAGCCGAGCCTGGTCTTCGACCAGTGGAGGCATGAGTTGCCCAACCTCAGGCGGCTGATGGCCTCGGGGGTTTACGGGCGGCTTCGGAGCTGCGACCCGCCCATCACCGTACCCGCCTGGACCTGCATGATGACGAGCCGGGACCCGGGCGAGCTGGGGATTTACGGGTTCCGGAACCGGAAATCCCATGAATACGGAGCGCTGGGCATCGCCTCGTCCCTGAGCGTTCGGGAAGACCGGGTTTGGGACATCCTGGGCCGGGACGGCCGGGACGTTGTGGTGGTCGGGGTTCCGCCCTCTTATCCGGTGCGTCCGGTCAACGGCAACCTGATCTCGTGCTTCCTGACCCCCGGCCTCGACAGCGCCCACACGCATCCGCCCGAGCTCCAGTCGGAAATCCGGGACCTTGTGGGGGATTACCTGTTCGACGTGGAAGGATTCCGCACAGACGACAAACCGGCGCTGTTGAACCGGATCTACGACATGACGCGGAAGCGGTTCCGGGTCCTCCGGCGCCTCATCCAAACCAAGCCCTGGAATTATTTCATGTTCGTGGAGATGGGGACGGATCGGATCCACCACGGGTTCTGGAAGCACCATGACCCGAACCACGTCAAGCATGAGCGCGGCAGCCCGTATGGAAACGTGATCCGGGATTACTATCGCTATCTGGACGGGGAGATCGGCGACCTTCTGGCGCTCGCCGGAGACGAGACGGTCATTCTGGTCGTGTCCGATCACGGCGTCAAAAAGATGGACGGCGGCGTTTGCGTGAACGAGTGGCTGATGAACGAGGGATTCCTAAAGGTGAAGAGCTACCCCAAGGAGCTAACCTCGCCCGCTCAGCTGGAATTCGACTGGGACAAGACGCTGGCCTGGGGAGAGGGGGGCTATTACGGGCGGATCTACCTGAACATCCGGGGACGGGAGCCGCGGGGAGTCATCGCCCCGTATGACGTCTCCCGGGTCCGCGCCGACCTGAAGGCGGGGCTGGAAGGGATGAAGGACGAGCACGGCCGTCCGCTGGGGACGCGGGTGCTCTTCCCCCGGGAAATCTACCGGGAGGTCCGGGGCGTCGCGCCCGACCTCATCACGTATTTCGGGGACCTGGACTGGCGGTCTGTGGGCACGATGGGCCATAGAAAGGTCCTCACCCGGGAGAACGACACCGGACCCGACGACGCCAACCACGACACTCACGGGATCTTCATCATGTCCAGGAAATCGGATTGGGAGAAAACCGGCGAGGAAGCCGCGCCGGGCGCGCCGCTCTCCGGCCTCACCCTCTACGACGTGGCCCCGACGCTCCTGAGCCTGTACGGACTTCCCGTCCCGGCGGAGATGCAGGGACGGGTGATTGCGGGGACAGGCGACCCACCCTTTTTCGGGTGATCACCTGCGGGGGTGAAGGGATGAGGTGAGCTACTCGATATACCCCAGCTCGCTCAGCTTCGCCTTGATGTCCCGGGCCTCTTTCTCCGAGTACTCATAATCGGCTGGCTCAAGGTGACCAAGCTCTTCCAGTTTCCGGAGGATGTTCCCCGCGCTCTCCTCGGGGGTCTCTTTGTCCGTCTCGACGACCAGCTCGGGGCTCAGGGGTTCTTCATAGGGATCGGAAACGCCGGTGAAGTTCTGGATCTCGCCCTTGAAGGCCTTGGCGTACATACCCTTCACGTCCCGCTCGGCGCACGCCTCGACGGGGCACTTGACGTAGACCTCCACGAAATTGTCGATCCCCTCCCGGACCTGGTCGCGGATCTCCCGGTAGGGCGAAATGACCGCCGCAACCGTCGGGACGCCGTTCCGATTCAGGAGATGGTTCAGGAATCCGACCCGGAGGATGTGCGTATCGCGATCCTTCTTGGAAAAGCCCATGTCGGCGCTCAGGTTTTTCCGCACCTCGTCGCCGTCGAAGATCTCGACGTGGCGGTGATTCCGCGCGTGAAGCGCATTTTTCAGGATCAAGGATATCGTGCTCTTTCCCGAGCAGGGCAGACCCGTCATCCAGATGGTGAAGCTCGAAGAATCCATTCTCAACCTCTTGCGTTGTGACTTCTCTTTTTCCGCCCAGCGGACATTTTACTTGTCGCCGGCGTAGGCCTGAATCAGAATCCGGGCCACGTCGGCCCGCGTGAATTCCGGCGGCGGCGCCTCCCCCTTGCCCAGCATCTCCCGAACCTTGGTGCCGCTGAGGAACACGCGGTTTTCCGGGTCATGCGGACACGTCTTCGTCGTCGCCATCCCCTCGCACTTCCGGCAATAGAAGGAGTGGTCGAAAAAGAGCGGGGTGATCCCCAGGGCCGCCGGGTCGAACTCCCGGAAGATGTGGTGGGCGTCGTACGTGCCGTAATAGCTCCCCACACCGGCGTGGTCCCGCCCCACGATGAAATGGGTGCACCCGAAGTTCTTCCGGACGATGGCGTGGAAGATGGCCTCTTTCGGCCCCGCGTACCGCATGGCCGCGGGAAAGACGGAGAGAATCGCGCGCTCCTTCGGCAGGTACTGATCCAAGATGACTTCATAGCACGCCATCCGGACATCGGCGGGGATGTCGCCCTCCTTGGTCGCGCCGACCAATGGATGGATCATCAAACCGTCCACGCACTCCAGGGCGCATTTCATCAGGTACTCGTGCGCCCGGTGAATGGGGTTGCGGGTCTGGAAGGCGACGACCGTCTCCCATTCCCGCAACTGGAAGAGCAGGCGCGTCTCCTTGGGCTCCAGATATCTTCGGCTCCACTCCGGCGATTCGCTTCGGCGCAGCAATTTCACCGGACCGCCCAGGAGGACCTCCCCCCGGGCCCGAATGGCTTGAACCCCGGGGTGGCCGTCATCCGCCGTGCGGAAGACTTCTTTCGCTTCCTTCTCGATGTCCGCCCGGAACCGCTCCCGGACCGTCATCACGCCCGCGACGGCCCCCGCCGCCTCGTCGAAGAGGGCCACCTCATCGCCGTCCGAAACCCGGCCGGCCGCGGCGGCGTCCGCTCCCAGAACGACGGGCAGCGTCCAGGGGAGACCCGAGACCAGGTGTCCCGTCTCGACGACCGTCTCGTAATCGGCCTTCCCCATGAAACCCCGAAGGGGGCTGTAAGCGCCCGTGGCGAGGAGCTCCAAATCCGCGCGCTCCATCGGGGAGAGTAGGATTCGGGCGAGCCCATCGGCCCGCTTCTCCAGCTCCGGCGCTTCGGCCTCCGGCACGGTCAAATCGACCAGGATTCCGCCATGTGGTTTGATCGGCATGGTCAGTTCCTCAGGCTTCAAATGAACGGGCGGCCGTCAAGCCGCCCCGCAAGCTCGCTGTCCGCGGTTGATCCGCAACCCATTCTCGATCCCACACGGCGTCAGACCGCCGCGGGCGCGGGTTGCCGGTAGAACGATTCCCGGATGCTGAAACTCAAGGTCGCCGCGGTGTAGAGCAGGACGGCGGCAATCACAAACGCGGGCGTATACGACCCCGTCACGTCGAAGATGAAGCCGCCGACGAACACCCCCACCGCCGATCCCACCTGGTGAAGGCCCGTGATGGAGCCATAGAGGACACCGATGTTCTTGGGTCCGTATATCTCCCGGGTGAGGCTCGCCGTGGGCGGGACGGTCGCGAACCAGGAGAGTCCCGTCATGATGGCAAAGATGTAAAGCGTCAGATAATTCTGCCAGAGGGCGAAGAACAGGAACGACGTCCCCCGGATGAAGTACACAGCCGCCAGGGGATTCTTACTGCCGATCCGGTCCGAGATCCAGCCGGAGAAAAGGGTCCCGAAGATGTTGAAGAACCCCGCCGCCGCGACCGCCGCCGTGGCCGTGGTTACGTCGAACCCCTTGTCCGTCACATAGGAGGGAAAGTGGACCGCGAACAACATGACCGTGAACCCGCAGGTGAAGAACGAACAGGCCAGCATCCAGAACGGCCTCGTCCGCAGGGCCTCACGCCAGCTCAGGTGCTCGAAATTGTTGAGGCGGACCCGGACCTCCTCCTTCGGGGAATCGTCCGGCTCGTCCGACACCTCGCCGTCTGGCAGCAACCCCATCTCCTGCGGTCTGTTCCGGACAACGAAGAGCACGAGGGGCATGGCCGTCACCAGGGTCACCAACGCCATCGTAGGGAAAGCGGCCCGCCAACCCAACGTCAGGATAAAATAGCTGGCCAGGGGCACGACCAGGAGCTGTCCGAGCGGCGCTCCGGCGTTGCAGATTCCCAGCGCGGTCCCCCGAAGCTTATGAAACCACTGCATGACACACGTCGCGACGGGAACAAACGCCGTGCAACCAGATCCAATGCCCACGAGGATCCCGTAAAAGAGATAGACGTGCCAAAGCGTCCCCGTGAGACCCAGCAGCATGTATCCCCCGGCGATAAACAGGATGCCGATGAGGAGGATGGGGCGGGCGCCGAACCGGTCCAGGGATCGGCCGACCACCGGGCTCAAAATCGCGTACAGGAAATACGCCACCGAGATGGACCCCGAGAGCTCCGCCCGACTCCACCCGAACTCCCGCAACATCGGCTTGAAGAAAAAACCGATGGAGGCCGTTGTCCCAAAGTTCATGCAGACCGAAAACGTCAACGCCGCGACAACGAACCACCCGTAGAAGATCGGCTTCCTGTCCGGCGCAACCGGATTCCGCCCTGATGCCATGCCCTAACTCTCCGCTGGAACCGGTTCCCGGTACCTGGACTCCCGCACCAGGAAGCTGGCCAAAGACGCCCCCATCAACAGGGCCACCGCCATCAGATAGGCCCCTTGATAAGACCCCGTCCGGTCGAACACCAACCCGCCCAGATAAACCCCCACGGCCGAGCCGATCTGGTGGATACCCGTCATCGTGCCGTAGATGACCCCCATGTTCTTGGACCCATAGATGTCCCCCGCCAACCCCGCCGTGAGGGGGGCGGTGGCGAAGTAGGAGATCCCGATGACCGCGGCGAAAAGGTACAAGGAGAAAAGGTTCTGCCAGAGGAGGAAGATGACGAAGGACATGCCGCGGACGAAGTACGTGATGCCCAGGATGTTCTTCCGGCCCGTCCGGTCGGAGATCATCCCGGCCGTGAGGGTGCCGATGACGTTGAAGAATCCCGAGAAGGAAACGGCCCACGCGGCCGCCTGGAAGTCGAACCCCAGATCCGTGGCGTAGGGGATGGTGTGGATGGTGAACAGGGTGACGCTGAATCCGCACGTAAAGTATCCCGCGGAGATCAAGAAGAACGGCTGGGTCTTCATGGCTTGGCGCCAATCGAGGTGCGCGAGATTCCTGGAAGGAGCGCCCGGAGCGCCGGCGACCTGTTCATCCCCCGTCCTCCCATCCGGGACCAGTCCCATCTCTTTCGGGTCATGGCGGATAACGAAAAAGATCAACGGCAGGGTCGTCGCGGCCAGAATGAACGCGCTGTAGACAAAGGCCTGCCTCCAGCCGATACGCTCGATCAGAAACGCCGCCAGATACACCACGAGAAGCAGCCCCAGGGCGCCGCCCGAGTTCGCGATGCTCAGGGCCATGCCCCGCCGCTTCTGGAACCATCGGATCACGGTCGCCGAGACGCTCACGAAGGTCGTGGACGCCCCGCCCAACGCCACCAGAACACCGAAATACAGATATACGTGCCAGAGCCGGGAGACCATGGACATCAGGCCGAAACCCACCGCCATCATGACGATCCCCGCGATGAAAACCGGGCGCACGCCGATTCGATCGATGATAAGCCCGACGATGGGGGACGAAAGGGCGAAGAGGAAATACCCGATGGAGATCCCCAACGACAGGTCGCCCCGCAGCCAACCGAACTCTTCCACGATGGGCTTGAAATAAACGCCGATGGACGTGCTGGTCCCGAAGGACATGCAGAGCACGAACGTGGTCGCCGCAAGGACGTACCAGCCGTAGAAGACACGTTTTTTGGGCTCAGACGGGCTTTCCGCCATAACAACCTCTTTGTCCGGGGAAGCGCTTCAAGGTCCGCGTTCGATCCATCCTAACACGGATTTTCCCCGGCTCGCTCCAGCGGAAACCTTACGCAAAGGCTCCCCGCCGTTCCACCGGACGGGGAAAGGCGGGAAGTTTTTCGGCGCCTATCGGTGAAGGGTCAAGCGCTCGGAACGATCCCGTCAGCCCGCCAACTTGAAAAGCCGGACGGCGTTCCCGCCGAGGACCTTCTTTCTCTCGTCTTCCGGGCGATCCCAATCCCGGATGCTGGTGACCGCTCGGTTGAGGTCGCCGATGCGGAACGGGAAATCGCTTCCCATGAGCATGTTGTCCGCCCCCGCGAGGGTGTGCGTGCAATCCAGGGCGGGCGGATAGAAGCTCGTCGTGTCGAAATAAAGGAGCTTGTAATACTCGTGCGGATTCTTGGGGATGTTGTGCTCGGTGTCAAGGGTAGTTGTACCCCCAGCTGATCCGCTCGGCCAGAAACGGAAGCGCCCCCCCAAATGCGTGGCGATCATCTTCAGGTTCGGAAACTCCTCATAAATCCCCTGATAGATGAGATTGGCGTAATGGATGGTGATCTCAAACATGAATCCGATCAGCGCGCCGAAATGGTGATTCTTGAGGAGCTCATGCCTGGCGCCCACGACGAGGTGATAAATGATCGGCACGTCCAGCTCGGCGGCCTTGGCGATGACAGGCCGAAACCGCCTGTCGCTGGCCGGGGTCCCATCGATATTGGCGAACGTGAACAACCCCTTGAGTCCCAGCTCCCGGACGGCGCGCTCCAGCTCCCGGGCCGCCTCTTCCGGCTCTTTCATGTAGACCGACGCCATGCCCGCAAAACGGTCCGGATGCTTCGTGCAGACTTCCGCCATCTCATCATTCAAGTCCCAGACGAGGGCGATGCCGTCTTCCGGCCCCAGAAGCTCGCCGTTCGGAAAACCATTGGTCAAAAGCTGCATGTCGATCCCGGCCTTGTCCAACATGGCGATTCGCTCCGCCGGGTCGAAAGCGGGCTCCACGATCGGCCCGTAATCCACGCCATTCTAATAAATCGTGGGCAACTCGGTGTCGCCGTACTTCACCTCGAAATCGTATTGCGCGCTGAGCGCCTTCAGGCGGGGAATATATATCTTCGGATAGATGTGGGTGTGAACGTCAACGATCATTAGCAGGTTGCGGAAAAACTCCGATGGGTTGGTGTTTTGGCCAAGATTCGGACCTTGCGCGCTGTCATTCCGAACGAGGTGAGGAATCGGCTCAAGCTCGAAACGCGTTGTTTTTGAATCAGTTGTATGAATGAGGCT
>PVBE012581693.1_pt1 | contig 22790 bp, 18 predicted proteins | sample 1631181 | NCBI WGS metagenome assembly PVBE01 (sample SAMN08397723, study PRJNA350692) | Marine metagenome, whole genome shotgun sequencing project. | isolation source: water | place: Pacific Ocean | collected 2012-04 | reverse complement strand
TGCCATTGTGGGGCGTGTGCCCGTGTGCTCATGGTTGTCCGTAGATCACGTCAGGGCCGGTGGAATGAAGAAATCATTCTCCGATTATTTTGACAAGAACCCGTTTGGGTCGACGACCATCAAACTCGCCGTAAAAAATCTGTTCCCATGGGCCAAAATCCAGCTTTCCTTGGGTGACTGCAATGACGACTTCTCTGCCCATAATCTGTCGCTTCATATGTGCGTCAGCATTATCTTCGCCCGTTCGATTGTGAGCGTATCGCTGAGGTGAGGCGTCGAAGGGTGCGAGGGATTCCAGCCACGTCTTGTAATCGTTATGAAGCCCTGGCTCATCATCATTGATAAAAACGGATGCGGTAATATGCATTGCATTGACAAGGCATAATCCTTCCTGGATGCCGGATTGTTCAACAAGCTTTTCCACCTTGGGCGTAATGTTCTCAAATGCCATCCGTTCAGGCTGTTGAAAAGTGAGATGTTGTGTAAGGGATTTCATGGTGTTGTTCTTTCTTCAGAGCCATTGTTGCTGATCGCATGTGGTTATGGTGCGATCTGGAATGCGTTCACCTTCATGCTCAATTTTGAATAGCAGTGCATCTCGCCGCTCAATCGCCTCACTGAGAGATCGCGTTTGCAGTGAGCGTCTAACGCGTCGTTTCCGGTTGTCAAAATGAAGGGTGAAGTGCACCCACCAGACACCATTATTATTCCAGAGGTGGTGGGTCTGGTTAGCTGAATCGATTCGTAAAGAGGGAAATCCAATGACCATCTAGCACGTCCTTTCCGTGATAAGGAAAGAAAGGGCATTCTTAGAATCCACCATGGATCCTTCGAAAGCTTCATCGAGTGATGGATAACCACCGATCGATGCACATCCTCTCAATCTGTTGCCAGACTGAGTTACCACCTTTGCTTTCGCGAGGTTGGGCCAAGTGACCGCGAGGGACACTTGATATCGAGACGGATGAACCTTCCAGTTGGGGAGTATACTGTATCCACTATCGGGATTCCACAACACGGGGGGATGGGCCAGAAGGTTGAAAGGTGCTGTGTTTATGCACCTATTCAACGTTTTGGAGCCTGAACCTTCGGTTGTCCCGTGAACACTATTGATTGCCGAGCAATGGTTTGTTTGAAAGTTGGATGTCCATTTTGATATAGTCTGTGGTAAGGATTGCATAAGGCTATCCAGCCACTCATTTATTTATCTGCTCATCCATTGGAGTGTTGTCGTCATGATCTTTTCGCTACCTACAAGACAAAGACGATCTGGCTTTACGCTTGTTGAATTGCTTGTCGTGATCGCCATTATTGGAGTATTGATCGGTTTATTGCTCCCGGCTGTTCAAAGTGCGCGTGAGGCAGCGCGTCGGTCCGCCTGTACCAATAACCTCAAACAACTTGGACTCGGACTGCAAACGTACCATGACAGTAACAACAAATTTCCTCCTGGAGGTATTTGGTATACAAATAATACAAATGCAAAGAATTGGTCGAAAAACAGGGGCTCTCTTCTGTACTACATACTGCCATTCATTGAGCAATCTACGCTTCAAGACGCCTTTGATGACAGTAAGACCATTGCGTACCAGCAGTTTTCAACAGCACCAGCGAGTGGGTCTCCCTATATAGCAGGAACACTTGTCACTTCGTTTCGTTGCCCATCAGATGATTCGTCGCCGTATAATGACGTTTCAATAAATGGTATCGCACCGGGTAATCTCGCGACATTCTCATATTCCGCATCAAAAGGACCATCGCGAACTGGGAATAATCCAGCTGGCCAGTGCTCTGAGCGGGCTGCCTGGGATGCTTATAAATTGAGTGCTAGTGATCGGACACCTGCGGGGCCATTTACGAGGCTTGGAAGGTTTTATGAGTGTGCCGTGACGGATGTCAAAGACGGTCTATCGAAGACAATTTTCATGGGTGAAGTTAGGCCGGACTGCACGTTTCATATCTCGCGAGGATGGGCACATGCCAGCTGCACACAGGGTATGATCAGCACCATTTATCCAATTAACTATGATAGCTGCACTCGCGATAAATCAAATGGGAATTGTGCGTGGTGGAGTAACTGGAGTACCGAATTTGCATTTAAGTCGAGGCATCCCGGAGGGTGTCAGTTTGTGTTTGGAGACGGGTCCGTACATTTTCTTCAAGAAAATGTTGATCACCAGACATATCAGTATCTTGGTGGAAAAGATGATGGCAAAGTTGCATCTATCCCGTAATCCTGGAGTGAGTTCACAATTGAGTCTGCTGGCTGTATTGGTCAGCGATTGAGGTAGTATGTCCATGACCACGGAGACCGCGTCGTGAATTGTCGAACGATGAAAACGCTTCTTTCCTTGATACTTCTTGTATTCCTGACTGGCTGCGGCAAAAGTGGGCCGGTACTTGTTCCAGTTGAAGGTAAAGTCACGTTAGATGGTGAGCCCATTGTTGGAGCAAGCGTACTATTTCAACCACCAGATGGTGGGAGGCCTGCTGTTGCCACAACGGATGGTCAGGGCCAGTTTAGATTAGCCGAAGAAGCTGGAGCCCACGTGGGCGTCAATCGTGTTGCAATTACGAAAGAGATACCGTCTGAGAATAGTGTTCCAAACGAAGAAGATGAAGAAGGCAGTTCAGATTTCGAATTGGCAACACCAGCAAAATATGCCAGCCCACAACTTTCAGGACTCACCGTGGATGTGCAGCCGGGCATGACGCCAGTTTCACTTGAGATGTCATCAGAGTAATGGTGAGCAGTACAGTAAGAATGTGATGCTGCCTGTTGTTCCGTTTTCTTGTGCTTACCTGCTTGATGATGGAATACTCTTCCTGGATAGGTGGCGGTGTGCTGAGCATCTGTTCCTGTAATACCATCGATGAGGTGCGATCGAAATATGGCTACCATGTTCCATGCAGTTCTGTCCTACCGATTCCAATGCTGCTTATGGCTTGTGGTTGGTGGTCCCATATGGGATGCCTCTGCAAATGATACGTTTATCCCATACAAAATGGGTCAAGTTCCACAGAGCGTGTCAGCACTTTGGGAGACCTACGATGCCCGCCGTGATCCTCTCGATGTGGAAATCGTCAAGGAGTGGAAGTCAGAAGAAGTTGTCACCCGCTATATCATATTCACAGTTGGAACATTTCGTGGCTCGGTTGCGCGTATTGCAGGGTATTACTCGTTTCCATTATCTGCAGGGAGAAAAGCTGCGTTTGTGTGGAGCCACGGTGGTGGTCAGCGAGCTGAACGAAATCGAGGCATTTACTTTGCCAAACAAGGGTATGCGACGGTTGACATTAATTGGTTAGGCAGGCCGCTTGAGCAAGGCATTGATAAAAACACAGATTGGGGGGCTGTGGATCCTACGCAAGGGCCAAGGTTTTATGCAAAGGCACTGCGCCAGCAATGGAAGACGAATCTCCAGCCGGATGCATTTTCAATCGATGCTATCGAAAGTCCAAGAAATGCAAATTGGTTTCTTCTAGCGGTTGCTGCTCGTCGTGCAATTACGTTCCTTGAGCAACAACCGGAAGTTGATCCCGCGCGTATCGGTTTTTCAGGCTATTCGATGGGAGGCATGATCACCGCTCTCACAGCAATTGATTCTCGCCTGAAAGCAGTTGTGCCATTTGTTGGTGGAACGGGATTTAAGGATACTGATTTCCCTGGAATAGAAGGAAGTAGCCTTCGAGCACACTTGAAGAATCCGGATCTGTATCGAAAGACAATCGATGCCAGTGGGTATTGGCCTCTCGTGAAATGCCCAGTGTGCTTTGTGAGTTCATCAAATGATTTTCATAGTGCATTTGATCGAATCTATCAGTCGATGCAACTCCTGCAACACGGTGTTGAGTGGCGGGTCAGTACAAATATTCATTTCAATCATGGTCCTGGTCCCGAGCAGTGGGTCTTGTTGAATCTGTGGTTCGATCAGTTTCTCAAGGGAATAGATCAAAAGATTCCTCCAACGCCGTCATCGACGTTAGACATCACAGGGCAACGGGCACGCTTTTCGGTAATGCCAAGCGATCCTGGTCGTCTTGTAAATACCGAGATTTATTACAGCTACGATCCAAACGCGAGGACTCGATTTTGGAATCGAGCAGATGCAGACATCTCAGGAAAGACATGGTCTGTCAACATCCCAATCTATGAGGATCTGCCGGTCTATGTCTTTGCACAATGTCGGTATCGTCTTGATCACAAGCGTGAACTTGAGCGTGGTGAGGCAGAAACCTTTACGTTGAATTCACAAGAACAGGTATTCATGCCTGAGAAAGTCAATCTTTCATCACTTACGAAACTCATCGATCCGGCTATTGTCTTTGAGAATTTTGGAAAAGGAGCTATTGACTGGGGATCACGTAATCTACGAAGCATCAAAACATATAAATTTCAGAATCCCTCAATCGATCGTTCAGATTCCAAGAAGTTATTGCTTGAAGTTGATCCACAGGGGGGGCACTTTGTTGTCCGTTGCAATGCTGATAGCAAGTTTCTTGGAAGAGGGAACGATATAGGAAGTTTCAGTGTCTCGCGAAAGATTTCTGGGGATGGGATTCAGGAAATAGAAATAGCTGCTGCAGACTTTGAGCCAACAGATCCAGAGAATACCAGTGCTCTTTCGTGGCAGAAAATTTCGACATTTGAAATAACACTTGTTGATACGAAGAGTCATCAAGTGCTTGATCTGACATCGGACCATGGGCAATCAATACTGAGAGCAATTTATCTTATTGACTAGACTGTTTGATCGGAGAGGCAAGTATGGTTTGGTGCTATAATGTGATTTCTTTCGTGATTGTTCTGCTGATTGGATGTGCCGCCGTTGTTTTGCATGCAGGCGAGCAACCAAATATTGTTTTTATTTTTGCTGATGACTGGGGGTGGGGAGATCTCGGCTGCCATGGTCATCCGTACGTCAAGACTCCAAATATCGACCGGCTTGCCGCAGAAGGAACCGATTTTCATCGCTTTACCGTTGCGAGTGGCGTGTGTTCACCAAGTCGGACAGCTATTCTCACCGGTCACTTTCCAGCTCGATATAACATCAACGGGCATTTTGCATGGGTGGAACAAAACGAAAAGAGAAATATGCCGGACTGGCTGAATCCGGAGACACCAACACTGCCTCGCATGCTTCAACAAGCAGGATATGCGACTGCCCATTTTGGGAAATGGCATCTTGCAAATGACATGATCCCTGATTCACCACTCCCGGGCGAATATGGGTATGACGCCTACGGGGCATTTAATTGTGCTGGTGAACAGATGCCTGTGCATAAGGATGTTGATCGCGCTATTGGTTTCATTGTTGACGCACAGCAAAAGAAAAAGCCATTTTTTATTAACCTTTGGATACACGAGCCGCATACGCCGTTTCATGTTTTACCGAAATACCGGTGGTGGTTTCGTGAGCTTGAAGAACCCGACAATATTTATGCTGCAACGCTGGCTCATGCAGATGATCGCATTGGTAAGCTTCTTGATGCCCTTGATGATCTTGGCCTTCGCGAGTCGACGTTGGTCGTTTTTAGTTCCGATAATGGGCCAGCCCGTGCAGCGAGTCCTACTGAATTGCAGTTGACGTATGACACAGCGACCGGGGCGGGTTATGGCATTGGTGCATCGAAGGGTATTACAGGTGGTCGAAAAGGATATAAGGCAGCACTTTTTGAGGGTGGAGTTGGTGTCCCGTTCATTGCACGTTGGCCCGGAAAAATTCAAGCAGGTGCGACGGATCATGAATCATTGATGTCAGCCGTTGATCTCTTGCCAACGTTTTGTGAATTGGCAGAAGCTGAATATCCAGAAGGATATGTTCCTGACGGTGTCAGTCAGGTCGATGTACTGATGGGAAAACAACAGCCACTCCGACAGAAGCCCTTGTTCTGGAAGTCCAACGCTCGGTGGCCAGCCCCCAACAACAGACCCTATCACTGGGGCGCATTCGCCATAGTTCATAAGCAATGGAAACTCATCGCAAATAATGACTTGAGTTATGCTGAACTCTATGACGTGCTCGAAGGGCCAGGAGAGCAACACAATCTCATGAAACAGAAGCCCGTCATCGCATCGGAGTTGAAGGAAAAACTAATGAGATGGGAAAAGAGCTTGCCGGAGCATCCAACAGGACCAGTTTTTTCATCGCTCCGATCGCCTTGACGATCGTGATCTGTTTCTCTGTGCATGGGTCAATCTGCATGGGGTTTTCTCTTGATTCGATCATAGATGGCAGCTTTTGTGCTGGGTTTCGTCGGTTAACTCTTCAGTGTCGCTCCCTCGAGGGTCGACATATAATACGTTGTAGGAAACAAACACGTGACACATAGTGTGTGTTTGCAACACGTGAGGCGATTTCATGAGGCTCCTACGTTTAACTGCCGAGGGTAATGGCATGCGATGCGTCATTGTCATGCGCGTTTTGCTGCTTCTCGCAGTAAATGCAGTGATCGCGTCTGCTGATGAAGGCGTTCCATCCTACACTCGGGACATCAGGGGTCTTCTCTCTAATCGATGTGTGCGTTGTCACGGTCCTGATGAGAATGAGAGACAGGGCGGTGGGGAAGATGGACTTCGGCTTGATACTGCTGAGGGTGGAACAGCCGACCTTGGAGGGTATGCAGCAATCGTGCCTGGCAGGCCAGAGGAAAGTGCGTTGGTTGAGAGAATTACATCTCCTGATACTGATGTGGTCATGCCTCCTCCGGAAGCTGGCGAGTCACTTACGGCAGAGGAAATTGATCTCTTGAGGCGTTGGATTGCTGCTGGCGCACACTATGAGCCGCACTGGTCGTATGTCCCGCCACGTCGTCCAGCTCTTCCCTCGGTACGGGATGCCGCGTGGACAAACAATGAAATTGATCATTTTATTCTTGCCAGACTGGAGGCAGAGGATCTCTCGCCTCAACCAGAGGCTAGCCGTTTTACGCTTGCGCGTCGTCTGTCGCTCGATCTTACAGGGCTTCCACCAAGTGTTGTAAGAGTTGATGCTCTTGTTGCAGATGGATCACTGGATGCAATCCAGAAGTTTATTGAGGAACGTTTTGCTCATGATGGTTACGGTGAACACATGGCACGACAGTGGCTTGATATTGCTCGTTACGCTGACAGTGCTGGCTATGCAGATGATCCTCCAAGGGAAATATGGGGTTGGAGAGACTGGGTTGTTCGTGCGTTTGATAACAACATGCCGTTCGATGAATTCACAATTAAGCAATTAGCAGGTGACCTTCTTTCAAATGCTACGGTTGATGACAAAGTCGCCACAGCATTTCATAGAAATACTCTCACGAATAACGAAGGTGGCACAATTGATGAAGAATTTCGTTCTGTCGCTGTTGTCGATCGTGTGAATACAACAATGAGTACGTGGATGGGGACAACTATGGCATGTGCTCAATGTCATGACCACAAATATGACCCACTCTCGCAGGAAGAATACTTTCAGCTATATGCCATTCTCAATAACACAGCAGACGCGGACCGTCGAAATGAGGCGCCTACCATTCGAATTCCGTGGAAGTCTGTGGATGAAAAAAGGGCACGTATTGAAAAGGAAATCGCCGAACTGAAGCAAGGAATCCCTGAACTCAGACAGCCATCCCCAAAGGGTGTTTCGGAGCCCCCAGAATTTCAGCCAGCTCGAAAGATGCTGGAGCAGTTGCAGAAAAAACTGTCCCAGGTTCCAGCCATTACCGTTCCTGTCATGGAAGAACTTCCAATCGATAAACAGAGAGTCACGCATGTTCAAATTCGTGGAAACTGGAAGAACCTTGGGAAAGAAGTGAGTGCCGGGGTCCCGGAGATATTTCATGGCATTCCATCTCATGCAGGAGAAAGGATTGATAGACTTGTGCTCGCGAGGTGGTTGGTGGACCCTGCCAATCCGCTTACAGCACGTGTGATCGTCAACAGGTTGTGGGAGCATTTTTTTGGCATTGGTCTTGTTTCAACAAGTGAGGAATTTGGCAGTCAGGGAGAAGTTCCAAGTCATCCAGAGTTATTAGATTGGCTGGCCTGTGAACTTATTGATAATGACTGGAATCTGCAGGTCATTCAGCGTCTCATTGTGATGAGTGCCGCCTATCAACAATCGTCCAAATGCCCTCCGGATGTTCTTGAAAAAGATCCAGAGAATAGACTCATTTCCTGTGGGCCACGGATCCGTCTTTCTGCAGAAGTCATTCGTGATCAGGCGCTCGCTGCTGCTGGCCTTCTTTCCCGCAAGAAGGGTGGGCCCAGTGTGAATCCTCCTCAACCAGACCTTGGCCTTAAGGCAGCCTTTGGCGGTGGTATTGATTGGAAAACAAGCACGGGAGAAGACCGGTACCGTCGTGCAATCTATACAACGTGGCGACGCAGCAATCCGTATCCTTCCATGGCAACCTTTGATGCTCCATCGCGAGAAGTATGTACGGTCCGTCGGCCTCGAACCAATACGCCTCTGCAGGCACTCGTGACAATGAATGATCCAGTTTACATTGAGGCTGCTCAGGGTCTCGCTCGTCGGCTCGTTCGAGAGGGTGGACTAACAAACATGGAGCGAGCGGCCTTTGGTTTTCGTCTTGTGCTTGCAAGGCCTCCAACCAGCATGGAAATCGATCGTTTGGTTCACTTGTTTGAAGAGGTACAGCATCACTATTTGGGGCGTGAAGCTGAAGCAAAAGAAATGGCAACGAAGCCATTAGGTCCTTTTTCACAGCCAGAGGACGTGAGTATTGTTGATCTTGCGGCGTGGACTGTGGTGTCGAATATTATTCTTAATTTAGATGAAGCGTTTATGTGTCCATGAGGTATTTCATGCACCCAATTCTTGAACAAAAATTAATCACAACGCGCCGTCAACTTCTTGGGAGTATGGCTGGAGGCATTGGTGCGATGGCGATGGGGGAGTTGCTTGGAGCACCTCCCCATCCACTTACAGTTGATCCAATGGCAGAGAAGTCTTCTCCATTGCCTGCCAAAGCAAAACGAATGATTGTAATTCACTTAACGGGTTCCCCGCCTCATCTTGATTTGTATGACAATAAACCTGAGTTGACAAAGCGGGATGGTGAGGTCTGTCCAGCGGAGACCATTGAGGGAAAGAAATTTGCTTTTACCAGCGGTACTCCCACATTGTTGGGGACGCGACGAAAGTGGGTGCGGTGCGGTGACAGCGGAATGGAACTCTCCGATGCGATTCCGAATCTCCATCGTGTTGCTGACAAGATGTGTCTTGTTCGGAGCATGTTTACAGATCAGTTCAACCACGCGCCAGCGGAACTGATGGTGTACACCGGTAGTCCTCGTGCAGGACGCCCCAGTCTTGGAAGTTGGGCGACGTATGGCCTTGGGACAGAGAATGCCAATCTCCCTGGTTTCGTAGTGCTTATCTCGTCAGGGGTTCAGCCTAATGGTGGTGCCAGTAGTTTTGGTGCTGGTTTCCTGCCGAGTGTGTATCAGGGAGTGCAATGTCGTTCAAAAGGAGACCCCGTTCTCTATGTTTCAGATCCTCCAGGAATGAATCGAGAGTTGCGACGAAAAAGTCTTAATGCACTCAAAGACCTCAATGAGCTTCAGGCAAAAGAACTGGGGAATCCGGAAACGATTACACGAATTGCACAATACGAACTTGCATACCGAATGCAGGTAAGCGTGCCTGGCGTGATGGATATTTCAAAAGAACCTCAGTATGTGCTGGATGCCTACGGCGCTCAGCCAGGTGAAGAGAGTCTTGCAAATAATTGCTTGTTGGCAAGGCGACTTGTTGAGGAAGGAGTCCGGTTTGTCCAACTGTTTGACTGGGGTTGGGATTTCCATGGGACGAGTCCGCAGCAGGATATTCGAGATGGCCTAACAAAAAAAGCGGCGACCTTTGATAAGCCAGCAGCAGCTCTCATAGAAGACCCTGAGCAAAGGGGGCTTCTTGAAGACACGCTCATCCTATGCACGGGAGAATTTGGAAGAACTCCGTTTCGTGAGGGGAGGACGTCAAAGGGTGCAGTCCTTGGGCGGGACCACTATCCAGACTGTTATTCCATTTGGATGGCCGGTGGTGGTGCACGTCCAGGATATGTGCATGGCGCAAGTGATGACCTTGGTTTTAATGTTGCTCGAGATAAAGTGCACGTTCATGATTTACAGGCAACAATACTCAGTCTTCTTGGGTTTGATCACACCAAACTCACCTATCGTTTTCAAGGAAGAGACTTCCGGCTGACTGATGTGCATGGGAATGTGGTAGACGCACTGATTGCGTAGTCGGCTGTGGGTTTACCGTCCTACGTTCAGGCAGACGAGCGTTGCGTCATCTCGAAGAAACAGTTTCCCATCGGCAAGGGCAGGAAGTGCTCGAAGTGTGCCGCTTAAGGCACGATGCTGTCCAAGAATATTGAAGTGTTGTGGATTTGCTTCCATCAATACAAGTTCACCATTTGTTTTGGCTGCAATGATCTTTTCATCAGCATAAATCAGTGTTCCGTATCCAAAATTATCTTGGGTCCATCGGACAATCCCTGTGTGTGTGTCGATGCATTTCATGCTTGTCGGAGGCATGTCATCGCGTCCATCAATACAGTAGGCATGTGGGCCAATCAAGATAGGAGTGCAATATTGGCTGGCAAGAGTATCAAGGCTTTCCCATCGCTTCGTGAAAGTGTTTTCATTAAACGTGCCCTCCATGGTACCAATGCCATAAGCAGCGGTAATGAGTAATGAAAGCCCAGTTGACTTCTTTTGAATGACTGGTACAGCTGCGTTGACAGTTGGGCCTCGCATGCCAAATGGAAACTCCCATCGTATCTCGCCGGATTCAGTCTCTAGGAATAAGCATTTATAGCGCGTGATGATGATGGTAAAAGATGTTTTTCCAATCTTGACCTGTGTCGGTGACGAGTAACTGGCGGGTTGTGTCGTGGTGCTCCACTTAGTTTTTCCTGTTGAAAGTTCAAACCCAACGATACCCGCATCTTGTTTTGAGCCACCTACGTTTACAATAACGATGTCGCCAACAACGATTGGACTTGATCCTGCGCCAAAGTAACCCTCTCTTGCATCGAAATCGGTGTGTGTATTTCGCTGCCATAGCAGCATTCCGGAATGAGTGTCATGGCAGGTAAGGATCCCTTGTGCCCCAAACGTAATGATGCGTTTTTCAGAGATGCAGGGCGTGCAGAGAGGGCCATCGCCACCTCCGACTTGAGGGCGGAAGGTTGTGGAATAACGATCGGCCCAGATCTGTTTTCCACTGGCTGGATCGAATGCCTCAAGAATTTCTTGATCACCAAGACGATGGAATAAAAATCCCATTCCATCAGCAATGACTACACCAGCGTACCCACGGCCCACAGGCCTCTGCCATATAACAGGTGGTCCTTCAGTTGGCCATGTGTCAGCCAATACTTCATCTGAAGACGCTATGCCTGATCGAGTGGGGCCAAGAATATCGGGCCAGTCGCCTGCACAGCTATCGACCAAGCTCATGTTTGCGGATATCAAGAGAAGAAATACTGAAAACACGTGACAGTGGTTCTGTAGTGATGCAATCATAAAAATCTCTGTAGTCGAAAGGACGGAATCTTCAGTAACCTGAGTGCATGTTGTCTTTCCAAAACGCAATCGAGATTGTACAGGCACATGTGCCGAAAGAGGTAAGGGAATATGTAGCGTGTCTTCTGCAGAATCGAAATATTGTTATACGAGTGAGTCGACCGCGACGCACGAAACTCGGAGACCACCGTCCACCCTCACGTCGCTATTTGTATCATCGAATATCAGTGAATGAAGATCTGAATCCGTATGCATTTTTGATCACACTCCTTCACGAGATTGCGCATGCTGATGTATGGGAAGCCTTTCGAGGGAAGCGGGTTCATCCAAAGCCACATGGAGTGGAATGGAAAAATGCATTTCGGGAGCTTCTCGCTCCACTTGTTGATGCACATTCGTTTCCATCTGAAGTGACCGTTGCACTTGAACAGTATATGTGGAATCCCTCTGCAACGTCATGCAGTGATCGGAATCTTGTGCTTGCGCTCGCTCAGTACGATGACCAAAAGCGGTCACGAATGCGAGTCGAGGATATTCCGATTGGCCGTATTTTTCGTACAACGACCGGGCGCACCTTTTGTCGAGGGACAAAGGCGAGGACACGGTTCCTCTGCGTTGAGCAACAAACAGGATTAGAATTTCATGTTCATGCCCTTGCCGATGCAGAGTTAGTGAATGTGAGTGACTCAGATCCGTAACTGATGCATGCGCTGTCATGCGATCAGATCGTTTTCTCAGCAGTCTCGATGCCTGGCATGTGAGCGATTTGCTTATGAACGCGATGGCCTGCGCTTTTGTCTATCTTTCTCATTGAGCCCTCAACCAAATTGAACATCACAAAATCCAAATTCAATCCTTTGGGTTGTGTTAACGGGGTTGTCGTAGGTTCTAAAGACGTGATCGCCGACCTCTATGTCTAAGTCTTTTTTGAAGATAGGCCCTGCAAAGCAGAATGTGTGGAATTCTCCATTTTCACCGCATGGGTCGACATCGTCCGGGAACTGATTAATTAATTCGGGACTGAGTTCTCTGCCCAGAAATTCCTTGGATAGTTTACCAGTACTTAGACAGACGATGATACTCCTGAATCCTAAGGAGAAAAACTCATGGAGTAACGTACGAGTGTCTTCCTTCCAAATGGGGTAGTGTGTAGTAATTCCATGTGGAGTGAACATGTCGTCGCGGTACGTCTTCAAGTCTTCTAAAAAGATGTCACCAAAGCCCGTGTGTTTATAGCCTGCCTCGGTAAAGGTATGGACTCGCTCCGTTATCAACTCCTTGTATTCATCCATGCTAGGGTGCTCTGGAAGCTCTAATATATTGAGCTGAATACCTATGGACTCAGCCTGTGCTTTCAGGAGCTCCGTTGGCAAGCCATGCATGGACACGCGTTTGTGGACAGAATTCACTGTCGTGAAAAGCACGTCAACATCGAGCGTGCCTTGCTTCATGAGTCTATGAAGTGCCAAGGCAGAGTCTTTTCCACTGCTCCAGTTAAAGAACAGTTTATCTTTCATGATGAATGTGCCGGACGTTTGATAGGTGAAGAAATGTGCACCAAGTCTATTGCTTAATGCATCTGGTCGGGGATGAATATGTTAAAAAGGCTGCCTCGTGACGTTTGTCATCTTTGACGGATTGGATTGTCTGTCAATCTGAAACAACAAAACGTTGGTGATACCGTACTGAGCCTCTTGTTTGACACTGTGTTAGGGAACACAGATGAAAACAAGAACCAATAGTTATCGTGCTTGAGTCAATGCAGTCAAGCGTCAAGTGTCGATATTATCGACGGCGATTTGTAGTGGGTCGTGATGGGGAGCTGCCTCGATAATACCTTCGTCGCACGCTGTTTCCATAGATATGTAGCGGTCGGTAGGCACGTTTTTCAATCGGTGTGTTCTTTATTTCCTTCCGAGAATCACCGAATGTAATGATCCGAGGGTCAAATCCAGTTTTGCCAACAGGGGGGGCCGCCTCACTTGTTCCAGAAAAGATTGGGAACAGGGCAATGACAAACATCCAGATGCGAGAAATGGCGCGCATGAAAGGTTTCTCCAAGCATGAGTCGCCGGCCTTTTGCCTCATCGGCATTTAAATTCAATTAATATGAGGAAGATAACGAAGCGTTCATGTTCGTTATAGTTGATACAACTGGCCTATCACATGTGGGCGTTTGGTTTTTTTTAGAGCAATGAAGAAGTGTTTATTGTGACGCCTAAGGAGTGTGATTTTCATTACTGGTTGCATGTGCGGGAGTGACTGGTTTTGTGCGCACGGTGTGTGGAGTGTCGGCCACGAAATGGATCAGGTGTTGTGGCGTTGCCAATGAAAATAGAGGGAGTCAGTGATGGTTCTCTTCGCATCATTGCACAAGTGCCAATGGGCACATGAAAAAGATGGCGGAGCTTTTTCATGTGATGAAGAGGAATGAGTCGGCGTCAGCGAGAAAGTTTGTTATTAATCGTGGCTTGGCATCACATCCGACAGCCCAAATAGATGTGATAGATAGATGCGTTGAATATTCAAGGTGCATGCGGTCTATTAATCGATAGTCTCCCCGAACTCTTTGGATAAACAGATAACGTACATCAGGGGATGCACAAAGAATGCATGTAGCAATACAGGAGTAGAGTAGATGAAACAGTTGTGTCGGTCTGTTTTTCTCATGCTGTCCATGATGGGTGGCGTAAAAGCAAATGATGATATCCTCGTGGCTGACTTTGAAGGCCAAACCTATGGCAAGTGGAAAGCTGAAGGTGAAGCGTTTGGCACGGGACCTGCGAACGGTACACTGCCGGGGCAGATGCACGTCAGTGGCTACAAAGGCAAGGGACTCGTTAATTCGTTCTTGAGAGGTGATCGTAGTACTGGCACGTTGACGTCTCCACCGATTAAAATTGAGCGGAACTATGTGACGTTTCTAATCGGTGGGGGAGGGCATGCTGGTAAGACCTGTATGAATCTGCTTGTCGATGGCAGCGTCGTCCATACGGCTAGTGGAGGCAATACACGGTCGGGTGGCAGTGAGGAACTCGAACTTGCGTTCTTGGACGTTCGTAATCTGTTTGGTAAGGCTGTCGTGTTTCAGATTGTTGATGCCGCAACTGGGGGTTGGGGACATATCAATGTGGACCAGATCGTACAGTCTGACTCCAGACCGACACTGCCGGAACTCGCGCGGCGAGAAAAGTCATTCACTGTCCAGCAGAGCTATCTCGTTATTCCAATTCAGAACAAAGGAAAACCGAAGGGCGAGATCCAACTGTTTATTGATGATAAGGAAGTCCGTCGCTATGGCCTGAACATCGCGACTGGAGACAATACGACGGACTGGTTCGCTTTTTTTTCGATCGGTTCCTACAACGGACAGACGGCTCGCGTTGTTGCCAGTAATGTTACTGAGGAAGGCTTTGCGCTGGTGAAGCAGTCTGACATTATTCCTGGAGAAGGCGGTTTCTACAAAGAGCCACACCGGCCTCAGTTTCACTTCACGCAGAAGGTGGGTTGGAACAACGATCCAAACGGAATGGTGTATTACGATGGGACGTGGAACCTCTTTTTTCAGCACAACCCTGTTGCTTTGCCATGGGGGAACATGACGTGGGGCCACGCGACCAGCAAGGATTTACTCCACTGGGAACAGCAGCCCAACAAGTTGTTTCCAAAAACGATGGCCGTAGGCGCCTGCTTTTCTGGTGGAGCGATTGTTGACACGCACAACACTGCTGGTTGGGGCGCACATGCCTTGGTTGCCTTCCTGACAGACACTGGAGCTGGTGAGTCCATCGCCTATAGCATCGATGGCGGCAAGACGTTTAAGTGGTATGAAGAAAATCCTGTCGTTAAGCACAAGGGCCGCGATCCAAAAGTCATCTGGTATTCGTATAACGATACCGATGAGCCGTTGAATGAAAAGGCAAAGATGCTTGGTGGGCACTGGGTGATGATCGTCTTTGACGAGCATCGGGATTACAAACGCAATGCTGCGTTCTACACGTCAACGAATCTTAAGAATTGGACTGAGCAAAGCCATCTTCCTGGCTATTTCGAATGTACGGAACTGTTCAAACTTCCTGTCAATGGTCATAAGAAAAATAGTCGTTGGGTTGTGTTTGCAGCGGATGCAAAGTATGCCGTCGGTCTGTTTGACGGGAAGACATTCACGCCGGAACATGAAGGCAAACATCAGGTTCATTGGGGGCCATACTACGCCTCTCAAACATTTGAGAATACACCGGACGGACGTAAGATTCAGATGGGCTGGCTACGAATTCCTTCGCCTGGCCCGTACAATCAGCACTTCAGTTTTCCCCATCAGTTGACTTTGCGGACAACGGATGACGGTATTCGTATGTTTGCTGAACCGATCAAAGAGATCGAACAACTGCGAGTGAAGACCAACGAGGTCAAGTCGCTGAAGCTGATTGCAGACAAACCGGTCACGCTGCCCGTTGCAAGTGATCTACTGGATGTTCGGCTGAAGGTCAAAATTGGCGCAGCGACGGCAATTGAAATCAGCATGCTGGGCAGAAGCATCCGGTACGACGTAGAGTCTCAGACGCTCAACGACGCGCCCCTCAAGCCGGTTGATGGCTGCATCCGTATTCAGGTGCTGGCCGACCGCTCGCTAACAGAGATTGTTGGAAACGAAGGCCGAGTGTGTATTAGTGGAAACGGCCCAGTGAAGCAGCATGCCGGTGAAATATCTGTGAGGGCTTTTGGTGGTGATGCACAACTTGTGTCATTGGAGGCTCATGAACTCATGTCCATTTGGCAGCAAGAGAGCTCAAAGGATCAATCACGTTGATATTGCTTATTCACCATTCGATTTAGTGTACGGTAACGTATGCCTGGTCAGTACGGCACACATCGACCGGGTCTGGTGCACTAGAGGCTTGTTTGTGTGATAGTCATTTGCCGAGCGGATGCTCCTGAAGACAGTCAGGATCCTGAGTGTCTGCGTCGCCTGTCTCATTGACTGGGTGCGTAAAAAGATACTCCCACACAGGTGCATAGAGCGAACGCCCCTCACGATCCTTTGGAGAATTCCGACCCGGTTGCACTGCTGAATGGGCCCGCTTAACGTCATCGTTGACGTTTGCTGCTGACACGAGTCGACGAGTATTTTCGTAGGGTGGCACCGAATTATCGACGTTCACAATTGGGCCGAAGGCATGCATGCCGAGCAATTCCCATGAACGACAATAGTGGTCCCCAGACCAGCCAGTGTCGAGAACATGTGAAAATCCGAAAAAACGTTCAGGAGGTGTTGTCGATGGGAGTGACTGCCAGTCCTGATCCTGGTCTCGAGGTCCGCATAGCATCACGACACGATCGACACGGATCTCTTTTGCAAATCGTGCAGCTGTTGTTGAGCCATGAGATGATCCAGCAATAATAACTTTTCCCCAGCGAACAGAATATCCGTCAGAAGAGAGAAACTGTTTCCACTGACCTTGTGGGTGAGTATGTGAAAGCCAGAGAAGCATCGCTCGGGTTCGTTCCATCATCGAATCTGGTTTTGGGATATCAATTTGGTCACTCACATCTTTACCCGTCGCCGCCTCAAGCCGAACATTTCCACGATCCATTCGATCTCGTGGTTTCAGGATGCTAAACCACTTGTTCGCATAATGTGGTTGGATTGTATGGAGCCCGTACGAGTTGAGGGTTTGAAAAAGTTCATCGTTGTAGCCCATTAGCCAGACAACAAGTCGCCCCTTCAGCGGGACACGCGTGTCAACGGACGCATGCTCAACGTCTTGAGGTGTTCCATCCTTATCAAAAATAAAATTGATAGCCGGGTGAGGCTTCGCTCGCCGATCAAGTTCACTTGCGCGTGTCTGGAGATGATATCGCTGAGGCTGACGGTCTAGGATTTGAGCAACGCTATCATGATGATGGAATACAAACAGCGCGTTGACAATGCTTGCAGTCCAAAGCAGACATTTCATGTCGATTCTTTCAGCTACTGGTGTGGTCTCATTAAAATTGATCTGTGTTAGATATTTTCAAGCCGACCACTGACTTGAGCGTAGGGGGCAGTCTTGACACCGGCTGTATCAAGCAGTGAGCCGTAGAGATCCATCAACGGTGTCTTTGGTGTGTACGTCACATGTCGCCCTGGCTTGAGAGCGCCCCCGCCGTGTCCAGCAAGCATGATAGGAAGGTTTTCGTGATCATGTCGATTGCCATCGCCAATACACCCACCATAGACAATCATACTGTTTTCAAGAAGTGATTGGTCACCTTCTTTAGTGTTCTTGAGCCGGGTGAGTAAGTGGGCAAGGTGTTTGGTGTGGAACATGTTAATTTTTGCAAGTTTGGATTGTTTGTTCGGGTCATTCCGGTGATGGGAGAGGCTATGGTGTCCCTCTGGCACATCAATACTTGGATAGCTCCGGCCGCTACCCTCATTAGCAAAAACGAATGTCGCCACACGTGTTGAGTCGGTTTGAAATGCAAGAAACAGCAGATCAGCGAGAAGCAGAAGGTGCTCTGAATAATCATCCGGAATACCATCTGGCTTTTTCATCTTAACGGTATCGCTCCGCTCTTTTTTTACAGCTGCACCGATTCGCTGTTCTACTTCACGAACGCTTGTCAAGTATTCGTCTAGTTTATGACGGTCAGCCACACCAAGTTTGCGTTCCAGCGAACGAGCATTTTCAATGGCAAAATCGAGAATACTGCGACTGAATCGATCACGCTTCGCACGCGCTGCGACTGACTCACCAGGCCGCCCGTTTTCAAAGAGTCGCTCAAAAATCACCCGTGGATCGTTATCTTTGGGAAGAGGTTGCTTATCGTTTCGCCATGAGATGGTTGATGAGTACACGCAACTGTACCCAGAATCACACGAGCCGGACTTTTTGCCCAAATCAGCACCAATCTCTAAGGATGGAAATCGAGTTCGCGTTCCGAGGCTGGCTGCGGCAATCTGGTCGACTGATATGCCAGCTTTGATATCAGCTCCATCAGTTTTCCGTGCTTGCATTCCAGTAAGAAAGGTTGCCATGGCTCGAGCATGGTCACCCGGACCATCACCATTGGAATTTGCTTTATTTTGACCCAAACCAGTCAGAATACTGAAATCAGAGCGTAGCGAGGCAAGAGGTTGCAATGTTGATGGGAGTGTAGTCAGTGTTCCTTCACGCTCTGGTGTCCATGCTGGCATGTGAATGCCATTGGGAACATACAAAAAAGCCATGCGCACTGGTGGTTTGCTCGTTATTGGACGAGCTAATGCCATTGATGACTTCGGCTGCATGGCTTCGAGGAATGGCAGTGCGATACTGGTGCCCAAGCCACGAAGAACTGTTCGGCGAGAGAGATGGTGTTTCATGGTGCATCAACTCCTGATTCACGTTGTCGAAACGCGGGACTCGATACTAACTCGGCAATAATAACCGATATTCTATCATCGGCTGCCGCTGATGCTGCAGCAATGCGTTCTACAGCACAAGCGTCATAATACTCCAAACCCCTTCCAAGGCCGTAGGTCATCATTTTTTCAATAAAACATCGCCGAAATTCATCTTTTTTCTCGAGAATAATGGATCTGAGTTCAGCAGGGCCGCTGAAGGATCGTCCATCAGGAAGTTCCCCAGAGGCATCGATGGCAAGGTCTTCGTCGGTCTCCCGCCATGCTCCAATAGCATTATAGTTTTCTAATCCAAAGCCGAGGGGATCCATAAGTTTATGACATGATGCACAGTTTGGATCTGCTCGATGCTGTTCCATCATTTGTCGAAGTGTACCCGTCATAGGGCCATCATTTGCTTCTGCTAATTGCGGTACGTCTGGTGGAGGTTCGGGTGGTGGGGCATTAAACAAATTTTCCAAGATCCATTTGCCTCGTTTTACCGGGCTTGTCCGTGTGGGATTGCTGGTCACAGTAAGAATACTTGCATGTCCGAGCAGGCCACCACGTTGACTCGAATCAAGAGACGTTTTCTGGAAGGATGTTCCATCAATACCAGACATGTTGTAATGTCTTGCAAGGGTCTCATTAACAAATGTGTAATCTGCCGTGAGACAATCCATAATGCTTCGATCGTTCTGAACAATATGCTGAAAAAACAATTCAGTCTCTTGTGTCATTGCTGTCCGAAGATCTGAGTCAAACGATGGAAATCGCTTGAGGTCTGGAGTCCGCTCATCGAGTGTTCGAAGGCCAAGCCATTGTCCTGCAAAGTTCTTTGCAAGCGCATTGACTTTTGGGCTTTGAAGCATGCGGAGGGCCTGACTAATGATTTGCTCTGTTGTATGCAACTCACCTCGGACAGCAGCTCGAAAAAGCGTGTCGTCTGGTAAACTACTCCACAGAAAATAAGACAGGCGGGAAGCAATCTCAAAATCGTTAAGAGAACGAATCTGGCCGGGGGCTGCACTTTCTTCAATTCGAAAGAGAAATGATGGTGAAACAAGCATGGCTGCAATCGACATTTGTGCTGCCCGTTCGATTGTCTCTCCACGATCTCGTGCAGCGAGAAAAACAATCGCAAGCTCCTCTAATTCATCTTCTGTGGCCCACCGACGAAAGGCGCGGGACGCAAAAGGCTTTATGAGTTTCTTGAACATATCAGCTTGTTCATGCTCATCAGCTGATGCAGGAATGGGCTCCTCAAAAAAATGTGAGTGAAAAAGTGGAACCTGTTCAGGGAGAACGCCAATAGGACCATGAATGCTTATGCTTCCAACGTGAAGATTACGGTCTCGATTTTTTTTGAGTGACTTGTCGTAAAAATCATTACTGAAGTTCACTCGGACGGTATGGGTGCCAGCATCAAGCTGGGTGCGGATTTCATGATCAACAGGCGACCCTCGTTCATTTGGCACATCCGTTTTTCGTTTTTGACGTCCATCGAGTGAAATGGTCATTAACGGAGGCTCCGGCCCTGCTTGATCGCCCCAGGCAGTAATGCGGATGACGTATTGTCCTTTCTTGTCGATCGTGAAGTCACGGTCGATATCTCCCCGAGATGCGAGTACGCCGCCCGGCAGGGGGATGCGTGGTGACGCATCAATGTCAGTACTCGCGATGGCTGCACGTGCAACCTGGTCCGCTGCATCAATGTATCGTTCAAGGAGTACAGGAGGGATGGTCAGAACATCTCCAACAGTATCAAAACCAAAGCCAATGTCATCGGAGGGAAATACATCTGCAGGACGGATGGTAATCTGAAAGAGATCCTGAACAGTATTGTTGTATTCTTCACGATTCAATCGTCGAATCGTTACTCGGCCTGGTCGCTCTTCTCCTGAGCAGTCTGGTTTTAGCGCAAAGTCTTGAATCCATGCAAGGAGTGTCTCAATTTCGTCTTCTGTTGGTTGATCAGCATCGGCTGGAGGCATCGCTTTGCCTTCAACTTGGCGAAGTACACGGAGCCACGCATCACGATTGATCGTTTTTGCATCTGATTCCATATAGGTATTCAAAGTAATTCCGGCCTCAGCTTGATCACCTTCATGGCAATCAAAACAGTACGCTTTCAAGAAGGGCTGAATCTGCTCGTCAAAAGGTGAGCCGTGCACAATGGTTGTATGTAATGAGACAGCTAGGCAAAACCAGGCGACATAATTGGCATGCGGGTGGAGCCATGTTTGATTTTGCAGCAGATAGTGCATGGTGTGTCCAACCTCTCAACGAGTGCCTAGCGCACAAAGACTCTGTGAATTGTACGCTTCCTCTACAGTGTCGTGGTAAAAAAGTGTGGTGGTAAAAACAGTCGTTATCCAAAGGAATGTGGCTGCCCGGTTGCTTCAAGGACAGCCAGCCAGAGATCGCCGTCAGGGGCGACCTGATTCCGTTGGCTTACAGCCAACGGCATGGGTATATGGACATAGCGACCATGCCAGCGTCCAACAACCATCTGTGTTCGACCAGCCAATGCAGCATGAACCGCGTTTTGAGCAAGCCTCAAACAGTACACGCTATCGTGGGGGTTTGCTGGCACACTCCGAATCATATAACTCGGATCAATATACTTGAGATTGACTTCTGTATGGGCTGCCTTGAAATGATCCCGGATTCGATGTCGAAGAAAGCGGCCAATGTCAGCAAGTTTTTGATTTCCTGAGGCATCTACACCGATTGAAGCGCCATCTCCTCGCATGGAAAGTAGATCTTGGCCAGCACCTTCTGCAACTACCACTAGCGCGTGTCCGCGTCGCTTGACTCGCTGGAGAAGATGCTCAAGGAGGCCATCTGGGCCTTCGAGGATAAAGGGCACTTCGGGGATCAGCACGTAATTGGCATCTGGTTCCGCAAGGGATGCGTAGCATGCAATAAAGCCGGAGTGACGACCCATCAGTTTTACAAGACCGACACCATTGGGTGCAGCCTTCGCTTCAATGTGCGCAGCATCAATTGATCGGGTCGCTTCTGTATACGCAGTTTGAAAACCAAAGCTTTGATCAATATATGGAATATCATTATCGATTGTTTTTGGGATTCCAACGACTGCAATATTTTGGTTGCGTGAAGCAATAGCTTCTGTAATAGCCATTGCACCACGTATTGTGCCATCGCCTCCAATAACAAATAAGACATTGATATTCATGCGAGTGAGACAATCAACAATCTCATCAAGATCCTGGCTGCCGCGAGATGTTCCAAGGATGGTCCCACCTTCTTCATAGATGTTGCTTACACTCTCCGGAGTCAGATCGATAACGTCGTGGCCATATTTTGAAATGAATCCTTGATATCCGTTGCGAAAACCATGAATGCGATGCACGCCATAATGATGAGCCAATTCCATTACAATGCCGCGGATAACATCATTAAGCCCAGGGCACAGTCCGCCACACGTCACAATGCCGACTCTGGTTTTTGCAGGATCGAAAAAAATCTTCCTCCTTGGGCCAGCTGGTTCAAAGCCAGGAAGCGTCTCAAGTGTGCCTCCAGCTTCCATTGCAAGACGAGAGGAATCGTAGAAAAACACACGATCGTCTTCGGAAACGTAGTATTCGCTCGTATGTCGTGATTCAATCAGTGGTCGGAGCGGAGAATCAATCCGACACTCTCCGAGCGTTTTTATGGAAAGATCATCAGAGGTAATCATGAAATGGTTATCCTGTTGTTCTCATTCCTGATGCAATGCCTTGGACGCACAGGCGAAGAAGGTCATGCAGTGATTCAGCATCACGCTCATCAGGTGGTGACGTTGCTCGCCGTCGCATGAATTCAATCTGAATAAGATTAAGAGGATCAATTGTAGGGTTCCGTGCCTCAATGGACCGTTGAAAC
>PVBE012733700.1_pt1 | contig 22792 bp, 20 predicted proteins | sample 1631181 | NCBI WGS metagenome assembly PVBE01 (sample SAMN08397723, study PRJNA350692) | Marine metagenome, whole genome shotgun sequencing project. | isolation source: water | place: Pacific Ocean | collected 2012-04 | reverse complement strand
CGTCGGGGGTGTAGAGCCCGAAGATGAGGTTCCAGAACCAGACCTTGATGAACACCCAGCAGGCGCCGGCGCCGCTGCACGCCTCGCGGGTCTCGCCCGACCAGTCGGCGTCGATCAGCGTCCATTGCACGAGCGGCGGCACCAGGAGGTAGAGCAGCCCGAGCGCGAACACCGTGAGCACGGTGTTGAGCGGGCTGGAGAACAGGTTGTTGCGCAACCAGCCGATGACCCCGACCTCGATCGCCGGCGGCGGCAGATCGGGATGGCGGCCGGGCTCGAAGGTCTCGGGCATCGCGCTCATGCGGCTCAGCGCTCCACCAGCGCCATGCGCTGGTTGTAGAGATTCATGGTGCCGGCGATGGTCAGGCTGATGCTGAGGTAGACGGCCATGGTGATGGCGATGATCTCGACCGCCTGGCCGGTCTGCATCAGCGCGGTGCCGGCGAAGACCAAAACCAGGTCGGGATAGGCGATGGCCGCGGCGAGCGAGGAGTTCTTGGTCAGGTTGAGGTACTGGTTGGTGAGCGGCGGGATGATCACCCGCAAGGCCTGGGGGATGACCACCAGGCGCAGCGTCGGCCCGCGCCGCAAGCCGAGCGCATACGCCGCCTCGGTCTGGCCATGGCTGACCGAGAGGATGCCGGCGCGCACCACCTCGGCGATGAAGGCGGCGGTGTAGATCGAGAGCGCCAGCGTCAGCGCCACGAGCTCGGGAATCAAGGTGGTGCCGCCGCGGAAGTTGAAGCCCTTGAGCACCGGGATCTCCCAGGAAAGTGGGAAGCCGGCCAGCGCGGAGACGATGAGCGGCAGGCCCACGAGGACCGCGATCGAGACCGAGACGGTGGGGAACGGTTGGCCGGTGCGCTCACGGCGGCGCCGGGCCCACAGCGCCATCGCCACCACGACCGCGAACGCCACCGCGATGGCGATGCCGACCCAACCGAAGCCGGACTCGAGGATCGGACTGGGCACGAACAAGCCGCGCGTGTTGAGGAAGGCGGCACCCAGGATCTCGACACTGTTCTTGGGCGCGGGCAGGTTGCGCAGCACCGCGAAATACCAAAAGAAGAGCTGCAGCAGGAGCGGGATGTTGCGCAGGGTCTCGATGTAGACTGCGGCCAGCCTGGCCACCAGCCAGTTGGACGAGAGCCGCGCGACACCGATGACGAAGCCGATTACGGTCGCCACCACGATACCGATGGCCGAGACCAACAGCGTGTTGAGAAGCCCGACCACGAAGGCGCGGCCGTAGGTGTTGGCCTCCTCGTACCCGATCAGGCTCATGCCGATCGAGAAGCCGGCGGTACGGTCGAGAAAACCGAAGCCCGAGGCGATACCCCGGGCCTGCATGTTGGCGAGCGTGTTGTTGACGAGGTAGACGGCGATCAGGATGACGCCGCCCAGGACCGCGGCCTGGACAATCAGCGCCCGGGTGCGGGGATCGTTCCACAGCGCGCGGCTAGAGGGCGGCGGTTTGCCCGCTTCGCTGCCTACCGCCATCAGATCGCTGCCCCGGCCGCGGGCGGGCGTGTCCGGCCGAGACCGGACACGCCGCCGCGAAGGCCTTGTGCCGGGTGCTTAGCGCACCGGCATCGGGTACTGAATGCCGCCGTCCTTCCACAACGCGTTGACGCCGCGGCTGAGACCCACGGTGGTGTCGGGGCCGACGTTGCGGTCATAGCTCTCGGCGTAGTTGCCCACGTGCTTGACGATGTTGAAGGCCCAATCGTTGGGCAAGCCCAGGCTCTCGCCGGTATCGCCCTCGACGCCCAACAGCCGCTTGATCACCGGGTTGGTCGAGTTGGCCTTCAAGTCATCGACGTTCGATGAGCTGACGCCGTATTCCTCGGCCTCGAGCATGGCGTAGAGCGACCAGCGCACCACGTCGCCCCACTGGTTGTCGCCGTGGCGCACGACCGGGCCCAAGGGCTCTTTGGAGATGGTCTCGGGTAGGATCATGTGGGCGTCGGGATCGGCCAGCTTGACGCGGTTGGCGGCGAGGCCGGAACGGTCGGTGGTGTAGACGTCGCATCGCCCGGCATCGTAGGCGGCGACCACCTCGTCGGATTTCTCGAACACCACCGGCTCGTAGTTGAGCCCGTTGGTGCGGAAGAAATCGGCCATGTTGAGCTCGGTGGTGGTGCCGATGTTGACGCAGACGCTGGCGCCGTCGAGCTCCATCGCGGTCGAGACCCCGAGGTCCTTGCGCACCATGAAGCCCTGGCCGTCGTAGTAATTGACGCCGGCGAAGTCGAGGCCGAGCGCGGTATCGCGGACCAGCGTCCAAGTCGTGTTGCGCGACAGGACGTCGATCTCGCTCGATTGCAGGGCGGTGAAGCGTTCTTTGGCGGTCAAGGGCGTGTATTTGACCTTGTCGGCATCGCCCCAGATCGCGGCGGCAACGGCGCGGCAGACATCGACGTCGATGCCCGACCAGTTGCCGGCCTCGTCGGGGTTGGAGAAGCCGGGTACGCCCTGGCTGACGCCGCACTGGACGAAGCCCTTGGCGCGCACGTCGTCGAGGGTGCCGGCCTGGGCGCCGGCGCCGATCGCAAGCGCCGCGGCGGCCGCGGCGAGTAGCGTGATCCTGTCCATGAGTTCCCCCTTCGTTGCTTGTGACGCTGGTGCGAACCGTAGCACAGCGGTGGGTGCGGTCCAAGCCGCGCGGGGGCGGCGACTGGCGCGGCGGCACGCGGAATGACATGATGCCGCCGCTGCGCCTCGCGGGGCGATGGGTCGGGCCAGGGCGATGAAATCCAAGCTCAGGAGACAGGACACCACGGTCGTCACCGCCGGGCGCCATCCCGAGGACCACCACGGCGCGGTCAATCCGCCGGTCTATCACGTCTCGACCGTGCTCTACCCGAGTGTGGCCGAGCTAGAATCGCGGGAGGCCGAGAGCGAGGAGCGGCGCATCACGTACGGGCGCGCCGGCACGCCGACGACGTTCGCGCTGGAGGACGCGGTCGCCGCCCTCGAAGGTGGGCACGCCTGCCAGTCCTACCCCTCCGGCCTGGCGGCGGTGTCGAGCGCGCTGTTGGCCTTCCTCGGCGCCGGCGAGCGGTTGCTGATGGTCGACACTGCCTACCAACCGACGCGGCGCTTGTGCGACAACGTGCTCGCCAGAGTTGGCGTCGAGACGGTGTACTACGATCCGCTGATCGGAGGCGACATCGCGCGGATCATGACCCCCGAAACCAAGGTCGTGTTCGTCGAATCGCCGGGCTCGCTTACTTTCGAGGTGCAGGACGTCCCGGCGATCGCGAAAGCGGCGCACGCGGGGGGCGCGACGGTCATCATGGACAACACCTGGGCCTCGCCGCTCTACTTCAAGCCCTTCGACCACGGCGTCGACGTCTCGATCCAAGCGGCGACCAAGTACATCGTCGGCCATTCCGACGCCATGCTGGGGACCGCGTGCGCCACCGAGGCGGCGTGGCCGGCGCTGCGCCAGACCGCGCGCCATCTTGGCACCCACGCCGCACCCGACGATTGCTACCTTGGCCAGCGCGGCCTGCGCACGCTGTCGGTACGGCTCGCCCGGCATCAGGAAAACGCGCTGACGCTCGCGCACTGGTTGCAAAACCGGGTGGAGGTCGCGCGGGTGCTGTACCCGGCGCTTGCCGAAGACCCTGGTCACGCGATCTGGCGCCGAGACTTCACTGGCGCATCGGGCCTGTTCGGCGTCGTGCTCCAGCCGACCACGGCGGCGGCGGTGGCGGCCATGCTCGACGGTCTCGAGCTGTTCGGCATGGGCTACTCGTGGGGCGGCTACGAGAGCCTGATCGTCCCCACCGCGCCGGCCGAGGCCCGCACCGCAACGCAGTGGGATGCAGCGGGACCGTGCCTGCGCATCCACGTCGGCCTGGAGGATCCCGACGATCTGATCGCCGACCTCGAGGCCGGGTTCGCGCGGCTGAAATCGGCGGGATGAAGCGCTGGGCGTGCGCACTTGCGCTCGCCGCGTCGCTGTGGGCGAGCGCGGCGGCCGCCGAGCCGGCCGAGGCGCTGGTCGTGCTGGCGGCGGCAAGCACGGCCGCGGCGATCGACGAGATCGCGACCCTGTTTGCCGAAACCGGGCAGGGCCAGGTTCGCGCCTCCTATGCCTCCTCGGCGGCGCTCGCCCGACAGATCGAGCTCGGCTCGCCGGCCGATATCTTTCTCTCGGCAAACCAAAGTCTGATGGACTACCTGGCCGAGCGCGATCTGATCGACGCGGCGAGCCGCCGCGACCTGCTGAGCAATACGCTGGTCTTGGTGGCTCCGCTCGATTCGCCGCTGCGGCTAGCGATCACCCCGGGATTTCCGCTTGCAGACGCGCTCGGCGCGGGCCGCTTGGCGATGGGTGACCCCGATCACGTGCCCGCCGGCATCTACGGCCGCGAGGCGCTGCGCGGCCTTGGCGTGTGGAACGCGGTGGCGGCGCGGGTGGCCGCGGCGGCCGACGTCCGCGGGGCCATGGCGCTGGTCAGCCGCGGCGAGGCGGCGGCGGGCATCGTCTATGCCAGCGATGCGCGGGGCGCCGAGGGCGTACGCGTCCTCGGCAGCTTCCCGGCCGAAAGCCACGGCGCAATCATCTATCCGGTAGCCGCCGTCGGGCCCCGCGCGGGCCGGACCGCCACCGCATTCCTCGAGTTTCTGAGATCGCCCGAGGCGCAGGCCGCGTTCCGCCGTCACGGTTTCATCGTCAGCGGGTAGAGGCGCGCCGTGTTCGCGCTTACCGAGCTCGAAGTCGAGGCGCTGGCGCTCTCGCTCCGGGTCGGTTTCTGGAGCGTGCTGGTAAGCCTCCCGCCCGGCATCTTCATGGCATGGCTGTTGGCGCGGAGGGATTTCCCAGGCAAATCGATACTCGACGCGGTGGTACACATCCCACTCGTCGTGCCGCCGGTGGCGGTCGGCTACCTGCTGCTGGTGCTCTTGGGCCGACGTGGCCCGGTGGGCGGGTGGCTGTACGACGCCTTTGGGATCACGGTCATCTTCACCTGGCAGGGAGCGGTCATCGCCTCGGCGGTGATGGCCTTTCCGCTGATGGTGCGGGCCATCCGCCTGTCGTTCGAGGGCCTGGACCGGCGGCTGGAGACGGCCGGGCGCACGCTCGGCGCCTCGCCCGCGGATGTCTTCATCACCATCACGCTGCCGCTGATCTCGCCGGGCATACTGACCGGAGTGGTGCTCGCCTTCGCCCGCTCGATCGGTGAGTTCGGCGCCACCATCACGTTCGTCTCGAACATCGTCGGCGAAACCCGGACCCTGCCGCTCGCGCTATACACGCTGACTCAGGCGCCGGGCGGCGAGGCGGCCGCGGCCAGGCTGTTGACGATCTCAATCGTGCTGGCGCTGGCGGCGGTGATCGCCTCGGAATTCCTGGCCCGCCGGGTGGCGCGGCGGATCGGCGGCGAGCGATGATCGAGGTCGATGTCCGGCGCCGGCTGCCCACCCTGACGCTCGACGTCCGGTTCACCGCCAGCGAGGGAATCACCGCGCTGTTCGGCCGCTCCGGCGCCGGCAAGACGACGGTCGTCAACATGCTGGCCGGGCTCGAGCGGCCTGACGAAGGGCGTATCGCGGTCGCCAACCGCGTCTTGTTCGACCGCGAAAGGGGGATCGACCTCGCCCCGGAAAAGCGGCGACTTGGCTATGTGTTCCAAGAAGACCGCCTGTTCCCGCACCTGAGCGTGCGCGGCAACCTGGCCTTCGGGGCGCGGCGGGCGCCGGCGTCCGAGCGGCGAATCAATTTCGAGGCGGTCGTCGCGCTGCTGGACCTGGGCGGGTTGTTGGCGCGCCGCACGGCGCGGCTTTCGGGTGGCGAGAAGCAACGGGTTGCCATTGGGCGGGCGCTCTTGGCCTGTCCGAGCCTGTTGTTGATGGACGAACCGCTGGCCGGCCTCGATACGCCGCGGCGCGCCGAAATCATGCCGTTCATCGAGAGCCTGCGTGACCAGCTTGGCGTGCCCATCGTCTACGTCACGCACAACATCGATGAAATCATCCGCCTTGCCGATACCGTGGTGCTGATCGACGAGGGGCGGGTCGCGGCCGCCGAACCGCTCGAGGAGATCATGACGCGCCTCGATCTCAGCGCCATCATCGGCAGCTTCGACGCCGGCGCGGTGATGCGGGCGACGGTGGCGGAGCACGACCCCGAACACGCGCTCACCCGGCTTGAGATCAAAGGCGGCACCCTCACGGTCTCACGCCTCGACCTACCCCTCGGCGCCAGCCTTCGGGTGCGAATCCGGGCGCGCGACGTGATCCTGGCCTTGCGCCGCCCGGCCGATATCAGCACGCTCAACGTCCTGAGCGGAACCGTGACCGAGCTGCGCCCGGCGATGGCCTCGCAAACCGACGTCCTGGTGGACGTCGGCTCGCGATTGTGGGCGCGGGTAACCCGCCGCTCGGTAGAGGAGCTGGGGATCGAGCCCGGGCGCGAAGTGTTCGCGCTGGTGAAGTCGGTCGCCCTGGACCACTACGCCGGCGGCTTTGGCGATGACATGTCGTGATTCCGACGTAAGATGCGCGACCGCAGGGGCTAAGCAACACCGTAGGAGGAGGCCATGCGATTCGTCGAGAGGGATGGGGCCGGCAACATCGTAGCGATTTACGCGGTGGCCCACGAGGGTGCGACGGAGGTCGTCGCGCCGGAAGACCCCGAGCTCTTGGGCTTTGTCACCGAAGGGTCCGCCGAAGACGCGATGCGCACCTACCTCGCCTCAAGCGACGCCGATTTGCTGCGAATCCTCGAAGACCTGATCAATGTCTTGATCGACAACAACGTGATGCTGCTGACCGATTTCCCCCCGGCCGCACAAAGCAAACTGCTGCGCCGCCAAGCCGTGCGCACGAAACTTCAGACGTTCTGATTCGCTCGCCCCGCGGCGGGTCCGCGCACGACCATCAAAACGCGGCACCTTTGGCGTCCGCGTGCGGAACCGATTGGCGAACCTGGCTTGGAAGGGTGAAGCGGAACGCCGCCGGGGCGAGCGCGTGTTCTTGGCGAGCCGAATCTCTGGAACGAATGAAGACGAGCGAATCGTTCTTGAGGTGCGAAAGCGCCGGATCGACCAGGTCAGGGGATCGCCGAATTGGTGGACAGGCTCAAGGATAATTGTGCGCGGGGGTCTTGACAGCAGTGGGTGCCCAACCGAAAAAACGGGCTGTGGCAATACTGGGCGAGAGAACGGGATGATCGAAGTCGACGGCCTGACCAAACGATTCGGTCCGCATACCGTGGTCGATAGGGTCAGCTTCTCGGTCGCCAGGGGCGAGGTGCTGGGTTTTCTTGGCCCCAACGGGGCCGGCAAGTCGACGACGATGCGCATGGTCACCGGATTCCTGCCACCCTCGGCGGGCCGCGCCGTGGTGTGCGGTTTCGACGTCGCCGTGCAGCCGATCGAGGCGAAACGGCGGATCGGCTATTTGCCCGAGGGCGCGCCGTTGTATGCCGACATGACGCCGCGGCAGCTGTTGGGCTTCTTCGCCGAGATGCGCGGCATTAGCGGCCGTGCGAGGCGCGCGCGGATTGAAGATGCGGTGGAAAAGGTCGAGATCGGCGAGGTTCTGGACCAAAGGATCGACATCCTGTCCAAGGGCTTCAAGCGCCGGGTCGGCCTGGCACAGGCGATCGTCCACGACCCCGAAGTCCTGATCCTCGACGAGCCGACCGACGGACTGGATCCCAACCAGAAACACGAGGTGCGCTCGCTCTTGCGCGGCATGGCGGGTGACAAGGCGATCATCATCTCGACCCACATTCTGGAAGAGGTCGAGGCGGTGTGCGCGCGGGCGGTGATCATCGCGCGCGGCCGGATTCTCGCCGATGCGACGCCGCAGGATCTGATGTCCCGAGCGCCGCACCACAACGCCGTCACGCTGCGCGTAGGCGAAGACTTGGCTCCGGGGTTGAGTGCGGAGCTGAGCGCAATAGCCGGCGTGGCCCGGGTCGAAATGTCGGACCAAGCGAACGGCAGCGCGCGGCTGTTGGTCGTGCCGGTGGACGGGCGGGTGCTTATCGACGAGGTGCGCGGAGTTGTCGCGGCCAAGGACTTCGCGGTCGAGGACCTGGCCGTCGAACGCGGGCGGCTCGAGGACGTGTTCCGCGAGATCACGGTGGGAGGCTGACCACGATGCGCGGCACCTGGATCGTCATCAAACGGGAACTGGGCGCGTACTTCTCGACCCCACTCGCCTACGTGTTCATCGTCATCTTCCTGGCGCTTACCGGCGCGACGACGTTCTATCTGGGCCAGTTCTTTTCACGCGGCCAGGCCGATCTGCAGCCGTTCTTCCGCTTCCACCCCTGGCTCTACCTGTTTCTGATCCCCGCGATCGGCATGCGCCTGTGGGCCGAGGAGCGAAAGACCGGCACCATCGAGCTGCTGCTGACGCTGCCGGTTTCGACGGTCGAGACTGTGGCCGGGAAGTTTCTGGCGGCTTGGATCTTCACCGGCATCGCGCTCGCGCTCACTTTCCCGGTGTGGATCACGGTCAATTATCTGGGCGATCCCGACAACGGCATCATCATCGGCAGCTACATCGGCAGCTGGCTGATGGCCGGCGGGTTCCTGGCGGTCACCTCGTGCATTTCGGCGCTGACCAAGAACCAAGTCGTCGCCTTCATCGTGGGGGCCGGGGTCTCGTTCCTTTTCCTGACCAGCGGGCTGAGCCTGGTGCTCGGTGCGTTCCAGGGCTGGGCGCCGGACCTCGTGGTCGACGTCATCGCCTCGTTCAGCTTTCTCACCCACTTCAACGCCATCGCGAAGGGGGTCATCGATATTCGCGACCTCATCTTCTTCGTCTCGATCATGGCGGTGGCTCTGTTCGTGAACGTCGCGATCGTCGACCTTCGCAAGGCGGCGTGAGCGGGCGGGGACGATGAGGTCAGCGAGCACCCTGAACCGCCGCCGCTTGATCGGCGGGGCGCTGGCGTTGGCGATCGTCTTGTTCATCGCCGTCAATATCTTCTCCAACGTCACCTTCACGGCGGCGCGCCTGGACCTGACCGAGGACGGTCTGTTCAGCGTCGCGGACGGCACGCGCGAGGTCCTGGCTTCGATCGACGAGCCGATCGTGATCCGCCTGTTTCTTTCGGAGGTGCTGGCGGAACGCGCGCCGGGCCTTGCCAATTATTCCGACCGGGTTCGCGAGCTCCTGGAACACTACGCCAGCCTGGCGGAGGGAAAGATCCGGCTCGAGATCTATCACCCCGAGCCGTTCTCGATCGAAGAGGATCGGGCACTCGCCTTTGGGCTTCAGGGCATCCCGGTGACGTCCACGGGCGACCTCGCGTATTTCGGGCTCGCGGGCACCAATAGCACCGACGACACCGAGGTGATCGAGGTGTTCTCGCCGCGCCGCGACAGCTTCCTCGAATATGATCTGACCCGGCTGATCCACGACCTCTCGCATCCCGAGAAGGCGACGATCGCGGTGCTGAGCTCGCTTCCCATATCGTCCGATCCAACACGGCGCAACGCCCCCTGGCTCATCCACGAGCAGATGCGCACCATGTTCGACGTTCGCATCATGCGCGGCGAGGTCGCCGAGATCGACGATGACATCGACACCTTGATGGTGGTCCAGCCCGGCGCGCTCAGCGAGCCCGCGCTCTATGCCATCGACCAGTTCGTGCTGGGCGGCGGCAAGCTGCTGGCCTTCGTCGACCCCTTCGGCGAGGCGGCGCTACCGTTCCAACAGCGCGGAGTCCCGCCACCGACCGAGCACGGTCTGGAGCGGCTGTTCGAGGCCTGGGGCATAGAGATGGTGCCGAACAAGCTGGTCGGCGACCGCCTGGCGGCGCAGCGGGTCAACGCCCGGGTCCAGGGACGCAACGTCGTCACCGAGTACTTGCCCTGGCTGGCGCTGCGCGCCGCCAACTTCAGCGGCGATGACGTCATCCTGAGCGAGATCGCGCAGCTGAACCTGGCCACCGCGGGTATGCTGCGAACCACGGAGGGCGCAAGTGTGTCGCTCGCGCCGCTGATCTCGTCGAGCACCGAGTCCATGGGTCTGGAGGTGGACAAGGTGCGCTTTCTTCCCGACCCGACCCTGCTGCTGAGGGAATTCGAGGCCGCGGGCGAGGCCTTCACGTTGGCGGCCCGCGTCGCCGGGGTGGTGGACAGCGCGTTTCCCGACGGGGCGCCGGCGGTCGAGGGCGGGGCCGAGAACGAGCCGGCGGCACAGCACATTGCGCGGTCGGCCGAGCCGATTACGGTGGTCGTCGTCGCCGACACCGATCTCCTGGCGGACCAGAACTGGGCCCGCGTCGAGAACGTATTCGGCCAGCCCGTGGTGATCCCCTTCGCGAGCAACGCCGATTTCGTGCTCAACGCGCTGGACAACCTGTCTGGCTCCTCGGCACTGATCGGGCTGCGCGGCCGCGGTCTATCGGTGCGACCCTTTGACACCGTCGATGAAATCGCTCGCGAGGCCGAGCACCGCTATCGCGCGAAGGAGCAGGAACTGACTCAGACGCTCGGCGAGACCGAAAACAAGATCCGCAACCTGCAATTCGACGAGGCCGGTGGCGAGATCATTCTGTCCGACGAGCAGGTTGCGATCGTCGAGGAGTTTCGCGCCGAGAGCGTGTCGATCCGAGCCCAACTGCGCGAGGTCCAGCACGCGCTGCGAAGCGACATCGACAGTCTCGACGCCTGGCTCAAGGTCATCAACATCGGCGCCATCCCGCTCTTGATCTGCTTGATCGCGCTGGCCCTGGCGATTGCGCGGCGGGCCCGCGCCGGGCGCCGCATGGCGCCGCACGTGGCATGAGCGCGGCACCAAGGAGGGAGCGGTGAGGGCGTACACGTTCTTCGGATTGGCGGCGATCACGGCGCTTGCCGTCGTGGCCGCCGGCGTCGCGCTTGCGCTTCGGCCCTCGCCGAACGTCATCGCGCATGACGGCGCGTTCGCCTTTCCGAGGCTGGGCGAAAGCGTCGAGGCGGTAGCGGCGATCACCGTCGAGCACGGCGAGGGCGCCTTCACGATGCGGCGCAGCGAAAGCGGGGACTGGGCGATGGGCGCGAAGCACGACTATCCGGTCCCGCTGGAGAACGTGCGCAAGCTGGTATTGGGGCTTGCCGATCTGCGCCTTTTCGAAGCCAAAACCCGGCGAGCCGACCGCTATTCGAGGCTGGAAGTCGAGGACATCGCCGCCGAGGACGCGCGATCGCGCCTGATCACGCTCGAGGACGCCGGCGGTGAGACGATCGCCCGGGCGATCATCGGCAAGCGCAAGAACAACCTCTTCGGCTTCCGTCGGGACGGCACCTACCTGCGCATGCCCGACGAGGATCAGGCTTGGCTTGCCGAGGGCGCGGTGCGCGTCGAGACCAACCCAATGGGTTGGCTCGAACAGGAAATCATCTCGATCCCGATGGGCGATGTCCACACCATGGTGATGCGCCAGCCCGATGGCGAAGAGCTGCGTGTCGGCAAGTCGGCGCGCGAGACGCCCGATTTCGCCGTCGAAAGCCCCTCGGAGGGGACACCGCTCGATCAATCCGAGGTCAATTTCCTGGCTACCGGCCTCGCCTTCCTGGAGATGCAGGACGTGAAGCCCGAGGGTGAGATCGAGTTTCCCGAAAATCCCCACCGCGCCACCTATACGAGCTTCGACGGCATGATCATCAATGCAGAGGTGATGGAGCAGGACGGCAAGTATTGGGGCCGTTTCACCGTCGATTACGATGCCGAGGCGGCGATACCGGCGGCTGAGACGCCAGCCACCGAGGAGGGCGAGGCGGAAGCCCCAGCGCCGCGCGCACCCGCCGATATTGCCCGCGAGGTCGCCGAGCGGGTGGAGGGCTGGGTGTTCGAGATCCCCGACTACAAGGCGGTGAAGCTGCGGGCGAGGCTCACCGACCTGGTGAAGGTGGAGGCCGAAGAGCCCAGCTGAGCGGCGGCGCGCGACCGTGCCCGCGTTCACCATTCCTTTACCATAAGCCGCCAGTCTGACGGCGGTATGCCGAACCCCTCACCGATGGCGGCGACCCAGGCCGAAACCGCCGCGCCGCTTACGCTCGCCACCCCGGCCCACGGCCGGGTGTTCTGGATCACCGGACTCGCCGGAGCCGGAAAATCGGCGGTCGGGCGCGGCATCCATGAACGTATGCGGGCGCGGGGCCAGACGACGGTGCTCCTCGATGGCGACGATCTGCGGCAAGCGATCGCGCCCGACCTCGGATTCTCGCGTGCCGAGCGGATGGAATCGGGTTGGCGCAACGGCCGGCTGTGCCGCCTACTCGCGGCGCAGGGCGTGGACGTGGTCTGCGCCACGATCTCGATGTTCCGCGAGTGCCACGAATGGAACCGCGCGCACCTGCCGCGCTATTTCGAAATCTATCTGCGCGTGCCGATGGAAGTGCTAATCGAGCGCGACCAAAAGGGGCTTTATAGCCGCGCGCTGGCGGGAGAGGTGTCGAACGTAAGCGGATTGGACGTCGGCGTGGACGAGCCCGCGGCCTCGGACGCGGTGATCGACAACGACGGAAGCCGCGCACTGGATGCAATCGTAGACGATGTAATGGAGCGAATCGGGCGATGGGACAGACAATGACGGCAGCTCTCGAATGGGATTACAGCGACCTCGCCGCAGCCTATGGCAAGCGGCCCGACTACGCCGAGCGCGCGATCGATCGGATGCTGGCGAGCGCCGGTTTGATAGCCGGCGCCACGGCCTGCGACGTCGGCGCCGGGGTCGGTCATCTCACGGTCAAGCTGGTCGACCGCGGGCTTTCGGTCGCGGCGGTCGAGCCCAACGGGCCGATGCGGGAGCGAGGCCGGGCGCGCACCGAGGGCTGGCCCGCGGTGACCTGGAGCGAGGGTGCCGGCGAGAGTACCGGGCAGCCCGATCACACCTACGACCTCGTCACGTTCGGATCCTCGTTCAACGTCACCGACCGCGGCCGCGCCCTGGTCGAGACCGCCCGTATCCTCAAACTGCGCGGCTGGTTCGCCTGCATGTGGAACCACCGCGACCTCGACGATCCCATACAGTCGGCGATCGAGCAGACTATCCGCGAACGCCTGCCCGACTACGATTACGGCTCGCGCCGCGAGGACCAGACCGCGGTGATCGCCGCGAGCGGGTTGTTCGAGGGCGCCGAGCGCATCGAGGAGCCGGTACTACACACCCAGTCGATTGCCGATTGCGTCGAGGCATGGCGTTCGCACGCGACCTTGCAGCGCCAGGCGGGCGAGCGTTTCGCCGCGATCGTCGACGACATCGAAGCCATGCTGGCGGCCACTGCCCGGACCGAGATCGTGGTCCCCTACACCACGCGCATCTGGCTCGCGCAACTGCGTGCCTAAGGGCGGCGATGACCGGCTCGCACAGGCCCGATACGCTGAACATGACTCTCGAGGAGTACGAGCAGCTCAATCCGGTCACACTTGTCGAACACGACGGCGTAAAGATCGTCTATTGCACGCCCACACTGACCACCAAATGGCGCGCCGACGGCGCCTATCGCAACGAGCCACGAACGCTCGAGTGGATCGCCGAGTTCGCGGCTGAGGAGGTTCTTTTCGACGTCAGCGCCAACGTCGGCATGTACACCATGTGGGCCGCGATGACGCGGGGCGCGCGGGTCTACGCCCTCGAGCCGGAATCCCAGAACTTCGCGGTGCTTTCGAAGAACATTCTCTACAATCGGGTCCAAGACAGCGTCACCGCCTATTGCATCGCCATTTCCAACGAAACCAAAGTCAGCCTGCTCAACCTGAGCGGATTCTCAGCCGGCGCGGCCTCGCATGCTTTCGACGCCCGGGTCCATGCGTCCGAGCAGCCAGACGTTGGGCTCGATTCGTTCGAGCCGGTGTTCCGCCAAGGCAGCATGTCGATGTCGATCGACGCGCTCGTCGCCTACGGTCTACCGGTGCCGACTCACATCAAGGCCGATGTCGACGGCTTTGAGGACAAGGTCATCGACGGCGCGCGGGAAACCCTCGCACGGCGCCAGACGGCCTCGCTGCTGGTCGAGATGGACCCATGCGTGGATGGGCACCGCAGCGCGCTGCAATTCCTCGAGGGCATGGGCTACGCTGCCGAGGACACCGGCGAAGGCAACGTAATTTTCCGCGCCCGCTTATAGGAGCTTGAGCAGCGCCTCGGGGTGGCGGCGGTCGCGGCGCCATCGCCGGAAGACATCGGTGCGAACCCGCCAGTAGGCTGTGGCCGCGGCAACCATCCGCGAGAGCGACCACGATCCCTGGCGCCGCCAAACCACAACCTCCATCCGGAACGGAGCCAGCCACAGCACGATCGACAGCCACGCCACGGCGGCCGATCGGCACCAGCGCGGCAAGCGGTAGCCCCAGGCCCGGTACTTGTCGGCCAGAAGCAGCCTGAGCCGCATGCGATCGAGGCCGGAGAGGACATCGCCGTGGGTCTTGGCGAGAGTCCCGCGCTGGAAACCGCTGAGCGTCCGTTTGCCGTCGGACCAGTGCCAGGGCTTTCCGTCGAAGGTACTGTGCAAGAGCGAATCGTCCCAGGCCAAGCCGAGCCAGTCGCAGAGCCTTTCGAGGGTCTGGCGTGGCTGGTTGTGGAGGTCCTCGAGCCGCACGGCTCGCGAGTTCCGTTCGTTCCACGAAACCAGCAGCGGCTTGGCCCCGTCGTTCGGCCACTGGTTGAGGATTGGCTTGGCGTGATCGAGAGCCGCCCCAGCACCCGATGCGGAAGATCGATCGCGCGACCCAGCTCGCTGCCGCGGGTATGCGCGAACCACGATCCGAGCGACTGAACCGGTTCGCGGACACAGTGCACGAATTGCATGTGTGGGTTGAAATCGGCGATCAGATGCTCGACCTGCGAGAACTGCGGATTGTGGCCCTGGAAAACGATGAGCGGGTTCTCGGAGCGCATCCTGCGCCCTAGCGCCTCGGCGTACGCCGCGTGCACCGCCTGAAAGAAGAACTTGCGCGAAACCCGTCCGTCGACGCCGATGCCCAGCGGCATCTTGCGGATGAGGCGTTGAATGAAGACGTCTCGGTCGGGGCCGACGCGTTCGTCGCGGCCCTCGCCCATCCCGTTGAGATTGTAAACCAGCCCGGCGCCCCGGCCGACGTCGATCACCTCGCTGATCGAGGTGGGGTCAAACAGAACCTCGTAGGCGCCCACAAAGCTGGCCACAAGTTCCGCCGGGCGGAGCCCCCCGTGGCGATCCCAAAACGTATGGAAGCCGCACAGATAGACGACCGGAAGCATGAGAACGTCGGGATGCGAATCGAGCAGGCTTTGAAGGAAGATCGAGCCCGAACGGCCGTAATAGTGGATCGAGGCGACACGGTTGAGGCGGTGGGGATCGATCTCCGCCATAGCGGTCTCGGCGGGCGGCAAGGCGGCGAGGGCGGTCATCGCCAATCGTGCGCCCAGCGGCACTCGCCCGGTTCCCCGCCGAGCATCGATTCGCAGACGTCGAGGTCGCGCTGGTTGTCGAACTCACACCAGCGCCCGTCGACGCCGACGGTACGCACCTCAATGCCGGCGGCGAGCAGGCGGGACAGGAGGGCGGTCGAATCGAGGCGGTCGCGCTCGGCCGGTACGAGCCCCGCGAGATAGGCCGCGGTGCGGCGCCATCCCGCCGGCGTGAACTTCATCAGCCCCATGAACTGGCCGCGGATGTCGTCAAGCTCGGCTGCGCGTCCGCCGATCTCGGTCAGGCGTCCGCCTTGGGTCTCGAAGGTCTCGGCATCCGCGAGCGGGGCTTCGAAACGCGCGCACCAAAGATCGCGCCACAATCTGTCGTAGGCGACGACGATGTCGCCGGCCGCAGCGGCGAGCGCAGCCACGATGTCGGCGTGATAGACGATATCGGCGTAGGCGACGATCGCGTCATCGCGTTCAAGATGGTGGGCGGCACAAAGGAGCGTGCCGACCATGTTCGTGTGCTCCCACCGCGGGTTGTCAAGAACTTGAACGGAGGCGGGGACCAACCGCTCTTTTACGTAGCCACGGACCAGCACGACGTCGTTTGCCGAGGCGGCGCGCAGGGCCTCGATCTGCCACGACAGGAGCGACCGCCCGGCGACCTCGACCAGGCACTTGGGTGAATCCTGGGTCAAGTTGCCCATGCGCGAACCGCGACCGGCGGCAAGGATGACAGCCTTCATTGGTCGAGCCCCAGGGCGTGGCGGAGGAGCGCGCGGTCAAGGGCGCGATAGGGCGCCTCGCGCTCGGGATGCCACATGACGCCCATGACGGACCGGCCTGGCCAATCGCAGGCCTCGGCAAATCCATCGGGCGTCAGCGCCAGTGCCCGAAGCGGCGAATGGACGGCCGCAGCCGGAATGCCGTAGCCGTGGAAGGAATTGACCTCGATCGAGCGCGCGCCAAGCGCGAGTCCGTTCACGTCGGCTGCGAAATCCACCGGGTGACGTGTGGCGACGTGGGCATCCCGCCCACAGCGCTCGAGCGAGCCGCCGAAGTAGCTCTGAAGCATCTGCAGGCCGCGGCAGACCCCGAACACGGGCCGGTCCGCGGCGATGAAGTAATCGAGCAGCGCGCGCTCGGTCTGGTCGCGGAGCGGCGCCTCGCCGAGGTCGTTGCCACCGCTCAAGATCAGCGCGTCGAGATCCCATGCCCGCACCGTCGCCGGCGCTTCGGCACCCAGGTTGGGGACCGGCATCCAGGTCGCTTCGGGAACCGCGTAGGCAAGGAACGGGGCCCAGTCGTGGGCCAGGGCGTCGCGAGCTTCGCCGCTATCAGGCGCCGCAACAACGCGCATCGTCAGGCCGAGTCGATACGCCATGCGCGGCTCTTAGTCGGCCTGGGCGGGACGGACGATCTTGTCGGCGCAATTGAGCTCAACCCGGCCGGCGCCGAGCAGGCGCTCGAAGGTGCGCTCGCCGCAGCCTATAGCCGCCGGGAGGCCGAACTCGGCGCAACGAATCGCCATGTGCGAGTTGACGCCGCCGTACTTGGTGACCAACCCCTTGATGCCTTTGGTGAAGATCCAGTCGTATCCGGGATCGGCGTTCTCGATACAAACGATCTTGCCGAACAGGCCGATGCTCGCCGGGGTCTGCGCATCCAGGAGCACGGTCCGTCCTTCGACCCACGTCGCGCCGATGAAGTTGGCAGCGCTGCGATGCAAGGGAACGACGTAGGTATCGCGCGAATCGCGGATCAGATAGCTGAGCTTGAGCGTCTGCGCCATGGCCACCCCACGGCGGCCGCGCTCGGCAAGGTCGAGGAAGTGAAGATCGGAATCGTCGAACAGCGGGTCTATCAGGGGCGCCAGAATGGCGCCAAGATCGATATGGGAGAGGTCATCCCGCCCCAGCCCAAGACGCTCGCCCCAGTCAGCCATCGCGTGCAAGGCATCCGAGAGATTGCGGGTGAACACGAACTTGGCGTACTCGCGTCCGGCGATCGCGCGGCGCGCGTACTCGATCAACCCGGCGCTGCCGATGCCATCGAGACCGGCCTCGGCCATGAGGCGGTCGATGCCATCCGCCTCGGCGGCGCTGAGTGCGAAGGAAAGCGGGACCGGCGGCGCCGCCGCAACCACGCTCTCGGCGAACAAGTCGTCACGTTCGTCGTAGCGGAGCGACATGATGTCGTAAGTGCCCGGCCGCAGGTGACCGTAGCGGTGGAAGAAGACCCGAGGCGCCAGCTCGCCGCGACACACGGCATTGAAGTCCGCCGTGAGCTCGCCGGTGACGGTATGGATCGAGCGCTTGTAGGCCGCCAGGCGCTCGTCCGAGAGAGCGCCGCGGGCGACCGCCGAGCGGAGCAAGGCTTCGGCGATGAAGGCGTGGCGGGCGATGATGGAGAACGGGAGGGTACCGAGCTTGCGGCACTCCTCGATCAGATCGGCGACCAGGAGCAGAAGATCGGTCGCCGAGCCGCGGGCGAGGCGCTTGGCTTGCGAGAGATCGCGCTCGCTCTGCGCCGCCACGAGATTGTTGATGGCGCCGAGCGCAAGGCCGAGCGTGCCCTCGGGGCCCGAATCGAGGCAGCGCGCGGTGAGCGCGCGTAGACGATCGCGGAAGTCGGCCCGGGCGGCCGTGCCGAGCAGCTCGCCATAGCGGCCGGCGAAGCTCTCATCGAAGGTCAGGTCGAGGCAGGTATGGGCGATCTCGAACTCGATCTTGTCGTGCATCTCGGGGTGGTCGTCGAGACGGCCCAACCAGGCGTCAACGATCGGGCCGGCGACCGCCTCGGGCAGGCCCGAGGGCAGGAACGAGTTGAAGCTGTTGCGAACGTCGATATAGGGATGCCCGCCGATCATGACCATCAGCTCTTCGGAGGGCAGCGCTCGATAACCCATGCGCTCGCGACCCTGGCTCCATACCGAGCGAGTGACTAGCTCGCGATAGAGCGATCGTGCGAGCGGCCTGGGCGTGGTGCCGATGATCTCGGCCGGGTTCCAGTCCGGCATGATGCCGAGGATGGTTCGCGAGCCGGCCAAGCCACGTCGCGGCCGCGAGCGTCCGGCGATGAAATCGTTGACGAACTCGAGCCGCTTCGAGACCCGCTTGCCGGTCCCCGACAGCCAGTACTTGCGCAGGCTGATGCGGCGAACCTGGAACAGGTAGAACGCGCCGTCGCCGGTCATCGCGAACTCGATGTCCAAGGGTACCGGTCCGCCGATTGACTCGAGCTCGCGGGCCATCTCGACGATCGCGGCGACGCGTTTGGATTCGATGTGGCGGTCGTCGGCGTCGCGGAAGACCAGCACCGCCTTGTTTACGCCGGTGCCGCCGGTGATCGAATCGGTCTGGCCCGATTCGTCGTCATAATTGAGGACGTAGAAGGGCGAGCCACGCTCCATGTCATGGGTGGTGATGACGCCGCTCAAGCTCACGCCGACAAGCATGGGCTGGACCAGAACCTGGTCCAAGGGGTTGCCGGGATAGGAGGCGATGACCGCCGAAACGGCCTCTTCCAGCGCACCGGGATCGGCGCCGTCGACGTCTAGGCGGCTGGTGTAAGCGCCTGCCTGGGAGTTGTCGGCCCCATCCTCGCCGGCCGCACTCGAGCGGACTGCAAGTCGGATCGCACCGAAACGCGCGGCGATTCGGGCCAACACCGCGGAGCGATCGGCCCGCCAGTCTTCGACCCCGAAATAGAGGAGATCGAGGACGCGGGCCCGGCGCACCAGCGGCGCCAGCCGTTCGAGCGTCTCGGCCTTGGTGCCGAACGTGAATACGGCGCCCGCGCCGGCGCTGGGCCGCGCTCCCTGGGGGACCGCCGATAGAGGCGTGTCCAGCACCGCGCTCACCGCTGCCATGCTTGTCTCACGAGCGCGATTTAGCCAAAGTATGCTTAACAATCCCTTACGTTCACCGGCACCTAGCGATAACCACTTGTTAACGATAAGCGCCTATCACCAGGCGATGTCAGACGTGGCCGACGCTTTCGCCGCCGCGCTGGGCCACCACCAGGCCGGCCGCGGCGCAGAGGCGGCGCTTCTCTATGCCGAGGCGCTGGAACAGAACCCGGCACACACCGGCGCGATGTTCAACCTGGGAGCGCTGATGGCGGCCCAGGGCCGGTTCAGCGACGCCGCCGGCCTGTACGAGAAGGTCTTGGAGCTGCGGCCCGAAGACGCCGATACCTTGGCGATGGTCGGCAACCTCATGCTCGCGCAAGGGCGCATCGCCGAGGCCGAGGAACACTACCGGCGGGCGCTCCAGCGAAACCAGGGGCTGGCGGCGGCCTGGGTCAACCTGGGCAACGTCTGCGGGCGTACCGAGCGCCTCGAAGAAGCGGTGGGCCTGTATGAAAAGGCGCTCGCCATCGATCCGACGCTGGCGCAGGCCCGCACCAACCTGGGAACGGCACTGAACACGCTCGGTCGAAGCGACGAGGCCAAGACATGCTTCGAAGCCGTGGTCGCCGCCAATCCAAGCGATGCGAATGCCCACGACAGCTTGGGCAACCTATTGGTCGCCGAGGGCCGCTGCGAGGAGGCGATCGAGCACTATCGGGCGGCCATCGAGCTCGAGCCCGAGGGGGCGCAGCCCTACTACAATCTCGGCGCCGTGCTTGAGAAATTGGACCGGATCGAGGAAGCGCTCGAGGAGTATCGCCGGGCGATGAAGCGTGAGCCGGACTACATGGCGGCGATGCGCAACGCCGGCGGATTGCTCTCGAAGCTGGGGCAGCACGACGAAGCGCTGACAGTCCTTGACCAGTGCCTCGAGTTGTCCCCCGACGACGCCGAAACCGAGTTTCACATCGGCAACGTCTACCACGCCCGCGACGAGAACGACGAGGCGATGATTCATTTCGACCGCGCCGTTGCGCTGCGCAGCGACGCCCCCGAGATTCACAACAACCGTGGCCTCGCGCTGTCGCGTCTGGCGCGCTATGACGAGGCGTGCGAGGCCTTCGGGAAGGCGATCGCCCTCAACCCGGACTTCATTCACGCCCACAACAATCTGGGTCACGTCTACATGGCCGAGTCGCAGATGGAGGAGGCGCTGGCCTGCTTCAACCGCGCGCTCGAGATCGACCGCGACTTCGCGATCGCGGCGATGAACCTGGGCCTGACCTATCACCAAATGGGGGAGCTCACCGAGTCGCGCAAATGGTTTGAGGACGCGCTGCGGGTCGATCCCGAGATGTCGGGCGCCTACAACGGAATCGGCATCGTCCTGCAGGAGCAAAACCGCCACGAAGAGGCGGCCCAGGCGTTCAAGAAGGCGGTCGAGCTGCAACCCCGTTTCTCCGAGGCCCTGAACAATCTTGCCATCTCGATGCAGGGCTTGGGTCGCGTGCCCGAGGCGATTCACTACTACCGCGAGGTGCTGGTCCACGCCCCAGAGCGGAGCGAGGTCTACTTCAACCTGGGCAGCTTGCTGCAGAGCATCGCCCGCTACGACGAATCGATCGTCATCTTCAATCAGGCCCTGTTGGTGCGTCCCGACAACCAAGACATCTACCCCTACCTCGCGCACTCGCTGATGCAAACCTGCGCCTGGAGTAACCTCGAGGCGGTGACCGCAAGGGTCATCGAAAACATTGAGAACGAGGTCGGCAAGGGCAGCCACATCTCGGTCTCGCCGTTCGGGCTACAGGGCATGCCGGCCTCCATGGAGCTCCGGCACAAGGTGGCACGGCACGTCTCGACCAAGGCGGCGGCGAAGATCTCGGACATTCGGAAATCTCTCGATTTCGTACACGAGCCATCGCGTGGCGAGAAGCTCAAGGTGGGCTACGTCTCGCCCGATTTTCGCTTTCACAGCGTCGGTGTGGCGTTTCGCGGCGTGCTGCAGGCCCACGACCGCGACCGCTTCGAAACCTACGGCTACTCGATCGCGAACCTAATCGGTCACGACGACAAGATCGCGCCTTTGTTTCCCGATGACTTCGAGCACTTCATCGACGCCGCCCAGACGCCACATAACGAGTTGGCCCAACGAATATTCGACGACGGCATCGACGTGCTGGTCGACCTTGCGGGGCACACGCGCGGCAACCGGCTGGCGATCTTCGCGCTGCGGCCGGCGCCGGTCCAGGCGCATTGGCTCGGCTTCTCGACCACGACCGGCGCCGATTACATCGACTACCTGATTTCCGACCGCCAGTTCATGCCGCCCGAGTTCGAGCCGCACTGTACCGAGAAGCTCCTCTACCTTCCCGAATCGTTCATGGCCACGACGCGATCGCCGATCTCCGAGGAGCCGGTGTCGCGAGCCGAGGCCGGGCTTCCCGAAGACGGCTTCGTCTTCGCCAATTTCAACGGCCAGTACAAAATGCATCCGCGCATGTTCTCGACCTGGATGCGGCTGTTGCGCAAGGTCCCGGGCAGCGTGTTGTGGCTCATCGAGTGCACCGAGGCGACGAAGAAGAACCTGAGCCAGGAGGCCGAGACGCGTGGCGTCAGCGCCGACCGTTTGGTCTATGCCAAGCACCTTCCGCACGACAAGCACCTCGCCCGGCAGCGGCTCGCCGGCCTCTGCCTCGACAATCTCTACCACGGCGGAGGCGTGACGACGGCGGACGCGCTATGGGCGGGATTACCGGTGCTGACCATCGCCGGCGACACGCCGGCCGGCCGCAACGGGGCCACCCTTTTGCATGCGGCCGGCATGTCCGAACTCGTCACCGACTCGGTCGATGCCTACGAGAAACTGGCTTTCGAGCTGGCAACCCACCCCGAGCGCGCCCGGGCGCTGAGCGAGACCCTTGAGGCCAATCGCCTCAGCGTGCCGCTCTTCGACACCGAGCGGCTGACCCGCCATCTCGAGATCGGCTATGAGATGATGTGGGAGAACTGGGCGCAGGGTAACCCGCCGAAGCGACTCTCGGTCCCTCCCCTACCCCGTTAAGACCCCCAGACCAGCGGAATACGCGGCGGCTGGACAGCGCGGCGCGCGTAGAGCACTCTGCCCGGCGGGCAGCGATCTTTGTCGTGGGGGGTTGCGATGGCCGTGGCTGGCTTTGGCAAAGCGGTCCGACGAGCGTTGGCTTTGAGCCTGGTGGGGTGGTTGTTCATCCCGGGCGCTCTGGCTGCCGAGATCGAGCCGCCCGACGTCTACCAGAGCACCATGGTCATCCGCGGCGAGCTCGAGCGCATTCGCGAAGCATTGGGCAAACCAAGCGACTCGCGGGCCGAGATCGACGTTCACGACGCCCAGCCGCGCGAAGTCTTCTTCCAGGCGGTCACCCTGTGGGTCAAGGCGAACCGCCTGTGCAAGGAAACCCGGCGTGCCGACATGCCCGAGATTTCCCGCGTGGAAATAGCCCCACCGGGAGACGTAACGCCGCGTGACGTCTGGGTCATGACCCGCAACGCGCTGGGCCGGATCAGCTGCATCAAGCGAGAGCTGGGGCTGCGGGGCG
>PVBE011025174.1_pt1 | contig 22793 bp, 21 predicted proteins | sample 1631181 | NCBI WGS metagenome assembly PVBE01 (sample SAMN08397723, study PRJNA350692) | Marine metagenome, whole genome shotgun sequencing project. | isolation source: water | place: Pacific Ocean | collected 2012-04 | reverse complement strand
GGGCCCCCCCCCCCCCCCCCGGGGGGGTCAGCGGACGGCAACACCAGAGCCTCCCCGACGTTATCGGCAACGCGGCGGAAAGCCTGAAAACGGGAGCCGGGGGGCGGTGTGCAGAACTACGTCGCGCCGCGCCACGACGGGCCTGGGACGCCAAGGAGCCCCTGGCGGCCACGACTCGATGTCCGTGCGGCTAGTCGTCGCCGCCGGCGTCCGCGGGCGCCGGGATCACGCCTCGCGACGGAATATCCTGGAGCCCCTCGATCAGCCGCTCGATCTCGTTCGGCGTGTTGTAGTGATGGGTGGATACTCGGACGGCGTTCAGATCCCAGTCGATCGTCCGGACGCGTACGTGGTTGCGTCGCAGCAGCGTCTCCATGACGTCGACGTTCTTGTAGCCTTGGTAGGTGAAGCCCGTCAGACCGCAGTGGAGGTCTGGGTGAGACGAGGTGTAGATCTCGATCCCGTCGATCGTCTCGAGGTGCTTGCGCAGGGTGGCGGTGTGCTGCCGCACGCGCGCTTCGATGCGCTCGCGGCCGATCGCGTTCTGGAAGTCCATGGCCGCCCCGGTGGCCAGGACAAGCGGCCACGCACGGTAGCTGAACCGATCGAAGCGCATGGCGCCCGTCTCCTCATCGTCCCAGCCGCTGGTCACGATCGTCGGCCAGACTCGATCCTGTGCTTCGCGGCGCATGTAGAGCAGCCCCGTCCCCATCGGCGCGTCGAGCCACTTATGTGGGCTCATGGCGTAGTAGTCAACGCCGAGCTCATGGAGGTCTAGCTTCATCATGCCGAGCGGGTGGGCGGCATCGACCAGGATCAGGATGCCCTTGGATTGGGCGAGCTCGGCCAGCTCCTTGACGGGCATCATCGTGCCGGTCTGATAGGTGACGTGGCAGATGCTGATGACCTTGGTCTGAGGAGTGATGGCCCTGTTGAAGATCTCGAGGATGGCCGCTGGCTCGGGAGTCGGAATCGGGAACTTCAGCTCGGTCAGAACGACCCCGTGTCGCTTGGCCTTGAGCTTCCAGGGCTGGAGCCCACCGTTGTGCTCGTGGAAGGTGTGCAAGACCTCATCGCCCGCCTCGAGGTCCAGGCCGTTGGCGATCAAGCTCATCCCCTCGGTCGTGTTGCGGGTCAGAGCGATCTCGTCCACATTGGCACCCACGAACGCCGCGGCCGTCTGGCGGACGCTCTCGGCGGCATCCCTCAACTCGTTGCGCACGATCGGGTCGGCGCCGAGTTGCCGGTAACGCTCCACCACGGTGTAGTAGACCGGCTTGGGTGTCGGGCCGAGGCTCCCGTTGTTCATGAAGGCATACTGTTTCGGCAGCATGAACTCGCTCCGGACGGTCTCCCAGAACGCCTCATCGGTCGACGCGGCACCCGCTGCCGCCCGTACCCTACTCAGCGACGCTTCGACGCGCTCGGCCGCCACGTCGCCCAGGATCCCCGCCACAACGGCTCCGCCGCCCAATCCACGCAGGAAGCCGCGGCGAGACACACCGGGGCCGTCCACTTCGCTACCGTTCCCCCACGGGTGCCGTCGGTTCATGAATCCGTCTCCCCTCGTCCTGGCCGACCAGAAACGTGCGGGCAACTCCCACACCGAAATCGGCTTCTGACCTATTCGGGTGATCTGACAGAACCCTAGAGCGGGGGCGCAGTGTTGTCAAGATGACGTTGACGACGGCAGGACTGTCACCACGGGCTGCTAGTACGACTTTGTCAGTTTGGGCTTCCCGGACGGGGCATCCCGGCTGGCTAGCGAAAGAGTGGCAACACCTTGCCGGGGCGGCGGCGTCGGGATCGACCGGACAGGTCGGTCAGGGTAGACGACTCGAGGTGGTCGAGGAGGCTGTCGGCCAGGCGTTCGACATCGCGGCCAAGCTCACCTGCCGCCAGCAGCCGGTGCATTCGCTCGACGAGCTGTGGCCGGATCTCTGGAGTCTTCTCTGCGGCGCGCAGGGCGTCGTTGACCAAGGACGTGTGGGGCGAGAGGACGACGCGATCGACATCCTTGCGGACCCGGCGTCCCGACTTCTTGCCTCGTCGAAACGGCAGGACGCCCAGGGGCCACGCTGCCTCTTCCTGCTCCCGGGACGAATCCTCCGCGGCGCGAGTTACCTCTGCTGTGGGCTCGGTGGCCGTGCGGGCTCGCCGGGGAGGATCGGGATCGAGTTGCATTCGGTTCATCGGGACGCCCCGTCGCGCTTCGAACGCCGTACCTGCGTGGGCCGTACCGCTCGCCGACAGCAATAGCAAAAGATAGGCCAAATTCATCGGCCGTCGAAATAGCTGGTAACATGTTCATTTAGAATGACTTGGTAATCATACGTAGAATCGCAGCCGTCAGCGAAACGCCCCGCGCCTTCGCTTCTGGCCCCCCCCCCCCTACAGATCTGTCGCTACCGCCGCTGATCCCGACGGCGCGACGAGGGCCGCCGGATCACTGTCTGGCCTGGGCGCTGGCACCGGTGATCACCAGTGACGCACTGGTCACCGAGGGCCCGACGAATCCGTCGTGGAACTCCACCTCACGGGAGACGTCTGGACGGAACTGGCCAGCCAGCCGGCCCGCCCGGGTCTGGACTAGCGCACCGGACGCATCGCGATACTCGGCCTCGTACCGGACGGCCTGGTAGAGCGTGGTCGAGCTGAGGTTGGCCACGGTGATCCGCCACGTCGACGAGATCGCGTCCGTCCGGGTACCCCACAGGCTCCCGGGATCCAGCTCACCGCGGAGCCACTGGCTGTCCAGCAGCCGCAGGTCGGCCGCGGCAGCGGGCGAAACAACCGTATCGTCGACCGAGTCCGGCGCTCGCTCGCCCGGCGTCCCGCCCGAATCCGGGTCGGAGCAGGCAACCGCGAGCATGACGGCGCCCCACACCCACGTCGCGCGCATCATCCCTCTGACAGACGAGAGTGGCCTGTATCGGTCATGTCGGTAGTGAGCGCTGGAGCGCGGCGCCCGGCTGACCAGCGCGAGGAACAACCCACGGGTCGCCAGATGATTATAGCGGGCACGCCGTCGAGCAGAGTGGGTATCGCGCGGTCCCGGGAGAAGAGCGCGTCAGGACATCTCGGGGAGGGCCAACGAGCCCTGCGGCGTGCGGGACGAGACCAGAGGGGCGGCACCCAGCCGGATCCGCAGCGCCTGCTCGGCCGACGCTGACTGGAAGTGCAGCACGGGTCGATCGTCGCACTCGGTCTCGGGCGACAGCGTCACCATCTCGGCCTCCGGCGGGCCGAGGGTCGCGGTCACACCCTCACCCTTCAGGAACAACTGGACTCGAGTGGCACAGACCGTCGCGGCGCGCACGACCGCATCCAGCATCTGCTCATCGGTGGCCGCCAGGAACTCCGCACCGAGTAGACCGGTGGCGAGCCCGCTGGCGAGAACCGAGTTGCAGGTCAGTTCGAAGCGCAGGAAGGGTTGCCCGTCCGGACCTTCGAGCTCGAGGACCGCGACGATGCCTTCGGCTGCGCTCATCCCCTGGTCAGACCCGGTGACGGCCACCTCGGCAGCGGCCAGATCTCCAACATGCTTCGCTGCGAAGATGAGTACCGTCCTGACGCCAGGATGCCGGAGCAGCTCCGCGGCCGTGGGCGGGGCGACCGCGACAAGCGGACCGAGTCGCTCGGACACCATCGCCCGCGTCAGGGGTTTGACCATGTAGGCCGACACGCCGAGGGCCAGGACCTGTCGCACTCGCTCAGCATCCTGCTCGCAGGTCACGACGACCACCGGCAGCGAGGCGAGCCGCGGGGAGCTGCGGATCGCCTCGAGCGTCTCGAGACCGTCCTTGACCGGAAGGTTCAGGTCGAGGATCACGAGCCCGAAATCACTCCGTTCCAGAGCCGCCAGGGCGTCTTCCCCGTTCTCCGTCTCTTCGACGTCATCGCAGTGGAGCTCCCGCTCCAGGGTGCGCCGCGTCATCAGGCGGGTGACCCGATTGTCCTCGACGATCAGGATACGCATGGGCTCGCGAAGGGCTGGCTCCTCCGGCACCGGAGGAATCGGCAGGTCGAGTCCTGGCCTTGAACCCGAAGACCGTCTCGCGGGAGTCTCGGTGCTTCTTGCCACCGCCATGAATAATGCGGGCTAGCGGCGTCGCCGAACCCGATTCGCGGGAGGCGCTAAGATGTAGACGGTGGCCGCCCCAGAGGGGGACGAGGCGCGGCGGCCGGTGCACCCTGTAGCAGGAGCGTTCGATGAACAACTTCGACAATGCCTTCGAGATGGCCACCTCGACGCTGCGCTACGGCCCGGGATCGACCCGGGAGGTGGGACTCGAGCTGGCCGACCAGGGCCTCCGGCGAGTCCTCGTCCTCACCGATCCTGGTCTCGTGGACCTCCCGCCAGTCCACACGGTCCGGGAGTCGCTGGTGCGGTCGCGGATCGAATTCGACCTGTTCGACCGCGTCAGGGTCGAACCGACCGACCACTCGTTTCGGGAGGCCATCGACGTAGCGTCCGCTGGGGAGTACGACGGGTTCGTCGCGGTCGGGGGCGGGTCGACCATCGACACCGCGAAGGCCGCCAACCTCTACGCGACCTACCCGGCGGACTTCCTCACCTACGTCAACGCTCCGCTCGGCGAGGGTCAGCCGGTCCCGGGCCCACTCAAGCCTCTCATCGCGATCCCGACGACCGCAGGGACCGGGAGCGAGACCACCGGTGTCGCCATCTTCGACCTGGCGAACGTGCACGCCAAGACGGGAATCGCCCACCGTCGGCTGAAGCCCACGTTGGGCATCGTCGACCCCGAGAACACCCGCACGCTGCCGCCACTCGCCGCGGCCTCCACCGGACTGGACGTGCTGTGCCACGCGTTGGAGTCCTATACCGCGCTGCCCTACGACCAGCGCCCGAAGCCGGCGCGTCCGGTCCTCCGCCCCGTTTACCAGGGATCGAACCCCATCAGCGACATCTGGGCTCAAGAAGCGATCCGCATGGTCACCCGCTACCTCGTCCGGGCAACCCGAGACGGAACCGACCTCGAGGCCCGGGGCCAGATGCTGCTGGCCGCCAGCTACGCCGGCATGGGCTTCGGCAACGCCGGCGTTCACCTCTGCCACGGCATGTCCTACCCGGTCAGCAGCATGGCGCGTGGCTACTACCCAGCCGGGTACCCGGCCGACCACCCCCTGGTGCCGCATGGCATCTCCGTGGTGCTGACGGCTCCGGCCGTCTTCCGGTTCACGGCGAGTGCCTGCCCCGAACGGCATCTGCACGCCGCGGCCCTGCTCGGGGCCCAGACCGCGGGTGTGGGCTTGGACCAAGCGGGTGATCTGCTCGCCAATCGGCTCGTCGCCCTCATGCGGGAGCTGAACCTGCCGAACGGCCTGAGCGCGGTCGGGCTCGGCGCCGACGACATCCACGACCTGACCGAGGGCACGTTGCCCCAGCACCGGGTCACGAAGCTGTCACCGCGACCCGCCGGGAGGGCGGAGCTGACCCAGCTCTTCGAGGCTTCGCTCCGGGTGTGGGACCACGCCGCAGCCTGAGACGTCAATGGGGAGGCACCGAGACTACAATACAGACCGAACGTCCGAAGCGCTCTTATCGATCCCGCTCCCGGAGGAGGGACAGTGGCGAGCTTGACGCAACGCATGATCGGCGCGGCGACGTTGAGGGTTGCGACCTACGAGGAGGTCGAGGCCGCCTCGGACGCCACGACCGAAGCGATGGCGGTCGTCCTGCTGGCCAGTGCGGCGTTCGGCATCGGAACCCTGGGGCTCGGCAGGTTTGACCTGTCACAGCTGTTGCTAGGCATGGTCATCGCACTCGTTCAGTGGATCGCCTGGGCGTTCCTGACCTACCTGATCGGGACCCGGATCCTACCGGAATCGCAAACCGAGGCCGACGTTGGCCAGCTGCTCCGAACGATCGGATTCGCGGCATCTCCCGGCATCCTTCGAGTGCTGATGATCGTTCCGGGCATGGCCGTGCCCGTCCTCGCGGTGACCCAGATTTGGATGCTCGTCGCGATGGTCGTCGGGGTCCGCCAGGCGCTCGACTACTCCTCGACGGCACGGGCGGTCGCCGTTTGCCTGGTGGGGTTCGTGCTGTCACTCGGCATGGCGATCGTGATCGGCGTTGTCTTCGCACCGACGGTCTCCTGAACCGTGCCGCAACGCAGTCCGATCGCGATCGCTACCCTGGCCTAGCAGCCCCGTGGAGAACATCGGGATCGCGAAGATCTTCCAGGAAGTCGCCATCCTGCTCGAGATCCAGGGCGCGAACGTGTTTCGCATCCGCGCCTACCGAGCAGCCGCCCAGACCATCGAGAGCCTCGGCACACCCGCCGCTTCGCTCGTGGAGCAAGGGCCGGGCAGGCTGGAGCAGCTTACGGGCATCGGGAAGGATCTGGCCGCCAAGATCTGCGAGATCGTCGAGACGGGCGAGCTCCGGCTCCTCAACGAGCTCACCCGCGAGCTGCCCGAGGGACTGGTGGAGATGCTGCGCATCCCCGGACTCGGGCCCAAGCGCGCCCGACAGATCTACGACGCGCTCGGGGTTGGAACCCTCGACCAGCTGGAGCAAGCCGCCCGGGCTGGTCGGCTCCAGGCGCTACCGGGCTTCAAGGCGACGCTGGAAAAACGCATTCTCAAGGGCATCGCCGACCTGAAGAGGCACGCCGGACGCTTCCTGCTCGCGGAGGCTGGAGCGTACGTCGGGCCCATCCTGGAGACGCTCCGGGCCGCCCGCGGCGTGAGGCGACTCGAGGTGGCCGGCAGCTTCAGACGCCGCCGGGAGACCGTCGGCGACCTGGACATCCTGGTCGCGGCCGACCATGGCATGGCCGCCATCGCCGAAGGCTTCGTCGAGCACCCGGCGGTCACGGACGTCCTGGCGCGCGGCGACACCAGGTGTTCCGTCAGGCTGGCCGCCGGGCTGCAGGTGGACCTGCGTATCGTGCCGTTGGCCTCCTACGGCGCGGCCCTTCACTACTTCACCGGGTCGAAGGGACACAACATCGCGATCCGCACGCGCGGGGTCAAACGCCGGCTGAAGGTTAACGAATACGGGGTCTTCCGAGGAACCCGTCGCGTGGGGGGACGTCGTGAGGAGGACGTCTTCAAGGCAGTCGGGCTCCCGTGGATCCCTCCAGAGATCCGCGAGAACACGGGTGAGATCGAAGCCGCCGAGCGAGACGCCCTGCCTCACTTGGTGCAGGTGGACGACATCAGGGGTGATCTCCAGATGCACACCACCTACACCGATGGGCTGAACACGTTGGCGGAGATGGTCGAGGCGTGCCGCGCCAAGGGCTACGCGTACATGGCCGTCACCGACCACACCCAGGCCGTTCGGGTCGCCGGAGGCCTCAACCGATCGGCGTTCCGCAAGCAGTTTCGTGAGATCGACCGGCTGCAGCGGCGCGTCTCCGACCTGCGCATCCTCAAGAGCGCCGAGGTCGACATCCTCGGCGATGGGCAGCTCGACCTCGACGACGCGACCCTGGCCGAGCTCGACGTCGTGCTGGTCTCAGTACACTCGCGGTTCAACCTGCCCAAGCCCGAGATGACCCGCCGCGTCGTGCGGGCCTTGCAGCATCCGCGAGTCAACGTTCTCGGCCATCCGACCGGCCGGCTGTTGGGCCGCCGTGAGCCCTACGCGTTGGACATGGAGGAGGTAGTGAAGGTCGCCGCCAACGAGGGTGTCCTGCTCGAGATCAACGCCCAGCCGGACCGTCTGGATCTCAGCGACAGCCACGCCAGGCTGGCGAGGGACGCCGGCGTCAAGCTGGTCGTCAGCACGGATGCCCACCGAACCCAGGAGCTCGACCATATGGACTACGGGGTCCATCAGGCACGTCGCGCGTGGTGCGAGCCCTCGGATGTGGCGAACACACGCTCCTGGCCCGAGTTCCGCAAGCTCATCGCCCGATGATCCGTCGCCCACAGCCGGTCGACCGATACAGAACAGCAGTGATGCGGTACGTGCCAATCGCGGACGTGCGCGACCCGCGTGTGGAGGACTTTCGATTGGATGCGCCCGATCGGCTCCGCGCGCGGGGACTCTTCGTCGCCGAGGGGCGCCTCGTCGTGCGGCGGTTGCTCGCCGACCCGCGTCACCGGATTCGTTCCCTCCTGCTCACCCCAACGGCTCTGCACGCCCTGGAAGCCATCGATGCGCTCGGCGTCCACGGCGCGCTCCCGGTCTACGTGGCCGAGCGACGGTGCTTGAGCGCGATCGCGGGCTTCGACATCCACCGGGGCTGTTTGGCGCTCGTCGAACGCCCGGAGCCGCTCACGGTCGACCGGACCGTGACCCTCTTGCCCCAGGACTCGACCCTCATCGTCCTCGAGCAGGTCGGCAACCCCGACAACCTCGGCGGGATCTTCCGCAACGCGTCCGCCTTCGGTGCTGACGGCGTGATCCTGAGCCCGGGGTGCGGCGATCCCCTGTACCGCAAGGCGATTCGTGTCTCGATGGGTGCGGTCCTGTACGTGCCTTTCGCGATCGACTCCCAGTGGCCCAGCAGCCTGGCGGCCTTGCGGGACGCGGGCTTCACGGTCATCGGCCTGACCCCGTCGCCGGGAGCCGTCGACCTGGACGACTTCCTTCGCCACGCGGGAACGACCCCGGCACGTGCGGCGCTGCTCTTCGGCAGCGAGGGCGACGGCCTCAGCCCCGCTGCGCTCGCGGGCGCCGACCACCTCGTCCGCATCGCGATGACGCCCGGAACCGATTCGCTCAATCTGGCGACGGCGACCGGAATCGCCCTGCACCGGCTCCGGCGCCCGCCGGGGGTCCACGGGACGTCGCTCCCCTGAACGCGGGGCGACGCACCGACGACGGCCCGCCGTCAGTTGGTCGCGCCCGAGAGCCGGAGGTGCTTCATGAGGAACTGGTCCATCCGCTCGAGTCGATCGCGCGTGGTGGCCTTGTAACGGAGCAAGCTGTGATCTTCGTCCGGGTACTCGACGTGCTCGACGAGGTCGGCCTTGCCCGCCTCGCGCATGCGATCGACCCACATGCGCGATTGGACGGGGAGAACCGAGGAATCCCGAAGGCCGTGAAAGAGCAGCTGCGGCACCTGCACCTGCTCGACGAAGTTGATCGGCGAACGGCGATCGTACACCTCGGGTATCTCGGCGTAGGAGCCACCAAACTCCGATCGTTCGCGTCTGGGCGTTCGGGTCGGTGTCCAGGCCCGACCCGACGCCGCAAACCGATCGATCGCCAGCTGCTTCCAGGAGGCCACAGGCGCCCTGATGATCTGCGCCTCGAACGCTGCTGGCGCTTCTGTGGCGATGACCAGGCTCATGTATCCGCCGCCGCTACCGCCCCAGGTCGCCTTACGCGTCATGTCCACGTAGGGTTGCTCGCGCAGATAGGCGAGCACCTTCATGATGTCCTCGAATTCCGCGCCGCCGTAGTCGCCGATGTGGAGGTCGTGGAAGCCTTGGCCGAACCCCCGGCTGCCCCTCGGATTCGGCGCGACCATCACGAAGCCCTTGTGCAGGAAGTACTGCCACATCAGCTGGAACGAGTGGTTCCATTGGCCCGGGTGTCCGTGGAGCCGCACGATGACGGGGTACTTGCGACCGGGATCGAAGTCCTTCGGCCGGTACACCAGGGTCGGAATGGGCACATTGTCCGGCCCGGGATAGGTGATCGCCTCCGGCTCGCTGAGACTCTCCGATCGGATCGCCCCCATCGACTGCGTGAGCTGTCGAGACCGACCACCCTCCGGGTCCACGATCCAGATGTCGGCCGTCCGGGTGCCCGTCGATTCGATGTAGGCCACGAGGTCGCCGTCTGGCGAGAAGCGGGGCGAGCTGCGCATCCCCGACCCACGCGTGAGCGCTCGGGATTGGCCGGCTCCGTCGGCCTGGGTAACGACCACGTGGCGGCTCAAGCCACTGTCGTCGCTCTGCACGAAGGCCAACCGCGTCCCATCGGGCGACCAGGCGACGTCGGAGTGGAGGTGCGGGGAACGCGTGATCGACGTGACCCGACCGCTTTCGACGTCGACCACACCGACCTGGGCGAAGCCGCTCTTGCTCGTCGTGAAGGCGATGCGGTCCCCGCCCGGCGACCAGACAGGCGAGCCATTGCCGCCCGCGTGGGCATCCTCGATGAGCCGTCGGGCCTCCCCCCCGGCGACGCCACGGATCCAGATATCCCCGCCACGCACGAAGGCCAGCCGCCGGCCAGCCGGAGACCAGACCGGGAGCCGTTCGGTCGTGTCCGCGGGGTCGAACAACCGTGGCCAGGCCGTCGGTGATTCGAGATCGAGCAAGTGGATCTTCGTGCCACGCGCCGTGCGCGCGAAGTAGGCCAGAATGCGGCCGTCGGGTGACGGCGCCGGCGCGGTTTCGATCACGGCGTCGTTGAACGTCAGCGCCGTCGCCTCACCGCCGACGGCCGGCATGCGGAAGATGTTGTCGTAGTTCTGGAAGTAGCGAGCCGCCGTGAAGTACAGGTAGCGGCCGTCACGCGACAGCGCGAGGTCGTCCTTGGGCTCCGCACGGACCCCGACCGGATTCACGCTCAGCTGGGCCGGTGGGCCACCGTCGCGCGACACGCGGAAGATCTCGCGCGTCCCGGAATCCCCGGCGTCGCTCGTGTAGTACAGGGCGGTGCCGTCGGCCGACCAGACGAAGGCACTGACGCTGGAAACCGACAACCAGTCGTCCAGAGAGTAGCTCGACTGCGCGGCCGGCTCGCTCGACCCGAGCACCCACAGGGACAAGCACGCGCCTCCGACGACCCAGCAACGGCGCGCCCGACTCGTGTTGACTCGCATACCTCGGCGGCTCCCTTCTCGTGCAAACCTTGTCTAGCAGCCCGTCGTGAAAGTCCAGCTGCAGTCCTCGATCAACGCCGGAAGCGCACTTCGCCTCCGACGATCGTGTAGTCGACACGGGCGTCGAGGATCTCCTCCTCTGGTACCGTCATGATGTCCTTCGAGAGCACCACGAGGTCGGCGAGCTTGCCCGCGGTCAGCGAGCCCTTCAGATGCTCCTCGAAGGCGGCGTGCGCATTGCTCAGCGTGTAGGACCGGAGCGCCTCCTCGCGCGTCATGCGCTGTTCGGGGTAGAACGGCGTCCCCTCGGCGGTCCGGCGGGTCACCGACGCGTAGAAGCTGGCGATCGGGTCGATCGACTCGACCGGGACGTCGGTCCCGTTCGTGACGATGGCTCCCGCGGCCAGCAGGCTGCGCCACACGTAGGCTCCGGACTCGGCCCGGCCATCTCCCAGACGCTTGAGGACCCACGGCGCATCCGAGGTGCAGTGGATCCCCTGCATCGACGCCACGACGCCCAACTGGGCGAAGCGGGGCACGTCCGCCGGATGGATGTGCTGCGCATGCTCGATCCGCCACCTCAGGCCCGTCCGGTCGGGATGGGCCTCGAAGGCGCGCTCGTAGAGGTCCAGCACCTCCCGGTTCGCGCGGTCCCCGATGGCGTGCGTGTTGACCTGGAAGCCGTGTTCGATCGCGAGCTCCGCCGTTTGCGCAATGTCCTCGACCGTCTCGAGCGTCAGGCCGGTGCTCGTGGTGAGGTCCTCGTACGGCTCGAGGAGCCACGCGCCGTGCGACCCGAGCGCCCCATCGATCTGCCGCTTGATCGACCTCACGGCCAGGAAGTCATTACCCTCGGGGATGATGCGGTAGTCGGCCAGCCGCTTCTCCATCTCGCCGTTCGACTCACCCCTCACCATGACATAGAGACGGACCGGCAGGCTTCCTTCGACAGCCATCCTCCTGAACAGGTCGATCGTGGCGAACGGGGCCCCGGCGTCTTGGAAGCTCGTGACCCCATGGGCGAGCGCCTCCTGACCCGCCTGCTCCACCATCTGCCGCTGCTCGGCCTCGATCGCTGCCGCCGAGCGCGTCGCCCGAGCCTCCTCGAACTTGGCCGAGACCAGGCGCTGTGCCGTCTCTCGAAGCAGACCGGTCGGGTTCCCGCGGGCGTCCTTCACGATCTCACCCCCGGCGGGCTCCGGCGTCGCCGTCGTGATGCCGGCCAGCTCCATCGCGTACGCGTTGGCGAAGGAGGCGTGACCGCTCGCGTGCTGCAGCTCGACGGGGTTCCCTGGAGAGACCGCGCTCAGCCCGGCGTGCAGCGGCACGCCGTCCACGTTCGGCTCCGGGACCGCCGTCCACTTCTCCTGATGCCACCCCCGACCCACGATCCAGTCGCCGGGCTCGGCCTCGCGCACCGCGTCGCCCACCATCGACACGATCTCGTCCCAGCTCTCCGCCGCGGTCAGGTCGAGGATCAGCTTCGAGCCCCCCAACCCCATGTAGTGGCCATGGCCTTCGATGAAACCCGGCGTCACCAGGCGCCCGGCCAGCTCGATGACCTCGGTGCTCTCACCCACGTAGGACGCAACCTCGGCGTTCGTGCCGACGGCGACGATCGCGTGGCCCCTGACGGCGATCGCCTCCGCCTCGGGCCGCTGCGCGTCCAGCGTCACGAGCTTGCCTCCCCTGAGCACGAGGCTGGCGGGCTCCAGGTCCACAGATGCGCTGCGCTCACACGCCGCGCCGAGGGCCAGCAAACCCAGAAGCAACGTTCCCGATACGAGTCGACCGCGACTCATGGATGGCTCTCCCTTCGCACTCTTCCTATCACACGGCGAGACCGAGACGAGACACCGATAGAATGATGTGTCCATCGGCCCTGCTACGAGGTAACCATCATGATACGAGTGACTCCTCTTTCTGCGGCCGGGTGCCTTGTCGCCTGTGTCGTGGGTACGGTCGCCTCCCCGCTCGCCACCGGGCAAGAGGTTCCCTTCGAAGCGCTTCACATCGAGCGAAGCGCCACGGTCGAGCTGGCGGGGACCCCGGAGGCGGTCTTCGCCCTGCTCGAGCCGCAGGGGCGAGCCCGCTGGGTGACCGGGTGGCGCCTCGACCAGCTGTACCCCCGATCGGGACCGACGCGTCCCGGCGCGGTCATTCGGCAGGTGCATCGCAGCGGCGCGGTCGAGCAGATCTGGTTGCTCGCCGAGCACGAGCCGCCGACGCGCATCAAGTACGTCGTCTTCGTCGCCGGCATGGAGACCTGGGAATTCGATACACGATTGCGGCGCGGTCCCGACGATCGAACGTTCGCAACGCTTGATCACCGCATCACCTCCCTGGCGGAGCCAGTCAACCAGGAGGTGCAACGTTTCGCCGACGATTTCGACGCCTACGTGGAACGCCTTCGGGTCGCCCTGGACGCTGCGCTCCGCGACGGCGGCGATCCGAGATGACGGCGAGGACGGTGGCCGCGACCGCCGGCGGGCTCACCGAACCGCACCCTCACGCGGTGGCGTGGGACAGGGTGCGAACCCGTCCACTGCCAGACTATAATCGCTTGGTTGACTTACCCCTATCAGCGGAGGAGATAACGGATGACCAATCGCGAATTCTTCAAGGATCGCAGCGCTGCCGAGGCTGCCGCCTTCGGGCGGGTGTTCAAGGCAGTGCCGAACGACAAGCTCGACTGGAAGCCGGAACCCAAGGCGCGGTCGCCGCGAGAGCTCATCGGCCACCTGATCGGCCACGAACAGGATCTCGTGGAGCTCCTCGAGACGAACACGATCAACCATCGGATGCAGGTCCCCTTCGACACCATCGACGAGGCGGTCGCGCTGTTCCAGGCGGCGAACCAGCAAGTACAGGCCAAGCTGGGCGGGACCGAGGACTCGACCTGGGATGCCGTGACGGGTAAGTTCAACTTCGAGGGCAACACCATCATGGAAGCCCCCTGCGGCATGCTCGGTTGGACGCTGCTGTTCGACTCCATCCACCACCGCGGCCAGATGAGCACCTACCTTCGCCCGATGGGCAGCAAGGTGCCCTCGATCTACGGCCCCTCGGCCGACGACGGCGGCCACTGATCGCGCAACGCTCGATGGGAGGAGGCCGGCGCCGACCGGCCTTCCCCCATCCCGGCTCTATGGCAACGGCCCCCCCGCCCCAAACCCGCTGATCTCCACCTTCCGGCCGACGTGCTTCTTCGGATCCCAGCTTCGGTGCATGACGAACCGTCCGTTGCTCATCACGAACATCGGTTCGTGGACAGCCCAGATGTCCTCCAAAGGGTTGCCGTCCACGCCGACCAGATCCGCCTCCAGGCCAGGCTCGATGGCCCCGGTTTCGTCCTGGATCTCGTAGATCTCGGCCGAGACGATGGTGGCGGACTGCAACGCCTGCAGGGGCGTGAGGCCGATGTCAACGAAGTTTGTGATCTCCCGGTAGATCCGGTTGTTGCTGCGCGGCCCGTACTGCGTGTCGGTCGAGGTGATCAACGGCACCCCCATGTCTGATGCCAGCTTGATGGATTGCCGCATGAAGTGGAGCATGTGCGGGCCGCGGATGTGCGTGGCGGAGCTGTTGTAGTCGTCGTGAGGCTGCAGGAAGCCGACGACCGACGTGAAGGTCGGAGACCATGCCGTCCCCTGCGCCTTCATCAGCTGCAGGACCTCCTCGTCCATGTAGGTGCCGTGCTCGATGACGTGGCAGCCGCCGTTGACCGCGTTGAGCAGGGTTTGCTTACCATGCGAGTGGCACGCAACCTTCACGCCGTGCGGTATGACCTCCTCCACGATGGCACTGATCTCCTCCTCGGTGTAGATCACCATCTTCGGGTCGGGCCCATTCGGTCCCGACGTCGTGCCGCTCGTCCGCGTCTTGATCCAGTCCACGCCACGTTCCACGTCGACGCTGGCCACCTCGGCCACCGCCTCGGGCCCGTGCACCTGCTTGTTCAGGTACTTGTGGAGCCGCGGATCCGCCAGCGCCGACATCCCGAGGTTTGGTCGCACATAGACGCCCGCGGCCCGGATGTCGGGCCCCGCGATATAGCCCTGCTTCGAGAGCTCGCGCATCTGGACATCCACATAGTTCCCGACCGCCGCGCTCTTCATCGTCGTGACGCCAGACTCGAGCGCCCGTCGGGCGCCCTCGAGCGTTTCCCCGTGCCAATGTCCATCCATGAAGCCCGGCAACAGATGGATTCCCTCCAGGTCGAGCACCGTCGCCTCGGCAGGCGGCGCATCCGTGCTTACGGATACGATCCTGCCGTCCCTCACCACGACCACCGCGTCCCGAAGGACGTTCCCCGTCCGCACGTCCACGACATGCGTGTTGGTCAGGGCAGCGTACACCTGGGGGATCCTGCCATCCTCACCCGGTTCGTGGGGCAGGACTGGCTGCGCCATCGACGGCCACGCCAGCATCACTCCGAGCACGACCCCGAGACTCATGGTCGACCATCGCGTAGACATGCGTACCTCCTGAAGAGTTTCGACTCCGGACGCCTCGGACGAGCCGGTCGCCCAGCCGCTGTCATTCTACGGGTTACACTACGATTCTGTCCCAGCGATTCGCGCCAGAGATCTCCGTGAACTGGAGGGCTACACACCATGAGGACAGTCACATGACGATCCGCCGTTCCCTTCGGTGCCTCCTGCTGCTCGGCAGCCTGATCGCCCCGACCCTGGCCGCCGCCCAGACGCTGTCGCCGATCGAGCAGCGACTGACGACGTGGATCGATGGCCACGTCACGGAAGCTCAGCAGCTCCTCGAACGCGTTGCCGCGATGAACAGCGGGACGATGAACTTCGAGGGCGTCCGCGAGGTCGGTCGCGTGTTCGAGGCGGAGCTCTCCGCCCTCGGGTTCCGGACGCGCTGGGTCCCTGGGACGGCGTTCGATCGCGCCGACCATCTGTGTGCCGAGCGGGACGGGACCGGCCCGCGGCTACTGCTCATCGGCCACCTGGACACCGTGTTCGGGCCGGACAGCCCGTTCCAGACGGTCGAGCGGGTGGACGCGAGCACCATGAAGGGTCCGGGCGTCGCCGACATGAAGGGTGGGCTCGTCGTCCTGCTCCACGCGCTCAAGGCGCTCGCGGACGCAGGCGTCCTGGACGGAATGAGCCTGACCGTGGCGCTCATGGGCGACGAGGAGCGAGCCGGCGCTCCACGCGAGGTCTCGCGGGGCGCCCTGATCGCCGCGGCGGACGGCAGCGACTTCGCCGTGGGGTTCGAGGACGGTGACGGCAAGCCCGAGACGGCCGCCGTGGCCCGGCGTGGTGGGTCAGGGTGGACGCTGCGGGTCACGGGGACGCGCGGGCACTCGTCCCAGGTCTTCGGAGAGGAGCTGGGCTACGGCGCCATCTTCGAGGCCGCGCGGATCCTCGACGAGTTTCGTGAGACGCTCGCCGGCGAGGAGTACCTGACCTTCAACCCCGGCTTGGCCCTGGGCGGCAGCACGCTCGAGCACGAGCCGACCGAGAGCAGAGGTCTCGCGTCGGGCGTGAGCAACGTCGTGGCGGAAACCGCCATCGTCACGGGCGACGTTCGCGTGATCTCGTCGGAGCAGAGCGAGATGGTCAGACGCCGCATGCGAGAGATCGTCGACCGGCACCTGCCGGGGACGAGCGCCGAAATCACCTTCGGCCCGACTCCCACGCCGATGCCACCCGTCGAGGGCAACTACCGCCTGCTGTCCATCTACGACCAGGCGAGCCGCGACGTGGGGGCCGGGCCGGTCGAGGCGGCCCACCCGGCCGCCCTGGGCGGCGCGGACATCTCGTACGTCGCGCTGCGCGTTCGGGGTGCGCTCGACGGTCTCGGCATGATGGGCACCGGCGGGCACTCGCTGGACGAACGCGCGAACCTCGACCTCATGCCGGGCCAGACGAAGCGGGCAGCCGTCCTGCTGTGGCGCCTCTCTCAGGGAGCGTTCGATCAGTAGGGCGACTTATGCGACCGCACCCGGGTCAACGCGCATCGTATGTCCGACTCGTCGGCACGCTCGGGAGAGTCGTGATCGGACACCTCGGCACCCCCTGGTCGCACCCGACGATCACGACCTGTTGGCGCGGACCGTTCTCCCGTAGAATAGATTGGCGCTCGGCGGCCGCTTCCCGGCAGTCGGATTCGCGCCGAGACACTCTGGAGATCATCCATGCAGATGCTGATGCACGTTCGGCTCCCGATCGACCCGTTCAACGCGGCGGTCCGCGATGGTAGCGTCGGACAGAAGATCCAGCGGATCCTCGAGGCCACCAAGCCGCAAGCGGCCTACTTCACGGCCGGCAACGGCCAACGGGGCGGGACCCTGGTCGTCACGGTGAACGAGCCCTCTGACATCCCCCGGTTGGCCGAGCCGTGGTTTCTGACGTTTGACGCCAAGGTCGACTTCCAGCCCTTCATGACCCCCGAAGACCTGGGACGCGCGGGGCTCGACGCGATCGGCAAGGAGTGGGGCTAGCCGCTCCGGGTCACCCACCCGCACGGCGCACCCGAGGGACACATGATGCTGAGCGCTATCGGCCGTCGGGTCCGCCTGTTCCTTCTCGGCTTCGCGGTCTGGGCGATCGCTTCGCCTGCCGGCCTCGCAGCCGGGCCACGCGCGGATCAGGTGGAGCGCGCGTTCGTTCATCCACAGAGCGGCTTCAGCCACGCCGTGACGGTCGAGGCTGCCGGCGTGAAGACCATCTACACCTCGGGCCAGGTCGGACAGGGCGACGATCTGCGGGGCCAGATCCGCTCGTCGTTCGAGCAGCTCGAAGCGCGCCTGGCGGCCGCGGGCGCCACCCTCGGGGACATCGTCAAGATGACGACGAACATCGTCGACTATGAACCGGCGGATCTCGACATCTTCCGACAGGTGCGAGCCGACAGGATGGGCAACGAGCGGATGCCGGCCCACACGCTCGTCGGCGTCGAGACCCTGGCAGTCCCAGGGGACCTGGTCGAGATCGAGGCCATCGCCGTCGTGGCGGTGAGAGAGGCCGAGCCGCTCGAGCGCTGATCCCCTGCCGCCGGAACCCTTGGCGGGATACGCCGCGATGCGCTGCTTCTCACACCAGGACGTCGACGCGGTTGGCACGTGCAAGAACTGCGCGCGCGGTTTGTGCCCGTGGTGCGCCGTCGACGTCGGAGACGGCCTCGCGTGCCGGGATCGGTGCGAGCAGCAGGTGCGCACGCTGAACTGGGTCATCCGGCGCAACAAGACCGCCCACGAGCGGACCAGCGGCGCCTACGCGCGCGTCTCGCTGTTCTACGCGCTCGTAGGCAGCGTGTTCCTCGCCGGCGGGCTGATCGACTGGCGCGGCTTCTCCTGGGTCCTCCTCCCGGCAGGGTTGATCTTCTGCCTGAGCGCCTACATGCACTACTCGACCGGCAAGCGATTCCAGCGGGAGTAGCGAGGCTTCGACGAACGGGCCACGCATGCGCGAAACGAGAATCGCCCTCTGCCAATGCCGATCCGGTGTCGGCGATCCCGAACGAGACCCCCGGCCCGACAACGTCGAGCGCCTCCGCCAGTGGGCCGCGCAGGCGAAGGACGCGGGAGCCGTCCTGGCGACCTTTGGGGAGCTCTACCTCACGGGCTACCGCACCGACCACTCGATGCATCGGTATGTCGTGGCCCCACACAACGACGACCCCTGGGTCGGACAGCTGACGGCCGCGGCACGGGACCTCGACCTCTGGCTCGTCGTCGGCACCGCCTCCTCGGGCGGCACGGTCCCCGGGGACATGTACAACAGCGCGTTCCTGATATCACCCCGCGGCCTGGTGGGCGTGTACCGGAAGACGCACGTGGCGACCTTCCCGATCGACGACGGCACGCTCGCGACCGAAGGGTGCTTCTACAGCCCCGGCCAGGAGATCGGCGTTCACGACACCCCGTTCGGCACGGTGGGGATCCAAATTTGCTACGACGTGCACTTCCCCGAGGTGAGCCGTGTCCTGGCGCTCAAGGGCGCCGAGGTGATCATCAACCTGTCGGCGGCGCTAGCCGGATACGAGCGCTTCTGGGACGCGTTGCTGCCGGTGCGCGCGGAAGAGAACCGGATCTGGTACGTCATGAGCTCCGTGGTGGGACAGCAGCGAGAAACCGTGTTCTTCGGCGGCAGTCGGGTCGTCGATCCGGTCGGGCAGCTCGTGGCCAGGGGCACGGACCACGAAGAAGCACTGGTCGTAGCCGACCTGACGCCGGACGCGCTGGCGCGGGCGCGACAGAGCTCGCACCGATTCTCGACCCGGCGACCCGAGCTGTATTCGGTCATCAGCGAGCCGACCCCCTACCCTTGACCCCGGGGGAGGTTCGACCCGGACCTTCGCGAGTTGGCCACATGAAAAGGCGCCTGGACATCCTGCGACGTGGGTTCTACCTGCCGGCGCTCCTGCTGCTGGTCACGCCTGCCAGTGCCGCGACCCAGCCGATCGATTTCGCCGAGCTGGTCGACGTCGCGCTCGGCGAGCTCGGGGACATTCGAGCACCGGGCGCGGCCATCGCGGTCGTGCAGGGAGACAACATCGTCTTCTCCTCGGGGCTCGGCGTCGCGAACGTCGAAACCGGTGCCGCGGTCACCCCCGACACCCTCTTCCGGATCGGATCGGTCACGAAGATCTTCACCGCCGCTGGCCTGGTGTCGCTCGCGCAACGGCATCAGGTACAGCTGGATCAACCCATCGGCGACCTCGTCTCGGGGCTGGCCCCCAAGCTCGCGCGCCTGACCCCCCACCAGCTCCTCACCCACACGGCGGGTCTCCGAGACGAGGCGCCGGCCTACGGCCGGCACGACCCGGAGTCCCTGGGGCGGACGGTGACCGCGTGGACCGACGCCTACGCACTCCTCGAACCCGGACAGACCATGTCCTACTCGAACCCCGGCTTGGTGCTTGCCGGCTTCCTGATGGAACACCTCACCGGTCAACCCTTCGGTGCGTTCCTGGAGGCGCGCCTGTTCGCACCGCTCGGCATGAGCCGTACCACGTTCCAACCGACCGTCGCCATGACCTACCCACTCGCGCAGGGACACGTCCCGACCGGGGGATTCGGCACGCGGATCGTGAGGCCCTACCCAGACAACGCCGCGTTCTGGCCGGCGGGCTTCCTGTTCTCAACGGCGCACGACCTCGCTCGCTTCGCCATCGCCTTCATGGGCTGTGGCATCCTCGAAGGTCGCCAGGTCCTCAGCCCCCGGCTGATCGAGAAGCTCAGCGTTGGTCACGTGGACATCCCCAGCGCAGCGGGACCGCTCCGTCACGCGCGCTATGGCTACGGCGTGATGACCGGCCGCCTCGGTGGGCGCTACGTGATCCGGCACGGTGGGACCATCGAAGGCTTTGGCGCGATGCTGACGATGGTGCCCGAGGCTCGGGTGGCCGTCGTCACGTTGGTGAACCGGACCGGTGGCCAGCTGGAACGAACGGTCGAGAAAGCCCTCGACCTGCTCGCGCCTGCCGAGCCCTCGGTTGGCACTCCGCCTCCCGGCGGGGGCGCGGCGGGAGGAATCGCTCCGGAGGATATGACGGCCTATGTCGGCACCTACGTCAACAACGCCTCCGTGGAGCTCACCATCGAGGGAGAAGGGCTCGTCCTGACACTGCGGACCCAACAAGGAGGTCTCGAGCTGGAAACTCGGGCGCCGGTCACGAAGGTCGGAGAGCGGCGCTTCCGGGTACAGCTGACGTCGACCGGCCCGCCCGAGGAGTTCGTTCTGCTCCCCGAGCCCGGTGACCCGTCGGGCGGGCCCGCACAAGAGATCGCGCTGCTGCACATGCGAGCACGGGCCTTCAAGCGACAGCCACCCCCTCGCCAAGCCGCTCCCCCGGCTTCGCAGGCTCCGGCGCCTCCACGCTGAGCGCTAGCGGCCCGTGGTGGAAGTCCTGCCAGCGGCCATGGTGACTCGGCCTCGGCCGATCGCCCCCTTGCCCGACCTCTACTTCCAGGTGACTTCCATGGCGAAGAAGTGGTGGAAGATCTCGCGGGTGGGGTTGTTGCGCTCGTCGACCTCGGGACTCCGAATGTAGAAGTCGATCTGCTGGGTCGCGGGGTTGACCGCGCCGGCGGCCGACTTGCGGTTCAGCAAGGGATAACTCACCTTCAGGGTCTCCCGGTCGCGCATGCCCTGCGTGACCATGAAGTGCATCTGGAAATCCTCGTGCAGACGTTCGCCGTTCAGCGTCGCGTGCCCGAAACCCCATCCTGCAAGGTGGATGAGCGTCTTCGGCCAGTTCGTGTCTCCACAGCCCGAATCGCCGTGCTCGTAGATGACTGCGGCCACACCCCCGTCCTGGCACGGGCTGAACTCGTGGAACCGGTCGATGGCCACGACCAGCTCGCCCTCCTGCACCTGCAGGCGTGCCTCGAACCGCCCGGTGTTCGCGATCTCGTCGACATCGATCTCGACGGTCCCGCCTATGGGATGCACGGTCTCTGCGGCGTTGTCGATGTGGTCCCACCCCGGAGGATCCTCGAGTCCTCCCACCATGTAGACCCGTCCACCCGAGAGCACGAAACGGCCGTCGTACAGGTCGTGCTGGGTAGGGGCGTAGAGTGACACCGCCGCGCCGGGCTGCTGGCGGGGGGTGGCCGCCTGCGCGTGCACGCTCGACGGCATGACGCCGACGGCCAGGACCAAGGGGAAAAGCCGAACGGTTTGTCTGATTGCATACATTGTCGCTCTCCGATCCGCTAGAAGGCCACGCGGCTGGCCCATGGGCTACCGCTCACCGGTGAACTCGAGCACGATGTTGGAGGTTTCGTCCGGCACGATGCGCACCTCCCGCCGTCGGGTCCCCAGCCTCTCGTGCCACGCCTCGAGGACGTAGTCACCGGCCGGCAGGTCGACGATCCGGAAGGATCCCGAGGCGTTGCTCACGGCATGGAACGGATGCTCGTCGACCCTGACGAAGGCGCTCATCCAGCCGTGGACGTCACACTTGACCGCGATCAGTCCCGGCCGATCGACCGTGTGGCTCACGCTCTGGCCTTCGAGCGGCAGGGCGAGGTTGACCTCGGACGCGCCGTAGAGGTGCGTCGTGTGCAACGTCGGATCGCTGTTGTGCGTCTCGATCACGCTCCCGACCGTGAGGACGCTGGCGTGCGGGGAGAACCGACAGTCCGCGTTGTCGAGCACGACGCGCCCCGGCACGGCTGGAGGGACCAGATCGATCGGAACGTCGACCAGCGCCGCGATGACGTTCTGGACCCCTAGGTCTGCAGAGACGACGAGGTCGTCGAGCGTGTGGTCGGCCCCACACACCTCCGGGTCAGTCGTGTTCCGAATCAGCGTCGGCGTCGGGAGCTCTCCTCCTCGCCAGACGGCACGACCCTCGAGAACACCCGTCGACTCGGTGGGCGGTCGCCCGACGAGCGCGAGGCCGACGACGCCACAGCAGACCGTGGCGGTGTAGCCTTGAAGCCTCAGGTTGACACGCCTCCCCGCGCCTGGTATCAGGACTTGCGTTGGCGATCCTACCGCAAGCACAACACGGTGGGAACCACGTCGCGGACGGTCGACGCGCAGATACCCGAGGCGCTCGGCCTCCGGCCTCTCCATCTCACCGGGGGACACCCACATGAGGCTCATGTCGGTCGTGCTGCTGGCCGTTCTCGCCGCCTATCCGCCGCAGGGCAGTCTGTCGATCGACATCGAACGCCCGATGCCGCCGCCTGCATGGGCTCTGGCCGAGCGCGCGCTGCTGCAGGCCACGGCCGATGGCGCGGCGGTGTTTGCCGAGAAGTATCTGGACCGTCGTGGCTACCTGCGGTGTGTCGAGCGGTGGGGTGGCAACGACGGCCCCGACGACGCCATGGAGAACTTCTCGAACTGGCCGCTGCTCTATGCCCTGGGAGGCACCGAGTCGGTCCTGGATCTCTACCGCCACGCCTGGGAGGGACACCTCCGCCAGTACACGGAGGCCCGGGCGCCCGGTATCGAGATGGCCGAAGACGGGATGTACGACCGGGAGTTCATCACCGCGTTCGACTGGGAGCACACGGGGGAAGCCCTGGCGGCGTTCCACTTCTACGGC
>PVBE010732520.1_pt1 | contig 22794 bp, 14 predicted proteins | sample 1631181 | NCBI WGS metagenome assembly PVBE01 (sample SAMN08397723, study PRJNA350692) | Marine metagenome, whole genome shotgun sequencing project. | isolation source: water | place: Pacific Ocean | collected 2012-04 | reverse complement strand
CGCGCCCGACCCGATGATAGTTGGCGCAGACAACCGCAAAATGTCAAAGCCTTTCAAATACGCTCGGTTCGCAAAGCAGTCGATCTTTGCAATGAAGCCGCCAGTTTAACATTCGATCCGAAGTTCACTCGGCCTCGCGGCGCCATTGAGTCAGGGCTCCTGAGTGAATAAGTTGATATGGTTTCATTGTGTATTTGGGCGAACCTATAATCATCCGATTCGACGTTGTGCATCAGACCATCGCTCCTACGTCACGAACGAGAGCGACGGCTCCTTTTGTCGTCACCGCAGCCCTGCTAGCTGCTCTCATTTCACCCTCCGTCGCGACTTCGCAGCTCGTTGCTCGGGGCGAGGAGGCCGGGATCCGTTTTCAACATGTCTATGGGGGGGCGGACAAGAGGTACATTTCGGAAATGGGCGGGTCAGGCGCGGCCTGGCTCGACTACGACGTCGACGGACAGATGGACCTCTTTCTTGTCAACGGCCTTGAGGGACCAGCTGACCATCCTGCTGAGGCGACGGCAGCCCATCTGACGAGATCATCCCTGTCGTCAGGTAGTAGTCGTACCAGGTCCGAGACGACAGCGACGAGCAGCTCCCCACAAGACGGCCATCGTCTCTTCCGCAACAATCGGGGACTGTTCGAGGAGGTGCCGGGAGCTGCCGGCGCCGGCGACAAAGTCTGGGGTAACGGATTGGCTGCCGGCGACGTCGACAACGACGGCTTCGTCGACATCTACGTCACCGCGATCGGGCAGAACCGTCTGTATCGCAACAACGGTGACGGCACCTTCACGCCATGGATCGCCGGCGTTGAGGATTCCCGATGGGGCACCAGCGCTGTATTCACCGACTGGGACGCGGACGGCAATCTGGACCTGTACGTTGCCAACTACGTCACCCTCGAGCCGCAAGCGAATGTGAGCTTGGACGACCTCGTCTGCAGGTACGAGTTTACCGGGGCAAGGGTGTTCTGCGGACCGACGGGCCTCGTGGGCGAGCGCGATGTCTTCTACCGCAACCAGGGAGACGGCACGTTCGAAGCTTGGCCAACGACGGAGATTGATCCGGAAGCGACCTACGGCTTTGCCCTTGTCGCCACCGATTGCGATGGCGATCGGCGCCCCGATATCTATGTGGCCACTGACACGACAATGAACTTGCTCTACCGGCATGGACCGGCCGGTCTTCCGCAGGATTCGTCTCTCGTGAGCGGCGCCGGGTTCAGCGGCAGTGGCCTGGCGCAGGCGGGCATGGGGGTGACCACCGGTGACTATGATCGCGATGGCGACTTCGATCTATTCGTGACGAATTTCCAGTTTGATAACAACACCCTCTATCGCAACAGAGGCGATTGCGGTTTCGAGGACGTTACCGAGCTCTCTGGTCTGGGGGCTCCCACGGTTCCCTATATGGGATGGGCCACCATCTTCTTTGATCTTGATGGCGACGCCGACCAAGACCTCTACGTTGCAAACGGCAACATCTTCCCCCAAGTCGATGACGCCGATGTCGAGACCTACAAACAGCATGATCTCTTGTTCCTCAATCAGCTTACCGAGACCGGGCTGCCCCATTTCATCGAAGCGCGCGAGGGAGGCGGAGGAGGACCGGGCATGGAACTGCTCGACGTATCTCGTAGCGCCGCCTTCGCTGACCACGACAACGACGGGGATTTTGATCTCCTGGTGACCAACCTCAACGGCTCACCGACTCTGCTGGCGAATGAGGGCCTCATGCGTTGGCCATCATTGCGATTGACCTTGGTGGGACGGGATGGGAATCGTAGTGGCTACGGCGCCCGAGTGGTCGTGGAAGCGGCCGGAGTACGGCAGTCGTTCGAGTCGCGTCACAGCGACGGGTATCTCGGCAGCAACGACCCGCGGCTGCTTGTCTTCCTGCCCGGTGGCCGCGCCGATCGCATCGAAATCGACTGGCCTGGAGGTTCTTCGATGTTGTTGACAAACGAGCCACCCGGCTGGCTCGTGCTAGACGAGGAACGCGGCGTTATCGCCAGGAGGAACCCGTGATCCAGGGCGTCCAGCGGCCGCGCGTGTCGATCTTTCTTGCGCCGTGGCTGCTGCTGATCGTGTTTCAGGATCCGGGCGTCACGGCGGAGCACCTTCGCCGCGGCGTTGAATTACTGGAGGCCAGGGCGGTCGCGGCCGCGGTGGTGGAGCTCGAGGCCGCGGTCGCTCTCGATCCGGAGAACGTCTCGGCACGCTATCACCTCGGCCTGGCGTTTTTTCTCACCGGGGAGCTGGATGCTGCAGTGACGCAATTGAAAGAGGCGTTGAAAGGCGAGAGCGATACGGGCCGGATCCAGTTTTTGCTCGGGCAGGTCCACTTGGAGGCGCGGAGGTTCGAAGCCGCCCAGGATGCGCTAATCGCGGCCCAAGCAGTGATACCAGACTACGCCCCGGTGTCTTTCCATCTTGCGGAGCTTTGCTATCGTCTCGGCCGGGTCGAAGGAGCCAAAGCGCGCTTCGGCGTATTGACTCGAGATACACCGGACTGGGTCGCGCCTTTTGTGCGGCTCGGAGCTATCGGCCTCGAGGAGGGGAATGGCGAAGAAGCTGGCGCGTGGCTTGAACAGGCGGTGCAATTGCAGCCCAGGAACCCCGCACTCTGGATGAGGTTGGCATCGGCGCAGACCCTGCTTGACCAGGGCCTGCAGGCGTTGGAATCGACCCGCAAAGCCGTGGAGCTGAGCCCCGATTCTCTACCTGGACGGAGCGCGATGATGCTCCGAGTCGTTGGTATGGGAGATACCGAAGTCATCGCGCAAGCGATCGCCGCCGTCCTCGAGATGGATCCTCAGAATCCTCACGCGAAATGGCAACGTGCCAAGTTGCGGTTCTCGGAGGGCAAACTGGTGGCTGCGCTGGCGGACGTCGAGGATGCGTTGACCTACCTCCAGGATCTTGCGGCCGATGGCTCCGAGCGTGTCGGTCCGTTATCCGATCCGCCCGCAGAGCCGTCATCGGAGGCTCCCGAATTCAGATACGGGGTGCAGGCGGCCGGCTTGAGAGTCGAGATCTTGGCGAAGCTCGGTCGGCACGCAGAGGCTGTTGCTGTCGCCCGTGCCCTGGTGCGGGATCATCCCCAATATCCGCAGGCGCATTTCCTGCTAGGGAACCTATTGATTCAACAGGGGGACCCAGCTGGAAGCGAGTACTTGACCCGCTTCAGGCTGTTGTCGGAGGTCGGCAAGCGACGATACCGCGGCTACCAAAACCGGACCGAGCGGAATGATCTAGAGCGTGCTCGTTTCGAGTACGAAGCGGCGCTTGACCTCGATCCAGAAGATTCTGGCTCGCTCCTGGGCCTCGCCAATGTGCTGCGCCGCAGCGGTAACGTGGCAAGAGCTTTGGACCTCTTGCTGAAGGCCCGTCGTGCGGATGCTAGGCCCGTTTGGTACAAGGAGTGGATCTTGGCTCTGGACGCGGCCGGTCGAGGTGAGGAGGTGCAGGTCGCATGGCTTGAGGCGCAGGAAGCCGGCCTTTCCTTGGGGCCCGAAGTCTGGAAGGTTGTTTATAATGCCAATGTCGAGTGCTGAGTGCTCTACTGACACGTCGGCCTTCGTTGTAAGTTTCGCGCTGTTGCTGGTGTGCTGCTCTCCGCAGCCGGTATCGGTCGATACGACACTCATCACACGGCACTCGGAACGGTAACTGGCATCGTCACCAGCGAACTGTAATAAGGAGTTGATGCGATGGGGCAGAAGCTGCGAATCGTTCTTGTGGCTGCACTATGGGTGACCGTGGCGGTCGGTGTGTTGAAGGTCGGCCGCGCTGCGGCGGGGTCAGGAGAAGCGGGGCTGGCTGAGGCCCCGGCGCGGGTGCAGCAAGAGGGTGTTCAGGAGGGCGAGGCCAACCTTTCCGTCGAGCAGAGGATCGATAAGATCTTCGCCGCCTACGACAACACCCGCTCACCGGGATGTTCTCTCGGCGTCATCCAGGACGGCGAGTTCGTTTTGAAGCGCGGCTACGGCATGGGAAACCTCGAGTTTGGCGCCCCGTTGTCACCCGAAAGTGTCTTTCGTATCGGCTCGACCTCCAAACAGTTCACTGCCGCCTCCATCGTCTTGCTTGCGGAGGAAGGGAAGCTGTCACTTGACGATGACGTTCGCCAGTACATCCACGAGCTTCCCGAGTTCGACCCGCCGGTAACGATCCGCCAGCTCGTCCACCACACCAGCGGTTACCGCGACTATCTAACGCTGATGGACCTGGCCGGCAAGCGAGACGCTGACTACTACACCGACGAAGATCTCCTTGAAATGCTCTCTCGTCAGAGGCAGCTGAACTTCATGCCGAGCTCCCGGTATACCTACAGCAACACGGGTTACTGGCTGCTGTCACAGCTGGTGAAACGGACGAGTGGACTTTCGCTGCGCGAGTTCGCTGCCGAAAAGATCTTCGAGCCGCTCGGAATGGAAAACACCCACTTCCACGACGATCACACCGAGATCGTGCCAAACCGCGCGTACGGATACGCGCCCACCGAGGACGGCGGTTATGTGATCAGCATGACGACGCTGCCGATGATCGGTGATGGGGGTGTCTTCACGACCGTCGAAGATCTCTTTCACTGGGATCAGAATTTCTACGGCCCAGCGATCGGTGGGCCCGAGTTCCTTGAGCAAATGCTTACACGGGGCGTGCTGAACGACGGTGAGGTTCTCGATTACGGGTTCGGCCTAGGCCACGGAACCTACCGGGGCCTAAAGACCGTCAGCCACGGTGGGAGTTTCGTTGGATTTCGTGCCGAAATAGTGCGCTTCCCCGATGAGCGTTTCACGGTGATCTGCCTGTGCAATCGGGGCGACGCGAACCCGACCCGCCTGTCTTATGCGGTTGCTGATGTCTATCTTGAGGAACGGCTCGAACCGGTGGTCGATACGGGCGGTGACGACGAAGCCGCGGCGGGTGAAGAGGATACGGAGGGCAAGCCGTTCGTTCCGAAGCCAGAAGAGCTCGCCGAGCTCGTTGGCGATTACTACAGCGAGGAGCTCGACGTCACCTACGCACTGCGAGTCGAGGGCCAGGGGCTGGCGCTTGAGAGCGGGCTGGCGCCGGTGATGTACCAGTCCTCAGGGATCATTTTCGCGCCGGTTGAAGCCGACGTCGTGAAGTACCGGTTCTTGACGCTTCGCTTCCAACGAGATTCAGCAGGCCGGGTCAGCGGTTTCGAGCTCGATGCGGGCAGAGTCACGAACTTGAGTTTCACTCGTTTGCCCTAGGGCTCTTGTTTGGTCTAGTCGAATGTGGTGCTGCTGCCGGGGCGTTGATGGTCTCTCAAAAAAGCAAATTTCCATGCTTCGCGAGTCGGCTCAATCCGGAATCTGCACGATGACTTTGCCGAAAGCGCCAGCTTCGACGGCTTCGTGCGCGGCAACTATCTCATCGAGACAAAAGCTGGGGCCGAAGTTGTGGGTAAGCTCGTTGTTCACGAGCCAACCCGTGATGTCCCCCACGGCTTTGCGCTTTGCCTCCTCGGGCATGAGAAAGACGAGTTCGCAGCGAAGCGTGACGTTCCGGTAGAGAAGTTGGTAGAAGGGCAGCACGGGCTCTTTAACGGCGTCTGAGGCATACGCTGCGATGACGCCATTTGGCTTCAGCACCTCGAGGCTCGTTGTCATGTTTCCGCCAAACTCGACTTCGACGATACGGTCGACGCCTTCCCCATCGGTGAGCTCGCGCACCCGCCCGGACACATCCTCGTCTTTGTAGCGGATGATCGCATCAGCGCCGCACTTGCGTGCCAGTTCGCCCTTGTCGTCCGTGCTCACCGTCGTCAACACTCGCGCCCCTCCGAGCTTCGCGAATTGCACGGCATAGTGGCCGACCGCGCCCGCACCACCGGTTACGAGAATCGTTTGATCTGTGACGGGTCCATCGCGGAAGACACAGCGATGTGCCGTGAGCGCCGGGATGCCGAGACAAGCGCCGTCCGCGAAGCTCGCGGTCTCCGGGAGCGGCACCGCGAGATGAGCCGGCACTACGATGTATTCGGAGGCGGAACCGAGGGTCCGTTGCCATTGAGCTTCGTAGAGCCAAACGCGATCGCCTTTATCGAGGCTGCTCACGCCCGCCCCAATGTCGTCGACGGTTCCGGCGCCATCGAAGTGAGGAACGACGCGCTCGCTCTCCATCGCGCCACGACCGCCGGCGCGCCGTTTCACGTCGACGGGGTTCACGCCAGAGGCAATCACCCGCACCCGCACTTCACCCTCTGAAGGCTCCGGCGTGCTGAGCGCTCCGGTAGCTAGAACGTCGGCGGCAGGACCAAATGCGGTGTACCACGCTGCTTTCAAGAAATGCTCCTGTCCTGAGCCAAGCTCTCCGTGTGACCGTCGATGGCGAGCGCTTGCCCGGAAATTCTGGCCCCCTGATTGGAGCACAAGAAAAGAATCATACCCGTAATATCCGCGGCATCCACGAACGTCCGCATCGAAACTTGCCTCTGAAAGCTCGTGCGGACGTCATCGGGCGAGACACTTCGGGAAGCGGCTTCGTCGCGAATGACGCGTTCGATGCGCTCGCCGGCGACACTCCCTGGACAGATGGCGTTCACGCGGATGCCAAAAGTGCCGAGTTCCATCGCCAACGTCTTGGTGAGCCCGACGACTCCCCACTTCGAGGCGGCGTAAGGAGACCGGAGCGGATAGCCAAACAGTCCCGCGGTCGAAGAGATATTCACGATCGAGCCGCCACCGGCCGCCTTCAGAAGAGGCACGGCGCGTCGCACACAATAAAACTGGCCGTTCAAGTTGATGTCGATCGTGCGTCGCCAATCCCCAGGCTCGATGGCCTCGACGGGTGCCGTCGGGCCGGATATTCCCGCATTGTTAACAAGAACGTCGAGCCCACCGAGCGTCTCGGCGGCTTCGGTGAAAAGCCGGTCGACGTCGTCTGGGTCCGCGACGTCGGCAACGGTCGTGCCGACGCCTTCGAGCTTCTCGAGTTCAGCCTCGTCGATATCGCAGACGTGGACGCAATCGCCCGCTTCGACGAAAGCTTCGGCCACGTTGCGCCCGATGCCGCTCGCGGCCGCGGTTACAAGAACCCGTCTCAAAAGAGCTCTCTTTCAAACGCCCGGCAGATTTCGGCTTCGAGACCGGTGCCGGCACGGATCGTGTCGCCAAGTTCCATGTAGGCGTCGCCTTCACCGAATGGCGGCCAATAAGGAAGTCCTTCACTGTTCGGGTTGCCTGTTTTCGCGAATTGCACCCAGTAGTTCATCATCATTTCGTTTAAATGTTCGTCGACGGACTCCCAACGGTGCCATGTCTCTGCCGTCCCGAACACATAAGCAAGCTCGGCGCCATGATACGCACGGTACGCGCCCGAACCCGGTAACGCGCGAGTGAAGTAATAAAGATAGGCCAGTGTGTCCACCTCGGCCATCGTGCGCGCGACGAACTGGGACGGGCAAACGAAATACTCGTTGGTACCCTGCCTCTGACGAGCGTCATACTCCGCAGGCTCCAGACCTTCCGGAACGTACATGGACCACTCGTCGGCGTTGGCGCCGATGAGAAGTGGTATCGCTTGCTGGCGGCCCTCAAGGTGGAGGCGCGCCGGCGCGCCGGGAAGCACCCAGCCATCGATGTTGGGACCGTAGTCTTGCTCGCTCCCGAGCGCCGCCGCTTCTTCGAGAAGCTTCGCGGCGCTTACCGCACGCAGGTTACCAACGCGCTCCGCGAGCTTCTGGCCTTGCGCTTCTTCGTCGGCGAGATCTCTGAAGTCGCTCACCTGGTAGCCACCGCTCTGAGAGATGGCGCGGTGAAAGAGGCCTTTCGCCAGAGGCGAGAGGAGTAGATAGCCGACATCCGCGGCACCGGCTGACTCACCGAAGATCGTCACCCGGTTCGGGTCGCCGCCGAAAGCCTCGATGTTTCGCTGCACCCATTTCAGGGCCTCGATCTGATCCAGCAGGCCGTAATTGCCGGATGCCCCCGATACGGACTCGGCCGTCAAGCTTTCGTGCGCTAGAAACCCGAACACCCCGACGCGATAGTTGATCGAGACAACGACTACGCCGCGGCGCGCGAGGGTCTCACCGTGATAGAGCGACTCGTAGCTCCAACCCGTGTGGTTCGCCCCGCCATGGATCCAGACCATGACCGGCTGAAGCACTTCGCCGTTCCAATTCGCCGACCAGACGTTCAAGTAAAGGCAATCCTCGTCCCAACGCGGTGTGGGCGCAACAACTGAGCGCTCTTGGCCAAAAGCCTCGGCGATGTCCCAATACCAAGATAGGCCCCCGGACTCTCCGACGGGTTGAGGGCAGATCGGTGGAAACTCCGTGGCCGTCTTTTCTCCTTCCGTGAACTCCAGAGGTCGCGGGGGACGGAAGCGAAGCTCGCCGACCGGAGGCACAGCATAGGCGATCCCCTTAAAGGCGACTTCGTGTTCATCCCCAAACCGGGCACCGGTAAACATCGTACCGTGCACCACGACGCGCGGTGGCCCTTCGGGAGATGCGCAGGCGAAGCTCACCAACAGGATCAAGCCGCAGATGCGTTCCATCTATGTCCTCGTATTATTCAGGCTGCGGCCTCGTGTCATATACTTCGGCCCATTGCCTATGCGTCTTCTCACTCTCCTGGTCGGAAGCTTACTACTCATCATCGCGGTCGTCGTCGCCCTCCTTTTGACGCCTGAGCTCGGTGACGTCGGAGGGAAGCCTCACGAGCAGTTCTCCACGATGGCGAGTGGCGGATCGGCGAGCGCGCGTCACGCCAACGTGTTGTGGCTCGGCGGCCTCTTCGGCGCCGCCTCGCTCGTCTTCTTCGTGGCGCTCATGGCCTTCGGTGCGCGCAAGGGCGCGTCGCTTCGAGGATTGGGGCGGCCCCTCGCCGCGAGCCTCGTCGTCTGCCTAGCGTTCTGGGTGTGGCTTCTCGTGAGCTATGCGCGCGCCATGGACGGTGGAGCCGTGTCTTTTTTTCTGACACTCCCCGGACCGTCGGCGATCATGCTCTACGGTTTCTTCCCGGTCACCATTCTGTTTAATCTGCTCTACGTCATCGGCTTCAACCGATGGATCCTCACCGAGGAGGACTACCAGGAATACAAGCGACTCGTCGCCGAACGTCGAGGCCGATCCGCATGAACGAGCTCAGAAGCCCGATCATTCTCGGCTGCGTCGTGCTCTACATGATTCTTTGCATCTTCGTGGGTCTCTGGGCGATGCGGCGCACCCGATCGGCTAAGGATTTCTTTATGGCTGGGCGCGAGCTCGGAATCATGATCACGGGCATCGCGATCTTTTCGAGCACGATGAGCGGCTTCGGATTCGTCGGCGGGCCGGGGCTCGTCTACTCGCTCGGAATGAGCTCGGTGTGGATGGTGATCACGATATCCGTGGCCTACGCCACCTCCGACTTTCTTCTCGGAAAGCGATTGCGTTTGTTCGCCGGCGCTTTCAATTGCATCTCGCTTCCCGATGCGGTGGCGGCGCGCTACGAGAGCGAGGTGACGCGCTTTCTGGCCGCGATCGCGATCCTTCTCGGTATCCTCGGCTATCTGGCAACTCAGACACTCGCGATGGCAATAGTGTTGCAAAGCATTCTTGTCGGTACGGGATATTTCCCCCAGATAAGCCTCATTGTCTGCGTCGTGATCTCCTCTTCCGTTCTCGTCTTCTATTGTGTAACCGGTGGCATCTTGGCCTCCGTATACACCGATATGTTTCAAGGCGCCGTTATGGTCGTCGGCGGCTTGCTCATATTCCTCACGACACTCTACGTGTTTGACGGCGGCGCGACGGCAGCGGTGAGAACGATCCTGGTCGACGATGCCGAAGCCGCCGGCCCGTGGGGCACCCTGGGGATGATTGGCTGCCTCTCGTGGTACTTCATGTTCACTGTAGGCACGGCGGGACAACCTCAGATTCTCACCAAGGGGATGATGATCGAGCGCGTGCAGAACTACCGATGGGTGCCGCTTGTAACCGTCTTCGGCTATATACTCACGGCGCTTCTGTGGGTGAGCATCGGTCTCATCATGCGCGCGCTCGTGCTCGCAGGCGCGCATCCCGAGCTTGCCAACGCCGACGCGGCCGCGCCGGCGTTCCTGCAGCAATACGCCCACCCTGTGCTCGCGGGCATCGTCTTCGCGGGACTCTTCGCGGCCATCATGTCGACGGCGGATAGTTTTCTCAACATCGGTACTGCGGCCCTAGTACACGACATCCCGCGCGCTCTCACGGGACGCTCGCTCACACATGAGCTGTTCTGGGCGCGCCTCGGCACCGTCGCGCTCGCGGTCTTCGCGGCACTCTTCGCGCTCTATTCGTATTACGCGAACGCGCGGCTCGTGGCACTTCTCGGCGCGTTCGGGTGGGGAACCTTCGGCGCCGCGCTCGTCCCAGTGGTCGGCATCGGTTTCAACTGGAAGCGTGCTACGCCCCTCGCGGCGAGCGTCGCGATCGTGATAAGCCTCATCTTGAATTTCACCATCGAGGTCTTTGACATCCGACTGCCCCACAATATCCACGGCGGCACGGTCTCTCTTCTCGCTTCGATGACGATTTTCTTTTTGATCTCGTTCTTATCTCCGCCGCCGGTTCTGGACCCGGACGTGGAGGCAGTCATGTCAGTCTGATCGCCATGGCCACCGGCGGGTGCTCGGTTGTGGTCATTTCAGGAAACGGAAAGAATGCCGCCTGGTCCCGCGCGCGGTAGCTCTCCGGGTGCTCAACAAGCGGCGGTCAGGTAATCTGGAGACATCGACAACGGAGAGCAACACTGAAATCGTCAGAAACAAGCCGACGTTGCGTGTCCGCCGTTCTGGTCGCAGTCGGGGCTGTAGCGCTTGCGCTCCTCACGACAAAAAGCTCCACGGCATCGACCCTATTGGGCACGGCGCAGCCACCTAGGGTCACGTTCGCCCGAGCTTCCGAAAACGCCGGCCTCCATTTCGACCATGTCCACGGTGGGACTGGCCAGCGCTACATGGTGGAGACCATGGGCTCGGGAGTCAGCGTCGCCGACCTCGATGGCGACGGTTGGCTCGATGTGTATTTCGTGCAAAGTGCCGCCACCCCTGAGTTCCAATCGCCGCAAACTTTACACAACGTCTTCTATCGCAACCTCGGGAACGGCACCTTTCGCGCGGCTTCCAGGATCTCCCGCCTGGATGATCTTGGCTACGGAATGGGGGCCACAGCTGCCGACTATGACAACGACGGCTTTACCGATCTGTATGTCACCAACTTCGGAGCCAATCGGTTGTATCGCAACAACGGTGATGGAACCTTTAGCGACGCCACCGGAGAGGCTGGAGTGGGCGACGAGGGATGGGGCACCTCGGCGGCGTGGGCCGATATCGACGACGACGGCAACCTGGATCTCTATGTTGTCAACTACGTCGACTTCGGTTGGGACAACCACAAGTTTTGCGGCAGCGCGGAGCGGAACTTGCGTGCCTATTGTCATCCTGACGTCTACGGGGGCGTGGCCGACGTGCTTTATCGGAACCAGGGTGACGGCACCTTCGCCGACGTTGCCGCTGTTGCCGGGGTAACCAATGCCCGGGAGGGCAAAGGGTTAGGGGTGGTCTTCGGCGATTACGACAACGACGGCGACCTTGACCCGTACGTCGCCAACGACTCGACACGCAATTTCCTATATCTCAACGAGGGTGACGGCACCTTTTTCGACAACGCCCTGTTGGCCGGTGTGGGCTACAACCAGGATGGCAAGGCCGAAGCGGGGATGGGTACCGACTCGGCAGATTTCGATGGCGATGGGCGGCTGGACGTCGTTGTCACCAACCTAGACCTGGAGACCAACACCCTCTATCACAACCAGGGGCAGGGCATTTTTTCCGATGTCACGTTCGCCACAGGCGTGGCCGAGCCCAGCCTGCTGTACGTCGGCTTTGGCACCAATTGGTTCGACTATGACAACGACTCCGACATCGACCTCTTCGTTGCCAATGGCCACATTATCGACAACGTCGAATCGTTTAGAGACAACGTTGCCTACGCGCAACCAAACCACCTGTACCGCAACGAAGGGGCGGTTTTCCAGGAGGTTCACGAGGCAATGGGGCCCGGATTCGAGCCCCTGAAGGTCTCCAGAGGCTCGTCCATAGGGGACCTGGACAAAGACGGCGACATCGACCTGATAGTCACCAACAACAATCAAACCGCTGACTACCTCCGAAACGATGGCGGCAACCTTGCGGGCCACTGGATCCAGCTTCGCCTGGTGGGGCGCACCGCCAATCGGGCGGCAGCCGGGGCCCGCGTGTTGGTTGTTCCGCTACCTGCGGGAAGCACACCTGGCGCCGCAGCCAGGGAGCTACCGATCGTTGCAGAGGTGAAAGCGGGCTCCTCGTACTGCTCGTCTAGCGACCTGCAGCTGCACATCGGGTTGGGGACGGCCTCAGCGGCCCTCTTGACCATCCACTGGCCCGGGGGCCGAGTCGAACACCTGGGCCGCCTGGTAGGGAACCGGGCCTACGTCCTGCAGGAGGCCCGAGGCGTGGTCGCCCAACGCGGGCCGACATCTCGGTAACTCAGCCTGCCAAGAATAGCAAAAAGCCCTCGAGCACTTTCTTTTGCTGAGAGATCTAGCGACACTGGCATTTGACTATTTTTTTCTCGTCGATCTCTAACAAGACGTTGGGAGGCGATGGATTGTCACGGAGCACACTCACACGCGCCAGCTCAAGGCGGGCACCTTCAGTGAGTTCACGCATCAAATCTGTGGTGCTGGCTTCCCTGATAGCCGCAACGCTCTTGCCAAGCCCCGCTTTGGGCCACCCGGGTCCCTCCCCAGACAACCGTGAACCGCCCCGGCCGCTCTTCCTCCAGAATCCGCCTGTCGCAGAAGCGTTCGACAAGGCGATGCGCGACGGGACAGACGCCGCGGCTGCGGGCAATCCTGCTGGCGCCATCACGGCCTTTCGCCGGGCTCTGGAGCTCGAGCCCGAGTCGTTCCTCGCACATCGCTATCTGGCCTCCGCTCTCTTGCAACTTGAGAGTTATGACGATGCGCTGACGATGCTCGCAGCGGCCGCACGACTGCGGCCGCAGGAGCCGAGCGTTCTCTACACGCAGGCCTTAACCCTGACCAGGCTTGAGCGGTTTCGGGAAGCTATCCCCTATCTTGAGAAAGCAGTGGCCGCCTACCCCGGGAACGCTGATGCCTGGATGTTGCTCGGCAGGCTGCTGACCCAATACGACGGCAGCCTCGAGGCGATCCTACGGGCAACCGAGGCCTTCGAGCAGGCATTCGAACAGCGTCCCGACAGTGTGGAAATTCTCCTCGGGCTGACCAGGACATACCGTCGCATCGGCCTTTACGACGAGGCCCTCGAGCTGCTGTACGGGGCCTCCAGGACCGGGTCCATCGCCTTAAGTTTGACGCTGGCGCGCGCTCAGATTCAGATGCAGGTTGGCTCGTACAAAGCGGCCCACGCGACTTTGAGTCAGGCGATCGCGGCGGGAGCCGGTGCCTTAACCTACTATCAACTCGGCATTGTGGAACGAAACCTCGGCAACCTCGACGCCGCACGGGCCGCCCTCGAGACGGCGACCCGGCTTCGCCCCCGACTCATCGAGGCCATCCTCGAATTGGGGAACTTGCTCATCGTCCGCCAAGAGTTCGCGGCGGCCAAGGAAACGCTTCAGCGCGCCGTGGAGGTGGCGCCGGAGAACGCTGAAGCTCACAACCTGCTCGGATTGGCCAGGCTGAGAGCAGGAGATGCGAGCAGTGCGGTGCCCTATTTCGAGCGCGCCCTGGCGCTCGACCCAACCCTGGCCAACGCCATCTACAACTTGGCCCTGGGGTTGAGGGATCTTGGCCGCATTGAACAAAGTCGGGGCACGATGGACAGATTCGCGGTTCTTAACGAAAAGCTGGAAGCAGATGAGATTACCGAGAATCGCAGCACCGAGATTGCGATCGTCAACGGCCGCGGACTCTACTACTACCGCCATGGCGACTCGGAACGGGCTAGAGAGATCTTCGAACAAGCTCTCGAGTTATCCCCCGAAGATGGACTGGTCCACTTCAACCTCGGCCTCGCCCACGCCGCGCTGGGCAATCATGTCCAGGCGGTCGTCGCTTTCGAGAGGGCTATCGAGCTCAACCCAACCAGGCCGAATGCTTACGCTGCTTTGGCTGTCGAATACCGAGCCCTCGGCCGCAAGGAAGACGCCGCTCGTATGGAGGCACGCTATCGGGAACTGCGCCGCGATCTGCACGGATGGTAAGTTGCCAGCGTCCGCCAAGTGCTTGATGACTTTGCTCATCGGGAACAGCTCCCGGCCGCTGGCCTTCCACAAAAGCGGCACACCTTTGTCTTGCTGCCGATCTCTTGACTATCATGATCGATCGAAACTGCGGGGCTACTAGTAGGGCGGCGCCGTTTCTTGGAAGAACCGCAGATCACCCTCAACGAGGTTGATCTGGACTGAAAGGGTTACCAATGAAGAAATTGCCGCTCCTCACTTTGTCTCTCTTGTGGCTGGCATCGATCGCCAGTTCTTTCGCTGTGCAGTCGAATGTGCCGACCCCGGAGTCGGTGCTCGGGTATCAGATAGGAGCCGACTTCAAGTTAGCTTCCTATGAGGACTCCATCGGCTATTTTCGGCAGCTCGATGCCGCCAGTGACCGACTCCAACTCGTAGAGATTGGGCGGACTTCCTTCAACCGTCCGTGGTACATCGCGCTCATTTCCTCGCCCGAAAACCTAGCCAACGTCGAGCGGTACCGAGAGATCTCGCAAAAGCTTGCTCATCCGCAGGGACTGACCGATGAAGAGGCACGGCAGCTCGCGCGGGAGGGCAAGGCCATCGTTCACATCGACGGCGGCCTCCACGCCAGTGAAGTCGCCCCGACCCAACACACGATGGAGCTGGCGTATGACCTGGTGGCGGGAGTCGACAATCCAGAGATACAGGCCATTCTCGAGAATGTCATTGTGCTGCTTTGGCCGTCCATCAATCCGGATGGCCAAACCCTCGTTGCGGATTGGTATGAGCCCAACGTTGGCACCCCTTACGAAACCTCGTCGATGCCGTGGCACTACCAGAAGTACGTCGGCCACGACAACAACCGTGACGCTTACACACTCAACATGATCGAATCACGGGTCATCGAACGCACTTGGCGCCACTGGGAGCCGCAGATTCGCTACATCCCGCACCAGTCGCCGCCCTTCCCTTCTCGGATTTTTTTGCCGCCTTACGCGGACCCAATCGCGAATCGGGTCCATCCGCTGATGTCACGGACCATCAACACCTTGGGCATGCTCATTGCTCAGGCCTTAGAGGAGCGTGGCCAGGTGGGGGCTGCCCATATGGAGGAGTTCGACGTATGGTACCCGGGGTACGTGGATCACTTGCCCAATCTGCAGAACGCGGTCACCTTCTTTACCGAGACGGCGCTCTTCGAGTACGCGACACCGCGTTTCTATACTCTGCGGGATATCCCTGAGCATCGGCGGGATCTGCGCCCCGAGTCTCTTTACTCGAGCCCCTGGCCGGGTGGCTGGTGGCGGCTGCGGGATGCTGTTGAGTACATACTCACCTCCTCGCATGCGACCTTGGGCTTCGCCGCGAAATATAAGGAGCGTGTGCTTTACAACCGGTATCAGGCTGGCCAGGACACCATACGCAGGTACACGAGTGATCCCCCGTACGCGTATTTCTTGCCCCAGCAGCAGAGGGACCCCGTCGCCCCCGTCGAGCTGCTCCGGCGCTTGGCGTTCAACGGCATCCGGGTCCATCAACTCCAATCATCGGTAAACATCGAGGGAAACACGTACCCGCCGGGGACCTGGGTGATTCCCATGAACCAGGAGTTCGCAGAGCTAGCCCGCAATGTTCTGGAGGTCCAGAGCTACCCTGACCTCCGTTCCTCCGAGGAGGCACCTCCCCTGCAACCCTATGATGTCGCGGGTTGGACCCTCCCATATCAGTTCGACGTTGAGGTAATCGAAGTGACAACACCGTTATCCGACGATGTCCGCGGGGCGATGAAACCGGTAGAAGGGGAGGTCGTTGATTGGCGGCCGTTCTTTCAACAGAACGTGGATCCGGCGAGCCGCGATATCGATGCGGCTCCGTTCGACAGCGCCCCTGGTTTGGGATTTGATACCGATCCGGTGGCGGCGGGCATCGTGCCTCCGGTCGGTGAACTGACCGGTTCGGGAGTTGCCCTGGCATTGAGCCCCGCTCAAAACAATAGCTTTCGTGCCATCAATCAAGCTTGGCGCGAGGGCGGAAGAGTGCAATTTCACGAAGGGCGTTACGTGGTCAGCGGACTCAGCGACCAGGTGGCCGGCGAGCTGCATCTTCGAGCTGAGCGCACCGCTGCCTCAGGCACAGCCGTTTCGCAGCCACGCATTGGACTCTACCGGTCCTGGCGTCCGACCGAGGACGAGGGATGGACTCGTTGGCTGCTCGAGCAATACGGTTTCGAGTTTACAAGTTTGAGGAATACCGACTTCCATTCCCGGCCGCTGGGCGATCGTTTCGATGTCATCGTCTTCGCCGATTACGATACGAGGACGATCCTTCAGGGCTTCCGGGAGGGGTCGGCCCCGCCTCAATATGCAGGCGGCATCGGCAGCCGGGGCGTACGAGCGCTGCGCGAGTTCGTAGAGGCGGGGGGAACATTGGTTTGCTTGAATCGGAGCAGTGTTTTCGCAATCCAGGAGCTGAACCTGCCAGTCAAGAATGTGGTGGCGGATCTCGACACGCAGGACTTTTACGTGGGCGGGTCGTTATTGGAAGTCGCTGTCGATCCCGCCCATCCGGTGATGGCGGGCATGCCTGCGAAGGCCAATGTCTTCGTGGGGCAAAGCCCCGTGTTTGCAACCACAGAGGGCTTCGAAGGTGCTGCGCTGGCGAAGTATCAAGAGGCCGGCTCACCGCTTCTTTCCGGCTACCTCTTAGGTGAGGAGCACATCAACGGATACGCGGCGGCGCTGGACGTCCGCCACGCCGATGGACACGTCATCTTGATCGGGTTCCGGCCGCAATGGCGTGGTCAAGCATTCGGTACGTTTCGGGTGCTCTTCAACGCCGCCCTATTCCATGGGGAGAATGCCGCCGATTCTCAAGGCAGTAAGGACTTCTGGAGCCCACCGCCCGAGCGCTAACCAGCATCATAGGATGTTGCGATCGAGGTTAAAACTGTGCTGCATAAGGATGCTCGGCACCCGGGCCAGATGGGAAGTTAGTCGCCGCCTGTAAGCAGTTCGACACCCTGACGCCGGCTTTGATAGTCTCGGGCCACTTTCGACCCGTAACCGGAGGCTGCCGCCATGCGATGTTCACGGCCCGCGATGTCTCATCGTTCCGCCATTTTCTGCTGTGCTCTGATCATTGCTCTGCTACCGGCGAGTGTCGCCGCTCAGCAAGAGGCAATCACTGCCGTCCGCGCCGGCCGTTTGGTCGAGCCGGAAACCGGGACGACGGCGGAGAATCAGATCATCCTCGTGCAGGGCGGGCAGATCACGGCGGTGGGCGCCGATGTGCCGATTCCCGCCGGCGCCGAGGTCATCGACTTGTCCGATCTCACCGTGTCACCCGGGCTGGTCGACACCCACAACCACTTGGCGCTTACATACAAGATGGAGCCGGAGAACAACTTCTATTACCTGACGTACGTTCTTGATTCGACGCCGCTGCGCGCCCTCCAGGCCGCATCGAACGGTATGCAGATGCTGTCGGCCGGGTTCACGATCGTCCGCGACATGGGCAACAACGGCAACTACGCCGACACCGCGCTGCGCGTCGCCATCGAGCAGGGCTGGATCCCGGGGCCGACGATCATCAATTCCGGGATCATCATCGGCGGCATGGGCGGGCAATTTTGGCCAACCCCGGAGATGGCGTTGGACCACGAAATCGTGTACCCAGAGTACCTCGATGCCGACACCCACGACGAGATCGTCAAGGCGGTGCGGCAGAACATCCTGTTCGGCGCCAAGGTCATCAAGATCTGCGTCGACTGCAAGCCGTACGGCTACAGCGTCGAGGACATGGAGCTGTTCGTCGCCGAGGCTGCCAACGCCGGAATGAAGGTCGAGGGACACATCCAGACGCGGGAGGGGGCGCGTCGCGCCATCGAGGCCGGATTGTGGTCGCTTGCCCACGACGAACCGCTCGACGACGAGCTCCACAAGATGATGGCCGAGAAGGGCATCTTCCGGGCCGGCACCGAGACGCCGGCCGCGGCGTGGAGCACAACCAGCCAGGCGGCCTTCGAGCGCCGCGTCGAACTCCTGCGCAACGCCTACGATAACGGCGTTAATCTGACCTTCTCGACCGATGCCGACTACTACATCCCGGGCATGACGCGCGGCGAGCTGGTGATTGATTTCATCAAGACCTGGCAAGCAGCCGGCATTCCCGACGCCAAGATCTTCGAAATCATGACGGTCAACGGCTACAAGTGCGCCGAAACCTACGACCAACGTGGCCCGATCAAGCCGGGCATGGCCGCCGACATGATCGCCGTCCCGGGTAACCCGCTGGAGAATATCGACGCTCTGCGCGACGTCCAGTTCGTGATGAAGGACGGCATGGTGTTCAAGCGCGACGGCGTGGTGACGCCGGAGGTGTTCTTCAACGCCGGGCCAGTGAACGGCTGGCGGATTCGATGACGAAGTTCCGTGGAGGCTCCCTTCTTGGAAGCCTCTCGCGGCTGTTTGGCCGGAAAGTCGAGCGCACACCCTGACATATCGAGTCGAGGTGCCGACAAACGTTGCAAGCATGGGCCGAGGGGTGATGTAACTAGTCGCCGCCTGTAGAGTACGATGGGCGCATGAGCGAGCCTCTGTGGGAACCCACTGCCGAACGTATCGCGTTGGCGCGCTTGACCGCGTTCACCGAGCAAGTTAACCGCAACTCCGGGCTGGGTGTTGACGGCTACCAAGCTTTGCATGACTGGTCGATCGACGAGATCGGTGACTTCTGGCGCGCGGTCTGGGACTTCGGCGGAGTGATCGCCGAGACCCGAGGTGAGGTCGCGCTCGCTGACGGCGACAAGATGCCCGGGGCGCGCTTCTTTCCGGATGCGCGGCTGAACTTCGCCGAGAACCTGTTGGGCAACACCTCCGCGGCGGAGCCACCAAACGCCTCCGATGGAAGCGCCTGCACTGGCGACGACGCGCTCGTCTTCTGGGGCGAGGATACGGTCCGCCAACGGCTCAGCCACGGCGAGCTCTACGACCGGGTGTCCCGATTGTCGCAAGCACTGGGTGGGATGGGCGTCGGCTCCGGGGACCGCGTCGCCGCATTCCTACCCAACATACCCGAGGCAATCATCGGCATGCTCGCCGCTGCATCTCTCGGCGCTACGTGGTCAAGCTGCTCGCCAGACTTCGGCGTCGAAGGCGTTGTCGACCGTTTCGGGCAAATCGAGCCCTCGGTGTTGATTTGCACCGATGGATATCAATTCAAAGGGAAGAAGATCGATTCGCTCGACCGCGTCGCCCGGTTCCTGGGGCGGCTACCGACGATTCGCCACGTCGTCGTCGTCGGCTACCTGAGCGAGCCGCCCGCGCTCGAGGATTTCCGTGAAAGACTGGCCCTGTTGCCGGATCGGCCCGAGGCCGCGAGGGCCGCGCCATCAGGGACGTCCCCGCAGGCACACGATCTCGAGGATCTCTACGAAGCCCATCCTGGCGGCAACATCGAGTTTGCCCAGCTTCCCTTCGATCACCCCCTGTACATCCTGTATTCGTCGGGCACTACCGGGAAGCCGAAATGTATCGTGCACGGGGCCGGTGGTACGTTACTCAAGCACATCTACGAGCATCAGCTGATGTGCGACGTGCGTCCGGGTGACCGGATCTTCTACTTCACAACGTGCGGCTGGATGATGTGGAACTGGTTGGCGTCAGGGCTCGCTTCGGGCGCCACCTTGCTGCTCTACGACGGCAACCCGGTGCACCCGTCTCCCGAAATACTCTTCGACCTCGCCGACGCTGAAAACATGACGCTGTTTGGTACCTCGGCGAAGTTCATCGATGCCCTCGACAGCCTCGAGGTTGACGTTCGATCGACACATGATCTGTCGAACCTCCGAACGCTGACGTCCACCGGATCACCGCTCGCCCCCGAGGGATTCGATTTTGTCTACAGGCACATCAAACGAGATCTTTGTTTGAGCTCGATCTCCGGTGGCACCGACATCGTCGGTTGCTTTGTCGGTGGCAACCCGATCGGCCCGGTGTGGCGCGGCGAGATCCAAGCGCGCGGACTCGGCATGGCGGTCGATGTTTTCGACGACGACGGGAGATCGTTGGCCCGCGAGAAGGGCGAATTAGTGTGCACCAAGCCGTTCCCATCGATGCCAGTGGGCTTTTGGAACGATCCCCAAGGGACACGCTACCGGGCAGCGTACTTCGAACGATACCCAGGGGTCTGGTGGCACGGCGACTTCGCCGAAATCACCGAACACGATGGCGTGATCATCTACGGCCGGTCCGACGCCACGCTGAATCCCGGTGGTGTACGCATCGGCACCGCCGAGATCTATCGGCAGGTCGAGAAGCTCCCGCCAATCGAGGAAGGATTGGTAATCAGCCAGGAGTGCGACAACGACGTGCGCATCGTGCTCTTCGTCCGATTGTCTGAGGGCTTCGCCCTCGACGATACTCTCATCGCCCGCATCAAGCAGGAAATCCGCGCCGGAACTAGTCCCCGCCACGTCCCCGAGGTGATCCTCGAGGTCGCCGACATCCCACGCACCAAGAGCGGCAAGATCACCGAGCTCGCAGTACGCGACGTGGTGCACGGGCGGCCGGTAAAGAATAGGGAAGCCCTCGCCAACCCGGAAGCGCTCAAACTGTTCGCCGACCGACCGGAGCTGCGATAGCAAGACGTGACTGGTACCGAGATAACGCTACTGGACGGAGCCACAGGGACGGAACTGCGAGCCCGTGGAGTGCACGTGCGTGACTACAAGTCGTCGCTGTGGTCAGCGCTCGCTTGTGTCGAGGCGCCGGACGCCGTAATCAAGCTGCAACGGGACTATCTTGACGCGGGCTCTGACATCATCACGGTCAACAACTATGCGGTGACGCCTGTTCTGCTGGCGAGGGAAGGCTTGGGGAACGAGCTCGAGGCGCTGACGGTGAAGGCCGCACAATGCGCAGTCGCGGCGCGTGACAGCGCGCAAAGGCCGGCGCTCGTGGCGGGCTCACTGCCGCCCCTCAACACAACCTATGATGCCGGTCTGGTCGGCGACTTTGACGACAATGTCACCCATTACCGGCGCATGGTCGCCGCGCTCAACCCCTATGTAGAACTGTATCTCTGTGAAACCCTGTCCACGGCCGAAGAAGCGCGCGCTGCCGCTGTTGCAGCGCAGGAATCCAGCAAGCCTTTCATGGTCAGCTGGACCATTGAGCGCCAGGGGAAGTTTCTGCGGGGCGGCGACAACTTTTCCGAGGCGGTGCAAGCCCTTGATGGCCTCACGCCTGATGCGCTGCTCGTCAATTGCGCAAGCTGCAATGCGGTCACCGCCGCAATCCAGCGCTTGCGAAGGGTGACCGATTTGCCGATCGGCGGTTACGCCAGCCCGGTGCTCGACGAACCCGAGGGCGGCGAGCCGGAGTTCGATATCTCGAAACCCATCGGGCCGAATGATTATGCGGCGGTTGCCAAAGGCTGGGTCGCGGACGGCGCCACGGTCATTGGCGGGTGCTGTGACACCAACCCGGACTTCATCACCGCGCTACGTCGAATGGCCCGACCGTAGCTATGACCGGAACCGGGGCGAACCCAGATGACGGTCAGACGCCAGAGCCGCTTCCCACGCCGCACCTGTCGGAGAGTACGGCCGACCAGCGAGATGCTCTAAGGTCACATCAGCCGGCGCTTGACGATTTCTCGTCCGAATGGCTTAAGATTTCCGCGCGGGTTTCATTGTCCTAAAACGTCGTTTTCGACGAATCCTTTATTGGCGCGGGTTTGCGCCGAAACCCTTGTCGTTATTAGTGCCGAATCCATCCTGAATCCTTCCGAGGATTCCGAGCGGTTCGGTGGTTTCCGTCACTACTGGGACAATCGTTGGGACAATTTTCTCGGTTCGCTGGAACCTTTATGTTTTGAAAATTTGAACCTTCCAACTTACTTGTTCCGAGGCTTCCGTCGCTTCCGAGTATTACGGCAAAAAGTCGAGCTGCTCGCGTTGAGGTTTCCGGCTTAAGGTTTGGTATTCGCAGCGACTGGCACACGCACCACGCTTAACGTCAGGCGACGGCAACAGCGAAACTCCGCCGTTATCGGCGTAGAGTCCGCAGGTGAGGTCCCTTGCCATGACCTCGGACGGTGGCGACAATGCCGTCACGCCGGTCGTCGAGTTCAACAAGGAGTCAATCCATGCCGTGTGCCGATCACTCCCGTCCCGCTCCCCCCTCGATCCACCACGATCCGGGCTCGCTTGTCCCCGCCTCGGACGCGGCACGTCGCCGGGCGTCGTTCCTGCTCCGCATCCCGCCGCTGGCAGCGTTGGCGCTGCTGCTCACGGCGCTGACGCCCGTCGGCGCCACCCCAGGGCAGTTGCAGGAAACCGGCACCACTCCTGCCGCCGGGCGGCAGACCGGCGAAGGACAGGTGACCGCGGCTCAGCTCTCCGCGTTGCTGTGGCGCGAGATCGGCCCGGCGCTTACCAGCGGTCGCATCGCCGACATCGCCGGCGTGGCGCACGAGCCCGACACCCTCTACGTCGCCACCGCCACCGGCGGCATGTGGAAGACGACCAACCGGGGTGTCACCTGGGATCCGGTCTTCGAAAACGGGGGCACGGCG
>PVBE010083951.1_pt1 | contig 22796 bp, 16 predicted proteins | sample 1631181 | NCBI WGS metagenome assembly PVBE01 (sample SAMN08397723, study PRJNA350692) | Marine metagenome, whole genome shotgun sequencing project. | isolation source: water | place: Pacific Ocean | collected 2012-04 | reverse complement strand
ACCGTGATGCCCCTGATAGATCACAAAGGCAGAGCCAAGCTCAGTAGTATTGATTTCGTCGGCACCGAGCAGGTAAACCACCTCTACCTCGCCACTTTCCGCGCCTTGGAGGATACCGGCAACATTACGGCCATCCTCCTCAGGAACAAAGCCAAGGTCCAGTCCTCCCACACAGGAAGCGGCTGTATGCAGAACATTGAAGCCGTTCCAGCCGTGGCTCACCAGGCCGAACTTGTTTGCCAGATTGCGGGTGGTGGCCAGAACTGCTGAGCCATCGGGACGGACCAGTGCCCCCTGCCCCAGAATCAGTATAGGCTTCTGAGCAACGTCCATGAGTTCCGCGAACATATGGGAACGGGAAAGAATCTGTTCCAAGATATGTGGGCTGGAGCCCAGATATTCATAACTGTAGGTAAGATCGGCCTTGGACCCCACGAGGGCAACGGAAAACCCACCCATGAGATAGCGTTTGCGCAGGCGGGCATTGATGATGGGTGCCTCATACCGGGGGTTACTACCGATCAGCAGACATAAATCTGCATCCTCGATATTGGCGATACTTGTATTAAACAGATACCCTGCACGCACCCTCGGATCGAGCTGGGCGCCACTCTGGCGGCAGTCCATATGGGGCGACTTGAAGGCCGTCATAATGTCTTTTAACGCCTGTATGGACTCACAGCACGCCAAGTCACCGGCGATGGCGGCGATTTTCCGGCCCTTGGCTCCCATGATTTTGCCGATGCGGTCGGCGATGGCGGCAAAGGCCTCGTCCCAGCTTGTCTCACGTAAGCGTCCATTCTCGCGAACGTAAGGACGGTCTAAACGCTGGCATTTCAACCCGTCATAGGCAAACCTGGCCTTATCGGAAATCCATTCTTCGTTTACATCCTCGTTAAGGCGGGGCAGAACGCGCATAACCTCGTTACCGCGGGAATCCACCCGGATATTACTGCCCACGGCGTCCAGGACATCAATGGTCTCGGTGTGGCGGAGCTCCCAGTTACGGGCGCTGAAGGCGTAGGGCCCGGAGGTGAGCGCCCCCACCGGACACATATCGATCATATTACCCGAAAGTTCCGAACTCAGCGCCATTTCCACATAGGTGCCCACCTCAGCGTTTTCGCCACGGCCCGTGGCGCCCATTTCCTCAACGCCCGCCACCTCGGTGGAAAAACGAATACAGCGGGTGCAATGAATACAGCGGGTCATGGCGGAGGCCACCAAGGGACCAAAATCCTTGTCCGGCACCGCCCGCTTGTTCTCCTGGAAGCGGCTTTGATTGGCGCCATAGGCTACGGTGATGTCCTGAAGATCACATTCGCCGGCCTGGCCGCAGACGGGACAATCCAGTGGATGGTTGATGAGAAGGAATTCCAATGCACTCCTACGCGCTTTTTCCACCATTGGCGTATTTGTGCGAACTACCATGCCATCGGTCACCGGCATAGCGCAGGAAGCAATCGGTCGAGGTGAGGGTTCCATTTCCACCAAGCACATGCGGCAGTTTCCGGAGATAGACAAGCGTTCGTGATAGCAAAAGCGGGGAATTTCAATGCCAGCCACCTCACAAGCCTGAAGCACGGTCAGCCCAGCATCCACCTTTATTTCTATGTCGTTGATCGTGACCCTCGGCATAAGTGTCCTTTCCCTAGATTGCTTCCGGAAGATCTTCGGCCTGGATGGCAGCCGGCGTAGCGATGGTGAGATCATGGGCGGCGATCCTGTTTTCGAGTTCGGGTCGGAAATGACGAATTAGCCCCTGGATAGGCCATGCCGCTGCATCACCCAAGGCGCAGATGGTGTGACCCTCAATCTGGCGGGTGACTTCATCGATTATGTCGATGTCCTCAATCCGTGCATCCCCCACTGCAAGTTTTTCCATCATCCGCCATAGCCAGCCCGTACCCTCGCGACAGGGCGTACACTGACCGCAGGATTCATGCTTGTAGAACTTGGATAATCGGGTGATAGCGCGGACAATATCGGTGGATTTATCCATAACGATAACCCCCGCGGTACCCAGACCTGACTGTACCTCGCGCAGAGAGTCAAAATCCATAAGCAGGGTATCGCAAATATGTTTCGGTAAAAGCGCCGTGGAAGAGCCGCCGGGGATCACCGCCAAGAGATTGTCCCACCCGCTGTGCACACCGCCAGCATGCTTTTCGATGAGTTCCCGCAGGGGAATACCCATCTCCTCCTCCACGGTGCAGGGCAGGTTCACATGACCGGAAATGCAAAACAGCTTTGTCCCCGTGCTCTTGAGTCGGCCAAGCGAGGCAAACCAGCCCGCCCCACGGCGAATAATTTCAGGCACCACAGCAATGGTTTCCACATTGTTAACAATAGTGGGGCAGCCATAAAGACCAACAGTGGTCGGGAACGGAGGTTTCATGCGGGGTTGGCCTTTTTTACCTTCAAGGCTCTCCAGCAAAGCCGTCTCTTCACCGCAAACGTAGGCGCCGGCCCCGTGGTGAAGGTAAATTTCTAAATCCCATCCAGACTTGCAAGCGTTCTTACCGATCAGGCCGGCCTTGCGGGCCTCGTCAACGGCGAATTGGAGGCGCAGGGCCTCAGCGTGGAATTCCCCACGGATATAAATGTAGGCGGTGTTGGCACCAGTGGCAAAACCGGCGATCAACGCTCCTTCCACCAGTTTATGGGGGTCATGACGGATGATCTCGCGGTCCTTGCAGGTGCCAGGTTCTCCTTCGTCAGCATTAATGACAAGGTAGTGGGGCCGTCCATCTGTTCCCTTGGGCATGAAGGACCATTTCATGCCGGTGGAAAAGCCCGCACCGCCGCGTCCGCGCAGGCCAGAGGCCCTGATCTCGTTGACAATCCAGTCCCGTCCCCGGACGAGAATTTCCTTTGTTTCGTCCCAGTCGCCACGCTTACGGGCGCCACGCAAACGCCAGTCGGAATGCCCGTAGAGATTGGTGAAGATGCGTTCTGAATCGCGCAACATCAGCTTTTTCTCCTAGCTTTTTTGGAATCACGAGCCAGCGCCGCACCGCGACGACTAGACTTTGACCCAGCCTGTGGCTTGCCCCCTAGCTTAAGCTGGGTAAGAATGGATTCCATATGAGCTGAATCCAGATCCTCGAAATAATCATCGTTGATCATGAGAACCGGTGCATTAACACAAGCACCGAGACATTCCACCTCACCCAAAGTAAATTCCCCGTCCTTGGTGGTCTCTCCCAGACCAATGTCGAGAATCTTACGGCATGAGGAAACGATTTTATCGGAACCACGTAGCCAGCACGGCGTGGTAGTGCAGACCTGCAAATAGTTTTTTCCCACCGGTGCTAAGTTGTACATGGAATAGAAGGTGGCCACCTCGTAGACGCGGATTGGCGCCATGCTGAGAATCTCCGCCACCCGGTCCATAGCCACCTGCGGCAACCAGCCGCCTGCCTGACTCTGGGCCAGAGTCAGCAGTGGCATGACGGCACTTTCCTGGCATCCCGCGGGGTAAAGTTTGAGGATATCTGGGATGCGCGCAGCATTTTTCGCCGAAAACTCGAAGGTTTTTGGCTGCGTATTATTTCCCGCTGGATTTTCCGTTTTCCTGCTCACCGGTCGATTTCCCCAAAAACTATATCGAGACTACCGATGAGGGCCACCACATCGGCCAGCATGTGTCCTCTAACCATAAAATCAAGAGCCTGAAGAAAGGCAAAACCCGGCGCCCGAATCTTGCAGCGGTACGGCTTGTTAGTTCCGTCGGCCACCAGATAGACCCCGAACTCACCTTTGGGTGCCTCCACGGCGGTATAGGTTTCGCCTTTCGGTACGTGATAACCCTCGGTAAAGAGCTTGAAGTGATGGATCAGCGATTCCATAGAGTTCTTCATTTCAGAACGCGAGGGCGGAGAAATCTTGCGGTCATCCACCGTAACTGGGCCTTCGGGCATACTCTCTAGAGCTTGGCGAATGATAGACAGGCTTTGGCGCATTTCCTCGATACGTACCAGATAGCGGTCGAAACAGTCCCCGTGCTTGCCCACCGGCACATCGAAATCTATCTCTTCGTAGGCGTCATAGGGTTGGGACCTGCGCAAGTCCCAAGGCAGCCCAGAGGCCCGCAGGCAGGGGCCGGAAAATCCCCAGTCCAAAGCCTGTTCTCCGGTGATAACACCGATATCCACGGTGCGCTGGCGGAAGATGCGATTTTCGGTAAGCAGGTTTTCGATATCATCGATGATCTGTGGAAAACGCTCCACAAAGGCAAGAATGTCTTCAGCCAACCCCGCGGGCATGTCCTTGTGCACGCCGCCGGGACGGAAATAGGCGGCGTGAAGGCGCGCGCCAGAAACCCGCTCGTAGAATTCCATCAGCACTTCTCGCTCCTCAAACATCCACAGGAACGGCGTCATCGCCCCTACATCTAGAGCGTATGTAGAGATATTGAGCAGGTGATTGAGAATGCGACCGATCTCGCCGTAAAGGACACGGATATACTGTGCCCGCGGCGGCACCTCGATACCGAGAAGCTTTTCTACAGCTAGGGCATAGGCGTGTTCCTGGTTCATAGGAGCTACGTAATCGAGCCGGTCGAAATAGGGTGCAGCCTGAAGGTAGGTCTTGTGCTCGATGAGCTTCTCAGTGCCCCTGTGTAATAAACCAATATGTGGATCGGCGCGGTCTATGATCTCGCCGTCGAGCTCAAGCACAAGGCGCAGCACCCCATGGGCCGCAGGATGCTGGGGTCCGAAATTCATGGAATAGTTGCGAATCTGGCGCTCCGCCACAGTCTACTCCTCCCCCGCTTCAGTTTCTTCGCTGTTCCCAGCTTTTTCATCTCCGGGAAGGAGTTGTTGCATGCCTTCCCAAGGGCTGAGGAAATCGAAACTGCGGAATTCTTGGGTCAGTTTCACCGGTTCATAGACCACGCGCTTCTGTTCGTCGTTGTAACGCACCTCCACGTAACCGGTCAGAGGAAAATCCTTGCGTAGAGGGTGCCCCTCAAAACCGTAATCTGTGAGAATGCGGCGCAGATCTGGATGCCCGGAAAAGGAAATGCCGAATAGGTCCCAGATTTCCCTTTCGAACCATCCAGCCGAGGAGAAAATACCCGTAACCGAAGGAACCGGGGTATCTTCGTCGGTCTCTACCTTGACCATGAGGCGCTGGTTCTGAGCTGGACTGAGAAGTTGGTACACCACTTCAAAGCGGGGATCACGATCGGGAAAATCAACGCCACAAATATCGATCAGTGCCTTGAACAAGCAGCTGCTATCATCCCGCAGAAAGTTCAATACATGGACGGTGGAATCTCGTTTTACAGTAAAGATGAGTTCGCCCTTTTCGTCGCACGAAGACAAGACGTGGCCGGACATAGCCACCAACACGTGATCACGAAGGTCCTGAAGCTCCTGTTCCATCATTTTGTTGTTGTTCTCTCTGCCTTCGCAGCACACAGTCCCTGCCGCTTCCGTTTAAAAACCTATCGAAGGATAGTCCCCGTGCGGCGGATTTTTTTCTGTAACTGCAAAATCCCGTACAAAAGAGCTTCCGCAGTAGGCGGACAGCCGGGGACATAGATATCCACCGGCACAATACGGTCGCAGCCGCGTACCACGGAATAGGAATAATGGTAATAACCGCCGCCATTGGCGCAACTTCCCATGGAAATTACCCAGCGCGGCTCCGCCATTTGGTCATAGACCTTACGCAGGGCCGGCGCCATTTTATTGGTTAAGGTCCCGGCTACAATCATCACGTCGGATTGACGCGGGCTGGGCCTAAAGACGATTCCAAAACGATCGAGGTCGTAGCGACTGGCCGCGGATTGCATCATCTCAACGGCGCAACAGGCTAGACCAAAAGTCATGGGCCACAGAGAACCGGTTCGCGCCCAATTGACAAGGTGGGTGAACTTGGTGACGAAGAAGCCTTTCTCGACCAGTTCCATGTCCATGCCCTTTGTTAGGGCATCCTGCCGTTCTCCACCAAGTGAGACGTTGGAGGGTGTGGAGATTATTCCCATTCCAAGGCTCCCTTTCGCCATTCATAGATAAATCCGACGATCAGGATGACAAGAAAAGAGACCATGGACCAAAACCCGAAAAGTCCAATATCCCCCAGCGAAACGGCCCAAGGGAAAAGAAAGGCTACCTCCAAGTCGAAAATGATGAAGAGCAGGGCTACCAAATAAAAACGGACGTCGAAACGCCCCCTGGAATCGTCGAAGGGTTCAAACCCGCATTCGTAGGAAGACAGCTTTTCGGAATCGGGCCGCTGCGGAGCCAACAGCCAAGATGCCACCACCGCGATGATGGCGATGGCAAAGGCTATCAGGAAGAAAATCAGAACCGGCAGATATTGGGAGAGAATAGCATCAAGCACGCTTTTTCCCCTGATGGACGCCCTAGAGAGCGGAGTGAGTTTCTGGTGCAATATCCTATATAAAACATTACAGAATCACTGCCGCATCGCCCGCCACAGCACAGATTCCCTAGCATTATAGAAACCGGGTTTGACGATTGAAAGCCGGTTTACGCCCCAAAACATGAAATGTGGTATTTTTTGGATATAGACTCCCATATTTCACGCCAGGCCTCCTTAGCCGGGAGAGAAATCACTTTTTGTGTCATGCGCAAATTCGGACATCTATTCTGCTAACGCGCTAATCACAATAACCGAGAACAATGACATCGATGGGTCGTTCCACGACGGTGAGATTCAGTTCGTAGTCCAAGGTCAAACCAAAAGAAATGGAAGGCAATGGCGGGAGTGACGGGACTCGAACCCGCGGCCTCCGGCGTGACAGGCCGGCGCTCTAACCAACTGAGCTACACCCCCCTATGCGGCGCGTCCTCCGGGCCGGAAAAGAAACGTGATTGCTCCTTGGGAAACGGCCTTTGGCGTGGCGGATACGTGGGAAGAGCCTCTACTACTTTACCCCACGACGAGTTGTCAAGCGACCTCCCCGGATCATGTGAACAGGAACCAACAAAGCCGTCTAAAGGAGGGAAGGATGGTGGGCGGTGACGGGATCGAACCGCCGACATCCACGGTGTAAACGTGGCGCTCTCCCAGCTGAGCTAACCGCCCGGTAAGACGCCCCCATTCACAACAAAACGAAAAAGAGCGCTACAAACAAACGCAGAATGCCGACCGTTTCCATACGGCCGGCATTCTACGTGAACCACCTTGGGAATAATCTAGAAGATTCAATAAAACTAGTTAACAGCAGCCTTCAACGCCTTGCCAGCCCTGAACTTGGGAACTCGACAAGCGGGGATTTGAATGACGTCTCCGGTGCGGGGGTTCCTTCCCCGCGAAGCCTTACGATTGCTGACGCTGAATGTACCAAAACCGACGAGCCTTACTTCACTCCCCCCTCTCAAGGAAGAAGTAACCGAAGCCAAGGTGGCATCGATTGCTCTTGCCGCATCTGCCTTGGAAAGGCTTGTTCTGGAAGCAACTGATGCTACGAGATCATTTTTATTCACTTTATTCCCTCCTCTGAATGGAACTGGATATGAAGAACAATATGGGACTCCAGGAACAGCAGCGTGGCCAATCCAAAAGACTGGCAAGCCCTACAACCCTACAAGATGGGGAGTTTAGTGCGGGAAAAACAACCCCGTCAATCACGCAAGTAGCTCTACCCCCAGCTTTTTGCGGTCTTTGATTGAAAAGACAGGATTTTTTTAGCTAATGAGTGATGATGTTTCCCTGAGATTCGTCCTTTTTGCTCTCGAGAAGCTGCTCAGACTCCGCCCATTCGATGGGGACCAGCGGAGACACCAGGGCTTTTTCTAGTACTTCGTCTACGGTGTTCGTAGGGATGATGTCGAGATCGCGTTTTACATTGTTGGGAATCTCAGCAAGATCCTTTTCATTTTCCTGGGGAATAATCACGGTCTTGATACCCCCGCGCAAAGCGGCCAGGAGTTTTTCCTTTAGCCCGCCAATGGGCAGGATACGGCCACGAAGGGTGATTTCTCCAGTCGTGGCGATGTCCTTGTGCACCGGGATTCCTGTCAGGGCGGAGACAATAGATGTGCACATAGCGACACCCGCAGACGGCCCATCCTTAGGTGTTGCGCCTTCAGGTACGTGGACGTGGATATCACTTTTCTCAAATACTGTAGGCTTGATGCCGAAGGCTACGGCGCGTGAACGCACATAGCTGCGGGCAGCCTGAACCGATTCCTTCATCACGTCCCCGAGCGTCCCGGTATGGGCCACATCGCCCTTGCCAGGCATAACCACCGCCTCGATGGAGAGCAGTTCGCCGCCCACCTCGGTCCATGCCAGACCCGTAGCCACGCCGACCATGTTCTCCTCTTCCACTTCACCATAACGGTAACGGTGGATACCAGCGTATTTAGAGAGATTGCGGGCGGTCACGCTAACCTTTTTCTTACCGCTCATGAGCACGTCCTTCACGGCTTTGCGGGTCAGGTTGGCAATCTCACGCTCGAGGTTACGAACCCCGGCCTCGCGCGTGTAATAACGGATAATGTGGCGGATGGCAGAATCCGAAATCGACCATTCCCCTTTTTTCAGACCGTGCCCCTTGATCTGTTTAGGAATGAGGTGGCGTTTCGCTATCTCCACTTTTTCATACTCGGTATATCCCGAAAGATGGATGATCTCCATGCGATCGAACAATGGCGGAAGCATGCGCGTGGTATTAGCGGTGGTGACGAACATTACGTCGGAAAGGTCATAGTCCACTTCGAGATAGTGGTCATTGAAGGCCACGTTTTGTTCGGGGTCGAGAACTTCCAGTAAAGCTGAGGAGGGATCGCCGCGCCAATCGGAACCCAATTTGTCCACCTCATCTAGAAGGAACAAGGGGTTGTTGGATTTAGCTTTCTTCATGGACTGGATAATCTTGCCCGGCATGGACCCTATATAGGTGCGACGATGGCCACGGATTTCGGATTCGTCGCGCACGCCGCCCAGGGACATACGGACGAATTTACGTCCTGTAGCCCTGGCAACGGATCTGCCAAGAGATGTCTTGCCCACGCCTGGCGGACCCACTAGGCAGAGAATCGGTCCCTTGAGCTTTCTAATACGAAGCTGGACGGCAAGATATTCGACGATGCGTTCCTTAACCTTCTCCAGTCCGTAGTGATCATCATCGAGAATCTTCATAGCCTTCTGAAGGTCGCGATTGCCTCGGGTGCGTTTGCCCCAGGGCAGGGAAAGCATCCAGTCGAGGTAATTGCGCACCACCGTGGCCTCAGCGGACATTGGACTCATGGAGCGCAATTTTTTGACCTCGCTCAGGGCTTTCTCCCTGGCTTCCTTGCTAAGCTTAGTAGTTTCGATCTTATCCTCAATCTCGGACACTTCATCGCAACTCTCGTCGATCTCACCTAACTCTTTCTGGATCGCCTTCATCTGTTCGTTGAGATAGTACTCGCGCTGGGTCTTGTCCATTTGGCGCTTGACCCGGTTGCGGATGCGTTTTTCCACCTGGAGAACACCGATCTCATCTTCCATATAGGAATAAATCTTTTCCAGCCGCTCGTTAACTTTGGCGGTTTCCAGCAACTTCTGTTTTTCGGGAATCTTCAGCGCTAGGTGGGAGGCCACCGTATCGGCCAGCTGGTAGAAATTGTCTATTTGATTGATGGAGACCATGACCTCTGGTGGGATTTTGCGGTTGAGCTTTATGTACTGCTCGAACTGGGCGATGACCGTCCGCGACAGAGCTTCCAACTCCTGATCATCGCCCTCATGTTCGGAGATGATCTCGGCATGGGCCTGGAAGAAATCCTTGTTATCGACATAGCCCGTGATACGAGCGCGCTCACCGCCCTCCACTAGAACCTTTACAGTCCCATCAGGAAGCTTGAGAAGCTGAAGCACCGTGCCCACGGTTCCCACGGTGTAGATATCCTCGGTCTCGGGGTCGTCCTGGGTGGCGTTTTTCTGGGCCACAAGGAGAACTTGCTTGTCTTCCTGCATAACGTCTTCGAGGGCGCGTACAGACTTTTCGCGGCCCACGAATAGGGGCACAATCATATGTGGGAAGACCACGATGTCGCGAAGCGGAAGTATCGAATAGACTGTATTCATACTGGATTCTACCTCATTACCGGATAGAAATATGGGAGATCTTTCCTCAAGTTAGCGTCTTTATAAAGCGTCTTCGCTGGGCAATGATGCAAAAAATCTACGGGAACCTTGCCACAACAGCTTATGAGTCGCCCTTTGGGTTAACCTGTTCTTTAGGTGGCATTCAAACACAACCGGGTCAAGAGGTCTCGGAAAAGAAGACACGATTATCAGGCGCTCGACCCAATATCTTCCTGTCTTTCCGTGTAGATATAAAGGGGCTTGGCACGCCCCTCGATTACTTCACGATTGATGACGATTTCTTCCACCCCGGATAGGCCTGGAAGCTCGAACATGGTGTCGAGCAGGATATGCTCTATGATGGAGCGCAGGCCGCGAGCCCCGGTCTTGCGCGCCAGAGCCTTCTCGGAAATGCCCCGCAGCGCATCCACGGTGAGCTCAAGGTGGACACCTTCAATCTCGAACAGCTGCTGATATTGTTTTACTAGGGCGTTCTTGGGCTCGGTAAGAATCTCCACCAGCGCATCCTCATCGAGGTCGTTGAGAGTGGCAACCACCGGCAGACGACCGATAAATTCTGGAATAAGACCGAATTTCAAAAGGTCCTCGGGCTCCACGTTGAGCAGAACTTCGCCTGTCTGGCGGTCATCGGGGCTCCGCACATCGGCGCCAAAGCCGATGGACGAACCCTTGCCACGGGCGGTGATAATCTTTTCCAGCCCGGCGAAGGCGCCACCGCAGACGAATAGGATATCGGTGGTGTCCACTTGGAGAAATTCCTGTTGTGGATGCTTGCGGCCGCCCTGGGGAGGCACACTGGCTACAGTACCTTCCATGATCTTGAGAAGTGCCTGTTGCACACCCTCGCCCGACACGTCGCGGGTAATGGATGGGTTGTCCGACTTGCGACTGATCTTATCCACCTCATCGATATAGACGATGCCGCGTTGCGCCCGTTCTACATTGTAATCGGCGGCCTGAAGAAGCTTGAGGATGATGTTCTCCACATCCTCACCCACATAGCCGGCCTCAGTCAGGGTAGTAGCATCTGCCATGGTGAAGGGAACGTCTATGATGCGGGCCAAGGTCTCCGCCAACAAGGTCTTACCGCAACCGGTGGGACCGATAAGCAGGATGTTGGATTTCGCTAGTTCCACATCTCTGGCCTTGGAGCCCTGAGCTAGGCGCTTATAATGGTTGTGAACGGCGACCGAGAGGACGCGCTTAGCATAGTCCTGGCCGATTACGTAGTCATTAAGGACCTTGCAAACCTCAGTCGGGGTAGGAACGCCGTTATCCGACTTGACCAAGGTGGACTTGTGTTCCTCGCGGATGATGTCCATGCACAGTTCAACGCATTCATCACAAATGAACACCGTTGGGCCAGCAATGAGTTTGCGCACCTCGTGCTGGCTTTTACCGCAGAAAGAGCAATAGAGGGTGTTTTTAGGATCGCCGCCGCTGGACTTGTTCATATCCTCTCCGCACAGACCTCATTGAATTTGATTCGGGCTCGGTCCTTGACAGGTATGTTACCAAGTTGGACAGGTGACATACAACAAAACCCGTCAAAAAAGTCCAGCTTTCTCCTGCCGCCCCACGTGAAAAGGGCGGAACCATGCCCGGCAGGGGGAGATTTAGTTCGACACCCGCTGCGTTTGATCGTGTCTTCTGTTTGTGACAACACTCGGGGCCTCTGAATGAGAAAGGAGAACTCAGGGAATGGCTAATGCCAGAATGAGAATATTTCTAAGAATCTTTCAGAGCACCTTGGTAAGACCGGACCCCTTCCCTTATTCTTTTTCCTCTTCTTCTTGTTTTTCATCCTCGCTTAGCTCGGGACGGTGATCAACCACCTCATCTACCAAGCCAAATTCCTTAGCCTCTTCAGCGGACAAAAATTTGTCTCGATCCATAGCCTCCTCGATCGCCTCTAGGGTTTGGCCGGTATGAGTGACGTAGATCTGGTTGAGCCGGGCGCGTAGAGCGAGAATTTCTCTGGCATGGATCTCAATATCGGCGGCCTGCCCCTGGACCCCGCCGGAGGGCTGATGAACCATAATGCGGCTGTGGGGCAAGCAATACCGCTTCCCCGCAGCGCCAGCAGCGAGAAGCATCGATCCCATGGATGCTGCCTGGCCGATGCATAGGGTGCTGACGTCGGGGCGGATGTACTGCATGGTGTCGTAAATAGCCAAACCCGACGTGACGCCTCCGCCCGGGGAATTGACATAGAAGGCGATGTCCTTTTTGGGGTTCTCCGATTCTAGGTAGAGCAGCTGGGCGCAGACCAAGCTAGCCACGCCGTCAGAAACAGCGCCGGTGAGAAAGATGATCCGTTCTTTGAGAAGGCGGGAATAGATATCGTAGGCGCGTTCACCGCGATTGGTCTGCTCCACCACCATGGGTACGAGCGTGTTCATGTAAACATCCATCGAGTCAGTTGAGTCATTCATAGGTTGCAAACTCCTAGCACCGACCTCAGAAATATCCTTGCTCTGGGAAGGGCTTGTTGCAGTTATTTTTTCTTCGTGGTTTTACCCTGGGTGACAACCTTTTTTTTCGTCTTGGATTTGGCGGTGGACTTGGTCACATCCGACCCGTTTGGCAGAGCAATCAGTTCCTTTAAATCTACTTTGCGGTCCGTCACCTCTGCCATTTCAACGATGAAGTCAAGAACCTTCTCTTCGTAGATCTGGGTGCGGAAGCCTTGGATCATCTGGGGGTTCTGCTGGTAATGACTAATCACTTGTTGTTCCTGTCCGGGATGGCGGGCGGCCTCTGCTTGTATAGCCTTCATGATTTCCGCCTCTTCCACTTTGATGTTATTGCGGTGGCCTAACTCCGCTAGGACTAGGGCGAGGAGAATGCGCCGTTCGGCGGCGACGCGGATTTCTGCACGTTTGGCCTCCTCGTCTTTTTTGTCTGCGGCCTGCTCTCCGTCGGCTTTTCTCGCTTCCTCATGCTTATCCCAAAAAGACTGGAACTCGTCCTCCACCATACCTTCAGGAAGATCAATCCTACATTTCTCCACCAAGATGTCTGAGATGACCCGTTTTAGGCGGATACGGGCAATTTCCTCATATTCACGCTCGAGCCGCCCCGTTACCATCTTCCTGAGTTCCGCCAAGTTTTCCAAATCCAAGTCCTTGGCCAGCTCGTCATCCACGGCGATAGGGATGGGTTTGCGCACTTCCTTTACGCTGACATCGAAGACGGCCGTTTTTCCGGCCACTTTTGGCACGTGATAGGTTTCTGGGAACACCACTTTGACCTTTAGTTCGTCACCAGCCGCCGCGTCCGTCATCTGTTCCTCGTAGCCGGGAATGAAACGTCCCGAGCCGAGTTCGATCTCTTCGTTTTCGCCCGATCCGCCGTCGAAGACCGCGCCATCGATCTTCCCCACATAGTCGAACAGGATTTGATCGCCAATTTTTGCCTTCTCCGAAGCTTTGGCTGGCTCAAAGCGTTTGTGGACCATGGCCAGTTCCTTAAGGCCCTCTGTCACCTTTTCCTCGTCAGGCTCCGCGTAGAGGCGGTCCAGAGACAGCTCGGCCAGATTGAGATTGGGAATCTCGGGCATCACTTCCAGCACCATGTTGTATTCAAGGTCAGTGCCATCCTCGTAAGAGGTGATCTCGATTTTTGGCTGGCTGGCAGGGCGAAGCTGCCTGTCCTCCATAGCACGCTGGGAACTTGTGCTGACGGTGGATTCGAGGATGTCGCCCATGACTGAGGAGGCGTAACGCTTCTTCAGCATGTCCACGGGCACCTTGCCTTGACGGAATCCAGGGATTTTCGCTGTCCTACCTATTTCCTGAAGGCGCAACTCCAACTGGCGGTCCAACTCTTGGGCGGGAACCACAACTTTGAATTCACGGGACAGTCCTTCCGACTTGACTTCTGTTACCTGTGCTTCTGTTGTCTGCATTTGTCCTTATCTCAGTTAATATTTTTACATTAAATATAATAAGTTACAAATGAATATTGATTTATAAAATAAGGATTGAAAACTTGGGGTCAGCCTCTCGGGAATGCTGGTGCGGGCGGAGGGAATCGAACCCCCAAGGATTGCTCCACTGGCACCTAAAGCCAGCGCGTCTACCAGTTCCGCCACGCCCGCGAAGTCGGCCCCGGAGACACGAACGAATGTGCAAGCTCCCTCGAGGCAGATCCCTGCAACCGACAATTGCGTCCGTCGGCCCTGAAAATGCGGACCCTCTATAACATAGGAGGAATCCGGGGGACAAGAAGTCGCCCCGCAGCACCGTGGATTCAGAAAGCCATCAAGCACCACGCAAAGCACTTGGCGTTAAGAAGATCCAGACTAAGAAACTAAGGAGGTTGCCGGCGAGACTTTAGGAGGTTATCCCCTCCACAAAAAAAGCGGCAAAACGCCGCACAGGTTGAAAAAATTACGGAACTTCAATGCCTTACAGACGATCGGGGTACTGGCGAGAGAAGGAAGATAAGGCGAGAACCCTAAAATCACGGAATGAGCGGAACGAAGGATGTTTGTAGCCCACCTCAAAACGAACATGGGGAATGCCACGATTTCTACACACAGAAAGGACCTTTGCAACCTCCATAAGATCACCTTTAGTAGCACTTTTGCAAAATACCGCCCCCGGCGTTATGTCCCCACTTGCCAGCTCTGCACTCCGGCCCAAAAATCCTCGACCAAACCGCATTACTCCCCCCTTTTTTTGGTAAACGCCCGCGAAGTCCCGGACGTCTCCCTTACGCTAAAGAGTAACAGCTGCGTACCCTATAAGCAATTCCCTAACTAAACCTACCAAATCACATTTTATTAAGTTTTTTATTAAGTTACATAACGATATATAAGCAATTGAGAATGATAACAAAGTAGCTTCATAGCTTGATACGCAATCGGATTATTCATCCTATCAACCTATCAAAAAGTCCCAGGCTCAGAGCACGTCCCGTGTAAGCAGATCGCATAGGACCGGCGGCAGCAGGTCCGGAAGATCCTCGGCAATAAGGCCGGGACCGAAAGACGTAGCAGCGGCCCCATGCAACCAGGCACCGGCACAGGCGGCGGCGAAGGGCTGCATGCCCTGGGCCATGAGCCCGGCGATAAACCCTGCCAACACGTCACCGGCCCCCGCCGTCGCTAGCCACGGCGGAGCATTGCTGTTGATGACAGCGTTACCCTGAGGGTCGGCTATCACCGTATCGGCCCCCTTGAGAAGAACCACGGCACCGCTGCGCTGGGCCGCTGCTCTCACCCGCACCAACTTTCCTTCCCCTTTCGTATCTCCGAACAGGCGGCGGAACTCACCCTCATGGGGGGTTAGTACACATGGCGAACGGATGGAATCGAATAAAACTTCCGGTGACTCCGCGAATACGCTGAGGGCGTCAGCGTCAAGAACACAGGGCCGCTCTGCCTCCATTACCGCCAACACTCGTGCTCGGGTCTCACCGCTGATGCCGTTGCCAGGCCCCAGAAGGTAAAGATTCTTACGATCATCAGCTAATAGGCCAGAGAGAGAACCAGAGCCAGAGAGGGGAACAACAAGAGTGCCGGGGGTGGTGGTGGCATAAACCGGCCACGCCTCGGTAGAGCAGGCAAGACTTACCAGCCCGGCTCCAGCGCGTAGGGAAGCCCGCGCCGCCAACCGTGCCGCACCCGTCATTTGCGCCCCACCCATGACTACGGTGTGACCCCGCGTATATTTGTGATCCTCGGCCGTAGGAACCGGGAACCGATCGCGCCATAGAGCAGGGCCGTTTTCGTATTGCCTTGGGGAGATCTCCTCAAGAACCGTCACTGGGGTACCGATATCCACCGTCACCACCTCGCCGCACAAGCGGCGGCCTGGAAACTGAAGATGGCCCGGTTTGCGGCGGAAAAACGTCACCGTAAGCTGTGCCTGTGGCGCCACTCCCCCGTCCTTACCTCCCAGAACGAGTCCGCTATCGCCATGCACCCCACTAGGCATGTCCACGGCGACCACGGGAAGACTCCGCCGTCCCACTGTTCCCACAACCCAAGCTGCTACTCCTTCTAGTGGCCGAGTTAGCCCGGCCCCAAACAGGGCGTCCACCACCAACTCACCATCTTTTGTAGAAGTCTCGAAGAGGTCTTCATCGAGGCGAACCACCGGCCCCTGCCAGCGCCCAGCATTGACGGTAGCATCACCGGTGAGTTTTTCCTTCTCTCCCATAAGGGCCAAGCGCACGGGCCATCCCTCAGCCGCAAGCAGGCGCGCCACTACAAATCCATCACCACCGTTATTGCCCGGTCCGCACAGGATCAGCACCTGAGTTTTCCCCCAACGCTGGGTGATTTCGCGGGCAATGGCAGTACCCGCTGCTTCCATCAGATCGAGACTGGAAATCCCAGCTTTAATGGCCATAGCGTCGGCCCGGTACATTTCCTCCACGGTTAGCAGAACCGCCTCGGCCATCGCGTCATGGGGGGAGACGTCTTCACGGGACAGTGGGGACACTCGGCTCACCAGTTTTTCTCCCTTACCGAATGTGAGCCAGACTTCGTTAACGCCCAGGGCCTGGGAGATAGCGCGCAGGTTATCGCCCCGTGGTTTGTCGATGCTACCGGCCAGATACTTGTAAATGCTTTCCTTGGAGATGCCGCTCTTCCTGGCAAGTTCGACCCGCGACCATCCCAGCTCACGAAGAACCTGTAGGGCACGCTCTGGCCATGTGGCTAAAGGTTGGTTTTGCGGCACAGTCGGGATTCCCGTTCCTGCGTTAACCTGTGGAATTTAAATCCATAATGTTAGGAAATCTCTCTTCCTTCAACCGCAAAACAATATGCCGTAATGATGGATTGCCGGGACTGGTCCATGGAGATATGGTGCCCCCATATAGAGACGCGCTACGGCACTTGCTCTTCCATGGTCATCACAACCTGCTTTCACCGGAATCGACCCTCCAAGTTATGAGCGACGCCATCCGTCACGACTGGTCTACCGAAGAGACTCTTGCGATTCTGCAATCGCCCCTTCTTGATCTCGTGCAACGGGCCCGGACCATCCACAGCGACCATCATGGGAACGATTCGGTGCAGCTGGCAAGCCTATTGAGTCTGAAGACGGGCGGCTGCTCCGAGGATTGCAATTACTGCCCGCAATCGGTCCACCACTCTACCAATGTGGGCAATGGCGACCTTATGGCCTATGACCAGGTGCTCGACACCGCCCGCAAGGCCAGGGAACTCGGGGCCTCACGTTTCTGCATGGGCGCGGCCTGGCGGCAGGTGCATGACGGCGAAGAATTCGACCGGGTTCTCAACATGGTGCGTGGCGTAGGCGCGCTGGGAATGGAGACCTGCGTGACGTTGGGTATGCTGAGCCAAGACCAAGCCAGGCGTCTAGCTGAGGCCGGACTCACCGCCTATAATCACAACCTCGATACCAGCCCCGAATATTACAACAAAATCATTTCCACCCGTGATTTTGAGGACCGCATGGAGACCCTGCGCCATGTGCGGGAGGCAGGAATTTCCCTGTGTGTGGGCGGTATTATCGGCATGGGCGAAAGCGACCGTGACCGCGCCCGCATGCTGGAAATCCTGGCCGGCCTCGACCCCCATCCCGAAAGCGTGCCCATCAACGCGCTGGTAGCGGTGGTCGGCACGCCGCTGGAGAACAGGCCGCCGGTGGATCCGCTCGATCTGGTACGCATGTGCGCCACGGCGCGCATTCTAATGCCGGAATCCCGCGTACGGCTGAGCGCGGGCCGCCACCAGTTGAGCCGCGAGGCTCAGGTATTGTGTTTCCTGGCCGGAGCCAATTCCATTTTTTACGGCGAAAAGCTGCTCACCACGGCCAACACCGAGTGCGAGGAAGACCGCCGCCTGTTGCGGGAACTGGGCCTTTCCCCGCTTCCTCCCGACGTGGACAAGCCCACCCCGGCCACCTCCGCTGCATAAAGGCGAAAGGTCATGCGCATGAAGACCTGGGGGCTGTTGGCTCTGAAGATCGCCCTCTCGGGGGCGCTGATCTGGTATTTCGTGGGAAAGTCTGACCTTGGCGCGGCTATGGAGGACCTGCGCCGGGTGGATGTGATGACAGTTGTGCTCGCCATTATCCTTTTCTTGGTTCAGATGGCTCTTGTGGCGTGGCGTTGGGGCATCCTTATGCGTCTAGTTGGTATTGGCGACGGTCTCTCCTTCCCCCGTATCGTCCGCACCGTGTGGATCGCCACCTTTTTCAACACCACCCTGATTTCCAGTGTCGGCGGCGACGCCTTCCGCCTGTGGACCATCGTGCGCTGGGGTAATCCTCTGGGAAAATCCGTCAACAGCATCTTTCTCGACCGTCTCGCGGCGGTAATGGCGCTGATGGTTTTGATCGCCGTCAGCCTGCCTTATGTGATGGAGCTTGTTACCGACGAGACCGCCATCCTGAGCTATGCCCTGCTCATCGCAGCCTCCCTAGCGGGATTCGCCGCCCTTCTCCATGCCGACCGCATGCCGCGGCGAATCCAGCACTGGCGGCTGATGCGGGGACTGGCCAATCTTGCCGCCGATGCTCGCAGACTGACCCTGAACATGGACAACCTTCTGCCGGTGGCGGCCCTGTCGCTTCTGGTGCACGTCCTCAGCATTGTTATCGTCTATGTGCTGGCCGGTGAACTGGAAATCGAGCTTTTTTTTCTCGACTGTTTTTTCTTAGTGCCCCCCGTCATTCTCGCCATGACCCTGCCCATTTCCATCGCCGGATGGGGCATGCGCGAAGGCGCCATGATCGTCGCCATGGGCCTTGTGGGCGTGTCCCAGGAAAGCGCCTTGGTACTCTCCGTCCTGTTTGGGCTGGGAGTAACGATCGCGGCGCTCCCCGGTGGCGTCATCTGGCTCTGCAGCCGCAACCGTGCCGTTCCCACCATGCCCAGTGGCGAAGTGAAAAGCTGAACTCAACCGGCGAGATCAGAGGCTAGAAATGATGTCCATTTTTTCAAATTTCTTTCCCCTTCCAAGTTCTCCTCATGGGGGCAAAAACCTGGCTGCCCTTTTGGTGCTTCCTGCCTGTTTTCTCGCTACCGTCCTGGTCCTGAGGGAGAGCGCCGGGCCGTTCTGGATGTGGTACAGCATCGACCCCGACTATGCCTACCTCATCAACGCCCTAAAAATCCTCAACCTGACCACGCCGGGCCATGTGGACCATCCCGGAACGCCCGTGCAGTGGCTTGGTGCCATGGTGCTCAAGGCCACCTACCCCGCCGCTTCTGGCGCCCATATCATCGATACCGTGCTGGCCGATCCCGAAGCCCATATGCACCGCATCACCCAGGTGATGGCATGGCTCAACGCCGCTGTCCTATTTGCCGCCGGGGTGGTGGGCTATGCCGTCTTTCGGGACATCCTGCCAGTGGTGATGGTCCAGGCCGCCCCTTTCATTTCCTCGCAAATCCTCCGGCACGCCGTTGCCTTGAAGCCGGAGCCACTGTTAGTTTTTGCGACGATGGCGCTGGTTATTGTCGTCCTTCTGGCGCTGCGCCCCGGCGCCATGGAGGCCAACCGGGGGAACTTCGCCATCGCCTTCGGCGTGGCCATTGGATTCGGCGTGGCCTGCAAGGTTACCTTCGCGCCACTTTTCCTGCTGCCGCTTTTCCTTCTCGGCCAGCGCCGGGCCATCGGCACCTTCGCCGTTGCCTCCCTTGTCGCCTTTCTCCTCTTCACCCTGCCGGCGCTGGGCGCCTATGAACAGTTCACGGACTGGATCATCAGGCTGTTCCTGGGCAGCCAGCACCATGGCGGCGGGGCCGCCACCGTCATCGATCCAGGAAACTATCCCCGCAATATCTATCGTCTGTTCACCCGGCCCCTGTTCGGCATCACTTTCATTCTTGCCGTGCTCACCCTGTTTGCGGCGCGGTGGCGCGGCGCGGACATACCCGGACCCGAATTGAAGGCGCTGCAAGGGGTGGTGCTGGCGCAGATGGTCATGGTGCTGATGATAGCCAAACAGCTTTCTACCCATTACATGATCCCGACCTACATGCTGACCGCCCTTTCCGGGGCCCTGATGTACCGTACGGTCCCGGCGCTGGGCCTCGGCGGCGACAGGTTGCGGCGGCGGTTTGCCCGCGTCTTTCCGGTGCTGCTGGCGGCGATCGCCATCTGCCAAGCCTTCGGAGTGGCGAGGGCGGACCGCCAGTTCCGGGAGATGCGCGAGACGGCGCTTGCCGTGAATAATGAACGCTTCGGCGCCTGCGCCCGCATCTACGGCTATTCCTCCTCCAGCCTCAGCTTTGCCCTCTACAGCGGCAATCTTCATGGCGGATTTCCCTATTCGGAGCAATTGAAAGAGCTGAGGCCGGAGAACGATTTCTGGCTCAACATCTTTACCAGCCCCTCGCCTACCGGCGAGCTTCGTGATTGGATCGGTGCGCGCCATCTTCCCGAGGTGCTTTCCGGCTATCCCTGCGCCCTGTTGCGGGGATCGCGCAGGGGGGCGCTTGCCGCCTTCCTCGCCGTCGAGGCGCCGGGAGCCGTTTATGATGCCTCCTGTTCCACCCGCTTGGAGGAAGTGATCACCATGGGCGTGGATTGCCAGGGCCGTCTCACCGACGACAACGGGGATGGCATGCCGTGAGCCTGAACCGCTCTGGCCCTTTGCCCGCATCCGGTCTATATCTCCCCCATCATGAGCAGGAAAAACAAATCCGTGCTTTCTCCGCGCAAAGCCGCTAATCGCGAGCTCGCCAACCGGCTGGCCCCAGACCGTGACGGCTGGATCAACCGCAACGCCTTTTATTACGAGGATCACTGGCGCTATCTGCGTTTCCTCGTTGGCGAGGGGCGCAGCGTCCTCGACCTCAGCTGCGGCACCGGACGCCTGCTTGAGGCACTTGCCCCCGCGCGCGGCGTGGGTGTGGATTTAAGCGGTGAGATGGTCCGCATCGCCAGGGAAAACCATCCCGGGTTCACCTTTCACGAGGGCGATATCGAAGACCCGAAGTTCATGAAAACCCTGGAGGGGTTTTTCGACGTCATCATCCTTTCCGACACCATTGGCTTTCTCGAGGACTGCGAGACCACCCTGGCCGGACTGCATTCTCTGTGCACCCGCGATACCAGGATTATCCTTTCCTATTATTCGAAAGCCTGGGAGCCGGTGTTGAAACTAACCGAGATGCTGGGCCTTAAAATCCCACAGAAGGAACAGAACTGGCTCTCCACCAGGGACCTTGAGGGGCTGCTGAATCTGACCGATTTCGATGTGGTCAAAAAGGAATGGCGCCAGCTCATGCCCAAACCGCTGTTGGGCCTGGGACGCCTGATCAATCGCAGCTTAGGATTACTGCCTGGCGTACGGCGGCTCTGTCTGCGCAACTATCTGGTGGCCCGTTCCCTGAACTACGCGGAACAGCCTGGTCTTTCTGCCAGCGTTCTTATCCCCTGCCGTAACGAGTGCGGCAATATCGAGGCCGCAGTGCAGCGCCTGCCACGGTTCTGCGACGACCTGGAAATCCTGTTTGTGGAGGGCAGCAGCGAGGACGGCACCTGGCGCGAAATTGAGCGCGTCATTGCGGCCTATCCCGACCTCGACATCAAGGCGGTACAACAGGACGGATCGGGCAAGGGCGACGCGGTGCGCAAGGGATTCGCGCAGGCCCGTGGCGAGGTGCTGATGATTCTCGACGCCGACCTCACGGTGCCGCCCGAGGACATGCCGAAATTTTACCATGCCCTGGTTAGCGGCAAGGGGGAGTTTGTCAACGGCACGCGGCTGGTCTATCCCATGGAAAATCAGGCCATGCGAACCCTCAACTATGTGGCCAATCACCTCTTTTCCCTTGCCTTTTCCTGGCTTCTCAACCAGCGCTTTACCGATACCCTGTGCGGCACCAAGGTGCTGACCAAGACCAATTACGAAAAGATCGCCACCGACCGGGACTATTTTGGCGAGTTCGACCCCTTCGGTGATTTCGACCTCATCTTTGGCGCCGCCAAGCAGAATCTCAAGGTGGTGGAACTGCCCATCCGCTATGCCGACCGCACCTATGGCGAGACCCAGATTGCCCGTTTCCGCCACGGGCTGTTGCTGGTGCGCATGGTGGTGTTCGCCTTTCGCAAGCTGAAGGCCATCTAGCCGGTGCCGGATTCCCCTTCGCACGACCCACGGCTGGACGATCACCATCTGATCTGGCACAACAAGCCGGTCTTACGGGAACTTTACAGCGATTTCTACCGCCGCATATCCGATGCCTGCCATGACGGCTCGACCTTGGAAATCGGCGGGGGATCGGGGAATTTCAAAGAATTCGCCCCCCATGTGGTATCCACGGATGTTCTCTTCGCACCCTGGCTCGATTCCGTCTGCGACGCCCAGTCCTTGCCTTTCAAGGACACCGCCTTTGACAATGTGGTGATGATGGATGTGTTCCATCACCTCGAGCGGCCCACGGTTTTCCTGCGCGAAGCCCTGCGTGTCCTTAAACCCGGAGGGCGACTGGTGATGCTGGAACCCCTGATCACGCCGGTGAGCCATTATTGCTATCATTATTTTCATCCCGAACCGGTGGTCATGAAGGCGGACCCCTTTCACGAACCGGAAACCAACCCAGAGCGCACCCCTTACGACGCCAACCAGGCCGTTCCCACACTCATGTTCTTGCGGCAGCGCGAGCGGTTCATGGAGAAATTTCCCGGTTTCAATCTTTATGCGGTCCGCCGTTGCGGTCTTTTCGCCGCACCTCTCTCGGGCGGCTTCCGCAAATGGAGCCTGATCCCGGCGTGGGCCGTT
>PVBE012975149.1_pt1 | contig 22802 bp, 13 predicted proteins | sample 1631181 | NCBI WGS metagenome assembly PVBE01 (sample SAMN08397723, study PRJNA350692) | Marine metagenome, whole genome shotgun sequencing project. | isolation source: water | place: Pacific Ocean | collected 2012-04 | reverse complement strand
GTCGTCGGGGCTGCGCACAAGGATCCAGCCGGAATCACGCCGGGCCACCGGACGATCATCGGCACTCGAATCCCACCCTCATACAGCGTTCCCTTCTCGCCTCGAAGCGGTGCATTGGTCGAGACAATCTCCCCGAGCCCGGTGAAGATCTTCCGCAGCCCACCATTGTCGGACGTGAAGACGACGACCGTGTTGTCGGCGATCTTCAGCTCTTCGAGCTTGGCGAGCAGTCTCCCGATGCTCGTATCCAGGTCTTCCGTCATCGCCGCATAGACAGGATGGTTGACACCGGTAGCTGGCTTCTGCTTGTCCCTGTATTTCTGGGTCGTAACAGGGTTGCCTTGGACGGGGATGTGCACCGCATAGTGTGACACCGTCAGGAAGAACGGCCTATCTTGGTGCTCATCGATGAACCAGAGTGCGGCGTCGGTCAGGAAGTCGATCGACTTCGGGCCGCGCGGCCTGTCAGCGCGCGACTCCTGAAACTCCGGTCCCAGTTGTCGTTCGGTGACCTGATACCCGTGTTGGTTCGGGGCATGCTCGGCGTTCTCTCCGAGGTGCCACTTCCCGAAGTACCCGGTCGTGTAACCGGCGGCCTGTAAGGCATCGCCTGGTGTCTGCAAGCCGGTCTGTAAGTGATGCTCGATCGGTGGGACGACCAGTCTCTCGAAGGGCCGCCAGTGTCCGGGAATGAAGTCGGTCACCCCGGTCCTGGCCGAATACTGACCCGACTGGATGGTCGAACGCGTCGAGGAGCAGACGGGAGTCGCTGCGTAGAAGTCACTGAGTCGCACTCCCTGCCGCGCCAGTGAATCGATGACCGGCGTCTCGTGAAACTCATGCCCGAAACACCCGACGTCGGGCCAGCCCAGGTCGTCGATCAACAGGAAGAGAACATTCGGCTGCGTCGGTTCCGGAGCTTCCCGCTGCCCGTGCAGGAGGGGTTGCAGCACAACAAGCAGGCTCACGGACAGCAGTCGGGTCGTAGGTCGCATGGGAATACCTGACATGGAGAGGAGCGTGGGAAGGAGGAGCCTGGATCGTAGCTTCATGAACGGTCGTGTCCGACGAAGTTCTCTGGGGTGCGAGGACCCTTGCAGCAAGCCCTGAAGTCACCACCCAGGAGGCGCTGTGCTAATCCAGCGCCTTGTGACATTGGTGTCTGTGAAGTCCCAGATCCTCGCTTCGTCGGTGGCCTTGTGGGCCTGAGGGGGCCATCTCTTTCGAAGCGCTTTCACGAGCCTGGGGCAATACTGGCAGAGCATGTTCGTCGCACGCTTTCGCATTGAGTGAACCTCTGTTGCTGGGGGATCTGCCGTGATCGGACCGGACTGGAGCAGCCCGTCGCGCAGAATGCGGCGATGAGCGCAAGGACCTTCACTCCGAGAGGGTGAACCCCTATTCAGGCAAGAAGCTCCGTCACAACGCGCGGATTCTCAACACCGGTCAGGCGCTGGTCCAAGCCCTGGTAGGGGTAGGTAAAGCGGTCGTGGTCGATGCCGAGCTGGTGCAGGATGGTTGCGTTGAGATCGTTGATGTGCACCGGGTCCCGCACGATGTTGTAGGAGAAGTCGTCAGTCTCGCCATGCTCATAGCCGGTGCGGATCCCCGCCCCGGCCATCCAGGTCGTGAAGCAGCGCGGGTGATGGTCCCTGCCGTGGTTGGTCTCGGTCAGTGTGCCTTGGGAGTAGATCGTGCGCCCGAACTCGCCACCCCAGATGACAAGGGTGTCCTCCAGGAGACCGCGTCGCTCAAGATCGAGAACCAGGGCTGCACTGGCCTGGTCGGTATCCTTGCATTGGCCGCGCAGGTCCTTCGGCAGGTTGTTGTGCTGATCCCAGCCGCGGTGGAAGAGCTGAACGAAGCGCACATCGCGTTCCGCCATTCGGCGAGCAATCACACAGTTGGCGGCGTAGGTGCCGGGCTTGCGGGCGTCCTCTCCATAGAGCTCGAAGGTGGAATCAGGCTCGCTCGAGAGGTCCATCAGATCCGGCACGGAGGTCTGCATGCGGAAGGCCATCTCGTACTGAGAGATGCGCGCCTGGATCTCCGCGTCATGGGTCTCCTCGTACTTGGCCTCGTTGATCTTGGCGATTCCATCCAGCATCCGACGCCGGGTCGCGGCGTCGATCCCGTCTGGGTTTGAGAGGTACAGAACGGGATCCTTGCCACTGCGGAACTTCACCCCCTGGTGCTCGGAAGGTAGGAATCCCGAACCCCACAGCCGCGAGTAGAGCGCCTGGAAGTTGCCCTTCCCGCGAGAGATCATCACCACGTAGTTGGGGAGATCGCGATTCATGGACCCGAGGCCGTAGGAGAGCCAGGCGCCCATGCTGGGCTTGCCTTGCTGCTGGCTTCCGGTGTTGATGTAGGTGACCGCCGGGTCGTGGTTGATGGCCTCCGTATTCATCGACTTGATGATGGAGATCTTGTCGACGATGCCAGCGGTGTGCGGAAGGAGCTCACTGACCCACGTCTGGTGCTGGCCGTGCTTCTTGAACTTGAACATCGGCGCGACGCAGGGAAACGAGTTCTGGCCACTCGTCATGGTTGTCAGCCGCTGACCCTGTCGAATGGACTCCGGCAACTCGATGCCATGGATCTCCCGCATCTTCGGGTGGTAGTCAAAGAGGTCCACCTGCGAGGGCGCCCCGTTCATGAACAGGTAGATGACACGCTTGGCCTTGGGCGCAAAATGCGGCAGACCCTTGTCGCGCACGTCTCCGAATGCAGTCTTGCCGAGCATCGACCCTAGGGCCATCGCGCCGAGGCCGTGCGCACCATTGCGCAGGAGTGTGCGCCGGGTCACCTGTCGGCTGCGTTCTTGGATGGGATCCATCGTCATTCCCTGGTCAATGTCTCGTCGAGGTTGAGGATCATGGAGGCGAGGACCGTCCACGTCGCGTGTTCTGCCGCGTCAAGGCTCTCGTCGCGAGCGCTCTCACCCATGCCCAAGAGTGCGAGCGCCGCATCCTTGTCAGCCTTGAAGACGGCAAGCTGAGCATTGAAGGTCTCCAGCATCACCTCGCGAGCGAGGGGTGTCGCGGGATGGGCGGTGCAGAGCATGAAGGCCAAGTCGAGTCGGGAGTTGAAGTCCGTTTCGGAGAGGATCAGGCGCTGGGCCATGTGGCGCGCCGCCTCCACGAATTGCACGTCGTTCAGGGTGACCAGTGCCTGCATGGGCGTGTTGGTGCACTGGCGCTGGACGACGCAGGTGTCGCGGATGGGGGTGTCGAAGGTTGCCATGGCGGGCTGTGGAGCCGACCGCTTCCAATAGATGTACATGGACTTGCGGTAGAGCTTCTCTCCGTGGTCCTGCGTGAAGCGCTTGTTGCGGTCAAGGGAAACTGCGTTCCACAGGCCTTCAGGCTGGTAGACCTTCACGCCCGGGCCACCCATCTTGTCCACCAGCGTGCCGCTCACCGCGAGAGCCTGATCCCGCAGGAACTCGCCGTGTAAGCGGAAGCGCGGCGCGCGGGTGAGGAGTGCGTTCTCGGGGTCCATTGCCAGACGCGCTTTGTCTGCGCGAGAGTCTTGGCGGTAGGTTGCGCTCATGACGATCTGCTTGAGCACTCGCTTCACATTCCAGCCATTCTCTATAAAGTCGCGCGCAAGCCAGTCGAGCAGGGCCGGATGGCTCGGGCGGGCTCCTTGCGTGCCAAAATCCATGACCGTGGAGACCAGGCCGCGCCCGAAGAGCATGGCCCAGTAGCGGTTCACAGTGACCCGGGCTGTCATCGGATGATCGGGGTGGACGAGCCACTGAGCGAGACCGAGGCGATTCAGAGGTGCACCCTCGGGGAATGGCAAGAGATCCTCAAGAACGCCAGGTTCCACGGGCTGGTCCTTGCGCGGCGCGTCGTACTCGCCACGGTCAAGGATGTACGTCACCCGGCGCTCGGGCACATCCCTCATGATCATGACCGTGCCGAGCGATTTGGTGATCTCCACCTTGCGTGCGAGCGCCGAGGCCTTGATAGCGGCTTGCTCAATGCCCTCGGGCCACCCGGACTGAATGAAATGGTCGTGAAGAACCGAGCGGGCCTCGTCGGTGAGCCTCTCAGGCTCAGACTTGAGGGCCGCGAGGATAGGCCCGGGCAGGTTTTCGGCGCCCAGCCTGAAGTAGTAGCCGGTGGGTCCTCCCCCGTTCACTATCTTCAAGAGCAGACGGCTTTCTCCCGCCGGTAGCTCAAGGCTGGTCTGGTCTTGGTCTGCTGCCGCAGCCCGCCCGGCGTCTTTCTCGAAGACCATCTTGCCGTTCAGCCAGATGCGAATGCTGTCGTCACTGCCCAGTGACACGGACGCTGCTTGCGCACGCTCGCAATCGATTGTGCGGGTCAGGTAGATTGCCGCGTTTTGTTTGCTGCCCAGGTTGTGGACGACTCCGTCCTGGTCGGGGCGTTCCTTCCATGCCTGCCCATCGACCTTGGCTGTGACATCGATCTCAATCGCCTCCGGGCCGTGATCGACGCTGTAGGCTTCTGCCTTTGTGTCCTTCTGGAAGGGCCCAACGGAGTACCAGCTGCCCAGCACGGGTGCATCCCGCTCAAGCAGCCCCTTGCGTTCGTCGGCGTGCCACTCCTCGAAAGCCCCGGGCTGGGGCGCGGTCGTCCTGAAGAACGCCTCAACGGTCTGGACGGACTCGTCGAGAGCGGCGAGGTCTGTCTTCTGCGTCTCGGTGGGAAGATCGATCTTGGGGTCGGCATTGCCGCTCCGCGTTTGGAACCCTATCTCCTCGCTCTGGTTGAAGAACGCAAAGAAGCGATAGTAGTCCTTCTGGCTGATGGGATCGTACTTGTGGCCGTGACACTGCCCGCATTCCATGCTCAGCCCCAGCCAGACATTGCCGGTCGTCTTGACTCGATCGACCATGTACTTGACGCGGAGCTCCTCATCGATAGCGCCCCCTTCATCCGAGGTGGGAGTGTTGCGGTGGAAGCCGGAGGCAACGAGTTGCTCGGTCGAGGGCTCAGGCAGGAGGTCGCCAGCGAGTTGCTCCACCGTGAACTGATCAAAGGGCATGTTTGCGCCGTAGGCACGAAGAACCCAATCGCGCCAGGGCCACATATCTCGGGGACCATCGGCGTGGTGGACTGATGTGTCGCCATAGCGCGCTGCGTCCATCCACGCGAGGGTCATGCGTTCGGCGTAGGCATCGGCCGCCAGCAAGCGGTCGACCAACTTCTCATATGCACCCGGGCTCTCGTCCTCGACAAACGCAGTGACCTCATCGGGAGTGGGGGGCATTCCACACAGATCAAAAGAAAGCCGGCGAATCAGCGTCGCACGATCGGCTTCGGGCGATGGCTTGAGGTCCCCATCTGCAAACCCGGAGAGGACGAAGCGGTCAATCTCGTTGCGACCCCAGTTGCCTCCGCCGGGCAAAGCGGGAGCCGTGATCTGGTCGAACGCCCAGTGCCTCTGGTATTCAGCACCCTCTGTCACCCAGCGGGTGAGGAGCTCTATCTCTCCGGGAGTGAGAGCGCTCTCCTCCGCAGGCGGCATTCGCTCGTCGGCGGAGGTGTGGGTTATGCGGCTGATGAGGTCGCTGCTCAGGGGTTGCCCGGGCACGAGAATGCCCTGTTCTTCCCCCACGATGCTCGGGAGGTCGAGTCGCAGCTTCGCCTTGCGAGTCCCCTGGTCCGGGCCATGACAGAGGAAGCAGTGCTTCGCGAGGATGGGCTGAACATCCCGACTGAACTCGAGCTTGGCCGGATCTTCCGTGCTCCAGGCGAGCAAGATGAGTGCGAGGGTCGGGGACATGGGCATCTACAGGATACCCAAAGTTATCGATTTCGAGGCCCGCGCTCGACCAGGTATGCCCGGTGATTGTGAGCCGCAGCGCGTACCCGGGCCAGTTCTGCCCCGGGCTCTCATCTGGGGCCATGCAGGGCACGGAAGTGAGGGCTGGCGTGGGCAACCCGGCCAGCGGCAAGGCGTGGACTACAGGAATGTGATCGAGATCGCGTCCGTGAAATTAGACGTGGGGTCTGGATTCTTGTCTCGGTACCACGCGCTGAAGTGCCAGGTTTCGCCCGGCAGAATGGCCTGGTTCGGCCAGATTGGAATGGCGGACAGGTTCACGGGTATGCGGAAGCTCCCCGTTGCGCCGCTATTCTTGATCTGCTGAACATAGCGGCCGACCGTCCCGGTCAGGCAGAGGTTGCCCTGGCTGCCACCGGCTCCGGGAATCAAGCCCTTGGTCTCGGAGACCAGGAAGTAGCCGAAGACCTGGGTTGGCATGAGAGAGGCGGTCAGGCGAAGGTCGCCCTCGATCAGACTGGAGCTTCCACTGGCCGTGATGACGCTCCCTGCGCCGGTCGAGTTGGGCTCAGCCTTGCAGTAGCGTTCGTAGAGTGGATCCAGTGATTGACGGGCGTTCAAGCGCCCCCATCCGTAGTGATTGTCGCGGCCGACCCTGTCCTGGGCATTGCCCACCTTGTCTTCCGCGCCCACCCGCAGCAGTTCAAAGGCTCCATCGTGGTTGAGGGTGGGATCCTGGGCCTTGAGGAGGCAGGCAATGCCCGCGGCCACAGGTGTGGCCGCCGAACACCCGCTGAAATACGCCATCTGGTCCGCACCCGAGTAGCTGATTGTGACCGTGTTCTCCCCTGGAGCTACGAAGTCCAGCGCCGATCCGGTTCCGGAGAACCAGGCACGCACGTCGCTTGAGTTTGTTGCTCCTATGGAGATAGACCAAGGGCTCGCTCCCGGATAGGAGAGGTCTGCGTTACCAATTCCTCCATTGCCGGCACAAGCCATCACGATGCAGCCAGCGGTCTGACACTGCTGCAGAGCCGTGTCTATGAGGCTTGACGCGGGGTAGTTGATCAGCGACATGCATATCACGTCGGCTCCCTGCTGCGCCACGAAGTCCAGTGATGACAAGAGCCAACTAACCGCGCCGCTTCCTGCAGCATTGAGCGCCTTGATGGGAAGAATCGTGCATTGGCTATCCACACCAGCGACGCCGAAGGCATTGTTGGCGCTGGCTGCGGCCAGACCAGCTACCAGTGTTCCATGCGAATGATCGTCGAAGGGGTCGTTGTCGTCGTTCACGAAATCCCAACCCTGCAGGGTGCGCCCAACGAATTCTGGATTGGCATAGCGGATGCCGGTGTCGATGATGGCGAGCACAACAGAGGGGTCTCCGTCTTCGATATCCCAAGCAGGACGAGCTTCGATATCGGCCCCGGGCGTGCCCATGTTCGCCGCCGTGTTGTCCAGCTGCCACTGGTCTGCAAAGTACGTATCAACTGTGGGCATCGTGGCACACAGGCCAATTCCCCCTATCGCATTCAGCTCAACATGCGCGACCCCGGGCAGTGCTCTGTAACGATCAATGGCCACGTGAGCAGAGTGCCCCTCTGGGAGCCGAACGAGCAGCGTACGCAAGGAAGGAAGCTCCCGGTGCACCTTGGCGCCCATGGCTTCGATACGGGCGCGCATCACGGTCGCAGGCTCGGCTGGCGCGAACTGCAGGAGCAGCTCCCCTCGAACGTGGGGGGTTCCATCGGGAGCGATCACGGCTTGAGGAAAGGCCGCGAGATCTTGTCGATGCAGATCCTGGGGCTCCTGGGCTATGGCGGGGAGGAGCGGGAAGGGCAGTGCGAGAAGGCAGGTCAGCAAAGACATGGATACCTCTTTTCTTGGAGGGAAGGCCCAGAGGGGAAGAACCCAAGGCACGAAATCGAGGAGGGGGCAAGGCAGGCCGGAAAGGCCCAGAGTGCTGCTATAGACCCTGAAGCAGCACATGCACCCCCCTAAGCCTGATTCTGGAGGTTGGGGAGTACGCCACCCCGGGATAACGCCGGGTCGCTGCGTCCTGCTGGCTCCCGCCATGCTCTCTTGTTACCAGGGAGACCGGATCGAACGCCGCCCGGAATGGGCTCGCTATCTCCCGCATTCCAGACAACGAGAGAACCTCCGCCGGGTGCCCGAGGATTGTGGACTCGAGAGGATTCGCGCTGTCCGTACGAATCGTGGCAGAGTCCTAGCCGATTCTGCCGGAGGGGTGATCAGCCACTGGTCTTCCCGGAGCGACCCTCGGCACAGCGCTTGCGCCAGTCTTCGGAAAAGGAATCGATCTCGCCAAAGCGATCAGGACGGCAGTGTTTGAGTTCGAAGTGGCTATCCTGACCGGTCGCAAGCTCAGCGATGGCGCGGCCAATGCCGCCGGAGCAGGCGATACCCGCACCACAGCAGCCACTCGCCACGAGCATGCCCGTGACACCAGGCAGGGCTCCGAGAACGAACTGCCCGTCAGGAGTGTAGGCGGAAGGTGCAGCCACGTAGTGGGCGAGCTCCGTTTCGGCCAAGGCCGGAAAAAACTCCTGCAAGCCGGGGCCGGACTCGATCAGCACATCCCAACCCTCGGGGTCCTCGGGGAAAACCGGCGCGGCCAGATCGGCTGGCAGTTCACGTGGGTCGCAGGTCAGGGATGCCTTGTCGCGCAGCCCAAAAAGCAGGCCTCCCACTTCGGGTCGCGTGTAGGCACGAGCATCCGGCAGGATGACGTAGGGGTTGTCCTTGGGAAAGAGCGGGCCAGGGGCTGTGATCCAGTAGTGACTGCGCACCGGTGCCAGGGGAAGGTGCCAGCCCGCCTCAGCGGCGAGCAGCCCGGCCCATGGGCCGGCGGCATCGATGACGCAGCCCGCTTCAATATTCGCATTCTCGGTACGTACGCCCGTGATGCGATCACCACTGCGCATGAGGCCCGTTACCTCGGTTTCGAGCAGGAACTCCACGCCACGCGCTTTGGCGGCGTCCGCGTAGGCCATGGTCAACCGGTAGGGGTCCAGATAGGAATCCCGGGGCATGAAGCCCACCCGCAACTCGCGCTCGGTTTGGAGCCATGGGATTCGCTTGAAGGCATCTTCGGGGTCGATCCACTCAAAAGGTTCCGAGTGCTCGGCCGCTGCCGCTGCGAGCTTTTCCAATTCGCCCCGGGTCTGGGGGGAGGCCGCTATGTGCAGGCTGCCGACCCGGTGCTGTTCCAGGCTGAATCCCAACTCCTCCTCAATCTCATCTATTGTCCTGCGCGTTTCGGTGCCGAGTGCCGTCTGGCCCGGCTTGAGTCTCATGCGCGTGAGCAGCGCCGCCGCTCGGCTCGTCGTGGCTGCAGCCAGCCCCTGCCGTTCGACAACCGTCACCTTTCCAGCACCCGTACGGGCGAGGTGCCAGGCAATGGAGCAGCCGAATACGCCGCCACCAATCACGAGAAAGTCGGGGTGATGGGCCATAGCTTGAGATTTGGAGGGGGGGGCGGTTTCGATCCGCTCTGGAACGCAGGGGATCCTACAGGAGTATCGCTTGAGTGTGACGGTGGTCTACCGCAGAGAGGGAGGGTGCCTTATCCTCAGGCCGATGAACGACTCGTCTCAATTCGCCAGTGGTCCCTTCAATCTCAACGGCCGGGACTATCAACTACCCCCCTGTCCTGTCGTGGCCATTTGCATTGACGGTTGCGCGGACGAGTACCTGTCCAGCGCCATCGCGCAGGGTCACATGCCGCGTCTGCGGCAGATGGCGGCCGGTGGATTCCGTGGGTTGGCGCGTGGGGCCATGCCTTCATTCACCAACGTGAACAATGCTGCTATCGCCTGCGGCGGGCCGCCCTCCCTGACGGGCATCCCGGGCAACTTCTTCCTCGATCCGGACAGCGGAGAAGAGGTGATGATGAACTCGCCCGAATATCTACGGGCGCCGACCGTGTTTGCGGCCGTCGCGCGTGCGGGCCGCAAGGTGGCCGTCGTGACCGCGAAAGACAAGCTGCGGAAGTTCCTGTCCAAGGGATTGGAGGCGGGGATCTGTTTCTCCTCTGAGAAAGCGAACGAAACAAGCATGGAGGAGAACGGCATAGAGGGTGCCGAGGCACTCGTGGGTCGCTCCACCCCTGAGGTCTACAGCGGAGATCTGAGCCTCTTTGCACTGGAGGCCGGTGCTGCCTTGTTGGAGCGAGGGGATGCGGACTTTCTCTACCTCACTCTGAGCGACTACGTGCAGCACAAGCACACACCCGACGAGCCCGAGGCGTTGGAGTTCTATGCAGGGATTGACGCGGTCATCGGTCGCTGCCTGGACGCAGGAGCCCACGTGGGAGTGACTGCAGATCACGGCATGAATGGAAAGACCACAAACGGGAAGCCCAACGTGCTCTTCGTGGAAGATGAGCTGCGCTCTGTGTTCGGGTCCGGCATTCGGGTGATTTGCACGATCACCGACCCCTACGTTGTCCACCATGGAGCCCTCGGCGGGTTCGTTGTGGTCCACCTCGAAGAACCTTCCCGTGCAGACGCCATCTGCCGTCATTGCATGACCCTACCCGGCGTGGCTGAAGCCCTGCCCCGCGAGATCGCCGCCACCAAGCTGGAGCTGCCCGCGGATCGCCTCGGCGACCTCGTGGTTCTCTCAACCCGCGACTGGGTCTTGGGCCGCACTGCTGAGCACCACGATCTGGACATGCTCGGCGGCGTCCTTAGATCGCACGGCAGCCGTTACGAGGAGATGGTGCCCCTGATTCTCTCCGAGCCTCTACCGCAGTCGCTGCAAGAGCACGCCTGGTCGGACCTTCGCAGCTTCGACCTCTTCCCTCTTCTTTGCCCCGCCTCCTAGTGACCACCTTGACCGACATCCTGAATTTTCCCTGCTACCTGGCTGGCGAAACCGTTCACACGGACTCCAGCCTGGAGGTTCACAACCCCTACACGGACGAGCTTGTGGGTACGGTGCCCATGCTTGATCGGTCCGGGTTGGACCGGGCCATCGAGGCACACCTCGCCGCTGGTTTTCCGCCCGGTGGCGAGCAGGCTCTAACGCGCTTTCAACGCAGTGAGATCTTGCTGGAGGCGCGCCGTCTGGTGGGTGAACGCGCGGAGGAATTCGCGCACCTGATCCGCCGGGAGGCCGGCCTCTGCATGCGGGAGACTCGCTACGAGGTGGGGCGCACCCAGGACGTTCTGCAGTTCGCCGCCGCAGAGGCCTTGAAGGACGACGGACAGATCTTCTCCTGCGACATCTCTCCTCAAGGGAAGGCGCGCAAGATATTCACAACCCGGGAGCCCCTGCGCCTGGGTGCAGCCATCACGCCCTTCAACCATCCGCTCAACCAGGTGGCGCACAAGCTTGCACCAGCGGTAGCCGCCGGGTTGCCCATGATCCTGAAACCCTCGGAGAAGACTCCGCTCACGGCGATCCGCTTCACCGAACTTCTCTATGACGCCGGCCTCCCCGGCTGGATGTTGAGTGCGGTCATGGGCTCCATCGATGAGTTGGTGTCACCACTCATCGAAGACAGTCGCGTCGAGTTTGTCAGCTTCACGGGCAGCGCGGGCGTTGGAAAGCAGATCTCCAAGCGCGCGGGATACAAGAAACTGTGCCTTGAACTTGGCGGCAACTCACCCCTGATCGTCATGGATGACGCGGATATGGATCTGGCGGTCACCCTTGCGGCAGAGGGGTGCTATCGGAACTCGGGCCAACGATGCACAGCCGTCAAGCGTTTGCTCGTTCATGAGAGCGTCTTGGAAGAGTTCACCGACCGCTTTGTGGCCAAGACTGCGGAATACCCCTGCGGCGACCCAGCCGATGAAGCGACCGGCGTGGGAACGGTCATCGATGAGGAGGCTGCCAAGCGACTGGAGAAACGCATCGAGGATGCGGTGGCCCGCGGTGCGAAGGTTCTTTGCGGTGGCGGAAGAAACGGTGCGCAGATCGAACCCACGGTGATCGCCGACGTACCCCGCGATGCGGAGATGGTGGTGGAGGAATCATTCGGGCCGCTTGCACCGATCATGAGCGTGAAAGACATCGATGACGCGATCGCCTTGGCCAACGACAGCGCCTTTGGACTCTCAAGCGGCATCGTCACCAACAACATGGAGGCCGCCCTCAAGGCCGTGCGAGGGATTCGAACGGGCACCGTCAACGTGAACCAGGTGCCGGGCTATCGCATCGAGAGCTCGCCCTTTGGTGGTGTGAAAGACTCGGGCCTGGGAGTCAAAGAGGGCGTCATCGAGGCCATCAAGTACATGACCAACGTGAAAACCTTCTCCCTGCCTTGGTGATCCCATGACCTCCTCACGAACACCTGGAGACAAGCTGCTCTTCACCCCCGGACCGCTGACGACCAGTGCAACCGTGAAGCAGGCGATGTTGTGCGATCTGGGCTCTCGCGACGGTGAGTTTTTGGCGGCCATCCGGGACGTTCGCCATGGCCTTCTTCAGCTTGCCGGAGTCTCGCAGGAGCTGGGCTACGAAACCGTGCCCCTGCAAGGCAGCGGCACCTATGCCATCGAGGCCGTGATCAGCTCAGCCATTCCCACGACGGGCAAATTGCTCGTTGCCGCCAACGGGGCCTACGGTGAGCGCATGGCGAAGATCGCAGAGGTGCATGGCATTGCGGTAGAGGTCCTGCGGTTTCCCGAGGCCTCCCCTGTCGAAACGTGCGCCATCGATGAGTGCCTCCGGGGCGATGCCGCAATCACCCACGTGGCAATTGTGCATTGTGAGACCACCTCGGGAGTGATGAACCCCATCGCCCAGGTTGGCGAAGTCGTTGCAGCTGCTGGTCGCGGCTACATCGTGGATTCCATGAGCGCGTTTGGTGCGGTTCCGCTGGACGTTCGAGAATGCCGTGCGGACTTTCTGGTTTCCTCGGCCAACAAGTGCATCGAAGGTGTACCCGGATTTGCCTTTGCGATATGTCGGCGCGAGGCGTTGGCGTCGTGTCGCGGTCAGGCTCGGAGTCTCACGCTTGATCTCGAAGCCCAGTGGCGCGGCTTAGAAACAAACGGTCAGTTCAGGTTTACCCCTCCCACTCATGCGTTGCTTGCATTCAGGCAGGCGCTGATCGAGTTGGAGGAGGAGGGTGGAGTGGAGGGCCGAGCGGAGCGTTATGGACAGAATCACGCATGCTTGCGAGAGGGCATGGCTCGGCTCGGATTTCAGGAGTTTGTGCCCGCCGAACACCAGGGCCCCATCATCACTTCGTTCCTCTATCCCCAAGATACCGGCTTTGAGTTCGAGCGCTTCTATGATGGACTCAACCGTCGCGGGTTTGTGATCTACCCGGGCAAGGTGACAGATGCGGATTGCTTCCGCATCGGGAACATCGGCCGACTGTTCCTTTCGGACATGGAGGCGCTCCTCACTGCAATCGCAGAGACGATGGAGGAGATGGGTCTGGAAGCCGGGTCCGCGGCAGCCTCAGAGTAGATCCGAGTCGCCGCTAGACCGGCTCATCCGTCACATGAAGGTGATCGAGATGCCGTCTGTGAAGTTCGACGTGTTGGTCGGATTCTTGTCCCTATACCAGGTCTGGAAGTTCCAGGTCTCACCGGGTTGGACGACGACGAGCCCTCCAGGTGTCGGTGTCTGGGTCAGATCCAACTGCAGGAAGGCCTGGCCAGTGGAGCCGGAGTTGACGAGGCTCTTGCTGTAGCGGCCGATGGCGCCGCCCAGACACAGATTGCCCTGACTGCCACCGGGGTTGGGGGTAAATCCCTGGGTCTGACTGGTGATGAACATGCCGAACTGATTCAGCGGTAGCGAGACAATATCGAGCCGTACATCATTGGCCGCGGCGCTGGTCTGTCCCCATGCGCTGATGGTCGCCGGTGCTCCAGTGGAGTTCAGGTTGGCTGGGCCGCAGTAGTTGGTTCCGATGGGGCCACCCACCGGCGTGGAAATAAACTTCCAGGCCAGAATGTCGTGGTCCTCGGCCTGTGCCCCTGAGCCAGCAGAGAATCCCACGTAGGCATTCCCGCCGCTCATCAGGTTGAGCCCTCCCGTTGGTCCTCCGGTCAGGTAGGTGCCTCCTGCGGTGAAACTCCAGGCAACCGAGATCACGGGCTTGCTACCTCCGTCGAGGTATATCGCCAGAAGACTTCCATCGTATTGGATGTCCAGGACATGGGGCCCCTTCTGGAGGGTGAACGAAGGTGAGACCACGGCGATAGAGGAGTCGTGGTCTTGGCTGCAATCCCCGGTGCCGCCGGTCTGAATACTAACGTGGTTTCCGTCGGGGTCGTTCCAAGGGCTATCGAAGAACGTGTCCACCTCAATCACGAGTGCATTGTCGATGGCGTTTGTCGGACTGGTGGCGAACCCGCCGTAACCCATCGCACTACCTGAGTCACCCATGGCAGTCAGGCCGTTCGGATCGTTTTGAATGATGAACGTCAGGCCATTGCCCCCGCCGCTGACGGGGCTGCTTGTGGAAAATATGAACTTCGTGGCGAAGCCGCCGGAAACGTAGACGGGTTGGTCGTAAAACACGGACCCCCTGTCACCGTTGATATTGCTGCAGACGCGCAGGGCTTTACCGCTCTGGTGGGCCCCACCGTTCATGGCAAGGCCTGCAACGCTTGAGAAATCAGGGTAGCCAAAGGTCTGAGCTGAAGCAGATCCAGCCAGGAGCACGGTCAGAAAGAGAACACGGGTCAGGAATAGCATGGAAATCCTCACAGGGTAGGAGGGGGGAACACGAACCTGTATCAGGCCTGGATCAACGGTAACCGAAGCGGGTGAATATGGCTGGGGTTGCACGCTCTGGTGCCTTCCTGGATAGATCCCCGGGGGGGAGCACCCTGATTCCAGGGCATGATCAGCCCCCAGGGGACCCCAGACCCTTGCTACGGGTTCAGTGGATCCAGGTCTGGCTGCATTGGGATACCCTGTAGTTGTCCATGAGCGTGGACCGTTCCATCACTCCAACAACGCCAACCCATGCGCCTGATATCTCTTTCAGTAGTAGTAGTGGTTCTCGGACTGACGCCGAGTACCTCCGCGCAAGATCTCTACGACCAGGACCTGTTTCGCCCGTTCGGGTTGACCTTCAATCAGGCGGACTACTGGCAGCAACTCTTGGACAATCAGGATGACGGCATCTATATCAAGGCCGATCTCACGGTGGACGGTGTGACCTATCCAGACGTGGGCATTCGCATGCGCGGCCAGTTCACCAGCTGGTGTTCCCTCTCGGACAAGAAGCCGTTCCGCATCAAGATGGACGAGTTCGTTCCTGGGCAGAGCATCTACGGGCAAGACAGCTTTCGCCTCAACAACGCGGCCGGGGATCCCACCTTCTTGCGTGAGGCTCTTATGGCGGAGGCCATGCGTGAGTATGTGCCCATGGCTCGGCGCGCCTTCACCAATCTGAGCATCAATGGGATGAACTGGGGCGTCTACATCCTGGAGCAGCAGAAGGATGGCCGCTACGCCAAGGAGTTCTTCGGCGATGATTCCGGTAACCGATACAAGGCTATCTGGCCCAACGCTCTGACGTACCACAACGCCAACCCCAACAACTACGTGGGTCGCTACACCCACGTAAACGGGCCCACTGCCGACTCCTACCTGGACCTGATCGTTCTTCTGGACGCGCTCAACAATACGGCCCTTGGTGCTCCCCTCATGGGCGCACTCATGCCGTTGATCGACGTGGACGCCGTGCTCTGGGCTCTCGTGGGCAACGCACTATTCGGGAATATGGACTCCTACCAGGGCAACTCTCACAACTACTACATGCTGTTTGATGGGCACCAGGAACGATTCTATTTCCAGACCCATGATCTGGATCTCTCGTTCGGAACGTACTCGCCCAAGGCAGATGAGAGCGTGATCTATGGCTTCAACAATGCCGCCCGACCCTTGGTCTATCGCACCTGGAAGCACAAGCCATTCAGGGAGGAGTTCTGGGCTCATCTGAAGACCATGGCAGAGGACCACTTTGATTGGGATTACCTCGGGCCATTGGCGTGGAAGTGGCATGCCATGATCGATGCGGCCGTTGCCGCAGACCCCCTGAAGATCTACACGTACCAGAATTTCAAGGACGGCATTACCAAGGATGTGTACACAGGTGGGACCTGCATTACGTTCTTCCCTGGCCTCAAGTCTTGGACTGAGGAGCGGCAAGGTTACGTTCTCAATCTGAACAACGTAACAGTGCCACGCGTCACGCTTGGCAGTGCAAGCCACACTCCAACCAAGCCGGCTCCAGGAGAGGTCGTGGTCGTGACGGTTACGGCCACGGGTTCCGAGCCCGTGGGAAAAATGAGGCTGCGCTACAGAGCGGGCCCTGGCGCGTTCAACGATAAGCCCATGCAGGATGACGGCCTCAGTGGTGATGGCGCGGCTGGAGACGGTGTCTATGGAGCGAAGATTCCAGGGCAGGCCCCCGGGGCCCTTGTGGAGTATGTGATTGTCGCTGTGGGTGGTACGGGCGGGTCCAGATCGTTCCTGCCACGCAAGTCCGAGCAGGATCCCTTTGTCTACAGTGTTCCGTTTGGTGGTGCGGGCCTTCGGATCACTGAGTACATGTATTCGGGCGCCGACGGGGAGATCGTGGAGCTGACCAACACGTCCGCTGCTCCGATAGACGTCACCGGCTGGAGTCTCGATGACCAGACCGGCGCCGCAGGGACGTTCGACCTATCTGCTGCCGGGATCGTCCAAGCCGGAGAGTCCATCGTGGTGACCGACGTCGCTGCAGGGGCCTTCGCCGCAGCGTGGAACCTGAGCGGAGTGACCGTGCTGGGTGGGAATCAGGTCGCCAAGATCGGCCGGAACGACACTCTGCACATCTTCGATCAGAGCGGGGCGGTTGTTGATCGCCTGGCTTACGGTGATGAGGACTTCCCCGGTTCACCACGCGCGAAGGACTCTTCGGCGTGGATCTGTTCAGATTCCGTGGGATTGGATGATCCGCAGCTCTGGACGTTGAGCATAGCGGGCGACCCGCAGGGTTCCTGGGCCTCCATTGGTGGCGACGTGGCAAGCCCCGGCATTTGGAACCCCTCGGGCTGTCCCTCCATTGGTGTGGACTACTGTTCATCAAACCCCAACTCGACAGGCTCGACGGCGACACTTGTCGGAAGTGGCAGTGATGCGTTGGCAGCGGACAACCTGATCCTGCAGGTGGCCAACCTCCCGGTCTCCAAGGTGGGGTACTTCCTGCTCTCTGACGCTCAGGGCAATGTCCCGGGCTTTGGCGGAAGTCAGGGGGTCTTGTGTCTTGGCGCGCCGGTTCTGCGATTCGCAAAGGACATTCTGCAGGCGGATGCTTCCGGTCAGATGAGCTTTGCCGTCGACTTTGGGGCGCTCCCCGGGGGGGCGGTGTTTCAAGTCGGAGAGACCTGGAACTTCCAGCTCTGGTACCGCGACAACAATCCCACGTCGACCTCAAACACCTCGAATGGCTTGGCTGTGACCTTCAATTGACAGGATCTGGGTGCGCGATGGCGTAGGATGGTTAGCAAGAGAACCTCTCCGAATCATGGCCAACGCAATCGATCTGAAGTCCAAGCTTGAGTCCTTTGACGAGACGTGGAGCCCGCGCATCATCGGAGAGGCGAACGGCCAGTATGTAAAGCTCGCCCGCTGCGAGGGCGCGCTGGAATGGCATAGCCACGAGGGAGAGGACGAGGTCTTCCTGTGCCTTGAGGGGCGCCTCGTGCTTGAGTTGCGCGATCGAGAGATCGTGCTCGAACCAGGCCAACTGTTCATTGTGCGCCGTGGAGTTGAGCATCGGCCACGCGCCGAACCCCGGGCTGCTGTTCTTCTGTTTGAACCCACACAGACTGAGCATCTGGGCGGAGGCGGTGGCCCCAGAGAGGTTGGCATCGACGACCAGGAACGGATCTGAACCCGCAGAGCGCGGCTTAGCGGGTTTGAGCAATCGGGGTCTACTTCTTGTCGGTGGTCCCACCCTCGTCGATGACCTCGATCATCGCCTGGCCCAGAGCCTTGCCGATGCGCAGGTAGCTCTCCGCATTACCGAACCAGTGGTGTCCGTGCCCGGTGTTGGGTGAATCCTCGGGCTTATACAGGAAAGAGCGCGTGGGCACGTAGCGCGCTCTCCCAGCAAATCCAGACCACTTCGTGGCCTTCTCCTGCGCGGTCCAGAGCTCCTCATTATTGGCGTTCCCCGTCTGGCCGACGACGAAAGCCAAGCGGGGTTTGGAGAGATGGTCGCTCAGGTCCCGGACCATATTCACGAGGTTGTCTGAATAGGACTTCAGTGCCCCTTCAACGAACATATCGTTCCAGCCCTGGAACCATACGAAGCCCGACAGTTGGGCTTCGTATCCCGCGAGGTTGGGAAAGCGCTTCTCGAAGCCGGCCAATGCTGCGGCGTATTCGGCGAGCATCTGTTTGTAGTAGGGACCGACCTCTCCACCCGAACTCGGTGGCCGAAAGTCCTTCATCAGGCTCTTTCCACCCCAGGCGGTCTTGATCAGCAGTACCGGCTCCTCGAAGTGTTCACCCAACTCCCAGCCAAGTTCCATCTCCGGCCCAAAGTGGTGGAGGTCCTCATACCCGGCGTACCCGATGGACAAGGGGCCCGTTTTGAGGGGTCCCCGCGCGGGTTGATACCAGACAAAGACATCGTTGCGCTTGGTCCAACTCCCATCGGCCCCACGCCAGTGTCCGAACTCCCGCGCGATGCCCGGGTCCTCAAGGACGCGGGTCAGAATCCCCCGACCGCCGTTGTAGTGATCCTCATGGTCGAGATCGACGACGGCCTGGCCTTCCATGTTGGATTGTCCGGCCAGCAGAAAGACCTTGAGCACGGGCTTGTCCTGGTCCCCGACCGATCGGAGCGGGGGACAAGCGAGCAGCAACGCGAGAGCAGTGAGGCAGAAATGCATCACGTCATGATATCCCCACCACGAGCGATGTTGGAGAGTCGGCGCTGCTGGGCCAGAGAATTCGTTGCATCGGGTTACTCCAGACGGGTTGCTTCGTTGAAGACAACCAGGACCCCCTTCTCTTGATTCCATTTCTTGCACTTGGACACCATTTGGCGCCCAGGTGCCGCTATCTACCTATTGGAGAAGCATCATGTTACGACGATTCGTGTACGGCCTAGCACTGCCCATTGCACTCACCTCTCTTGCCACGGCCGGAGATCGCGTGTTCACCGCGGTCAGGGGCGCCACTTCAACGGAGAATGAAGTCTACGACTTCGACACGGGGACTCTTCTCGGGACCTGGCCCACGCCCAATCAGATGGAAATGGAACGATCCCAAGGGGAGGCCTACGTGTACTCCTTGACGGCCTCGGGAGATCTGACGACGGTCGATACTCGTACCCTGTCCCACTCGTGGGGCAGTGTCGCGTTCGGAACGTTGGACATTGCGCCCAACGCAGCACGGTTATCACTGGACGCCGTGGATAGGACGGGAAGCATCCAGCTCTACTACGCTCCCCGCCCCAGCATTAGCTCATCAATCCCCGTGAGCCCGTGGAGCATGTTCGAGAATGTGGTCGGTACACCTCAGGGCAACCACGTGTATGCAGTCAATGGCCCCTTTGGAGGACCCATCAATTCCATGGTTGAACTCAGATTACCCATGATCCGGTTTGCAACCGTTGCGCAGTTCGATTTCGACGTGAATGAGTTGCTTGCGGACCCGGACAGCCGATATATCTTCGCCATCGGTGCGGACACGTTCGGGTACCAGCCCCTGAACAACCCCGGAGATCCGATCCACGTGGCCATGTTCGATCGCTGGACGGGCACGGTCCAGAGCCTGCTGCTGCCAGCTGGCGCGGGAGAGTACCGCGGTGCAGCAATCAGCGAGACGAATCCGAGCAGTCTCTGGGTTGGTACGGACTCCGGCGTCCAGCCATTGGCCATACTCGGCAACAAGCTCTACCTCGTTCCGACGATGTTGGGTTCGATCGGAGTTCGGGACGTTAACTGGTGCCGCAGTGGGAATCTCTATGTGGCCTACAATGACAGGGTGGATCGGTATCAAGGGGGCATCATTCCCAATGGTACGATGGCTTTGCCCAACTCCGGGATACGCGGGCCGCTGGTCGTGGTCCGTGATCTCGTCGACCCCAAAGCCATCGTAGGGCTGGTCAAGCCCGAGTGGGTGGGCCTGCTCAAGGCCGTCGCGGCCAAAGACTGGGGCTTGCCCTTAGGGTGGTTTATTGACGAGTCGCAACTCCCAGGCGAAAAGTGTGACCCCAAGGCAGTGATGTACGCCACCAAGCGTGCCCTTTCGTGGCTCGGCAGCCTCAAGGACAAGGATCGCACCCTGGACCCCTCCCAGGTGGCGGACTTCCTGTCGCAGGCCAAGGGTTCCAGCCCCCAGGCGGGGGAGCACTTTCTCGACATCATCTTCTTGGGTACGGACCTGGACTAGACTACGCCGGTCGGGTTCGGAGCGACGGGTGTCCAGAGCACGTTTGTTCTGGGCATCCGTCCGTCCATGGGCGGGCCAGGCCTGCTCACTGAACGATCTGCCGAACGAGGTTACTGAACCAGCCCTGGCTCGGAGTGCGGATCTCCAGGGCTTGTAGCTAGATGAAGGAGTCCCATCAACGCGATGTATTCCTTCAAACCCTACGTAGGTAGAATCAGGGCGAGATGAGCCGGGAAGGAGAGAAGCATAGGGGCGACGGGGCCGTGGCTTTTTTTGGCAGGCCCGGCCTACCTGGCGTTGTCGTTTTTGTATTAGTCGTCTTCTTGGGCGTCTACTTGGCGGCCAATGCTCGACAAGACAAAGAGCATGCGGATAACCCGCAGGTAGAATTGAACACTGATGACTACCAATCCTCGTGTGGCGTTGAAGTCACTCAGGAGGCGTCGTTGGTCCGGGTTACCTGGCCGCTGGATTCCGGTCGGCGCGGACGACTGACTTTCGACCTCACCCGCAATCGTCCGTTGATTCATACCGCCGCCGTGTCGTCGGAAGGCTCTGCCGTATTTCGCCCCATCGCCAAGGGGCTTGATCCGATGGTTCAGGTTCGTATTGGAGACCGAGATCTCGAAAAGAACGGTGGCTGGACGGTTTTTTTCGACCGTATGCAGAGGAAACCAAGTGAGGTCTTTCGTGCCAAGATCGAACAGAAGCGGGCGATTGTCACCAGCAACGCGCGTCGCGCCACGGTGACGATTGGCGATGTGTCAGCGGGTCCATTTCAGGGTCAACTGCGTTGGACGTTTTACTCCGGCAATTCCTTCGTCCTTCAGGAGGCGGTGCTGAAAACGGAACGGGACGCCACAGCCTATCTCTATGACACGGGCCTTGTCTGCCGCCAGACCGAGCCGACTGGAATGTCATGGCGGGATCCGCTTGGACCACTCAAGACGGAAGGGGCTGACACGATCGGAAAGCCCAGGCACTTGGCCGTTAGCGGCAGAACAATCGCTGCCCAGTTTGCCGGTGGCTCGATCGGTTTGTTTCCGCCTCCACACCGATACTTCTACCCGCTGGACTTCTCCAACAATCTCGAGAACATATGGATGGGTCCGAACTATGGCAATCAAGGATCCCCCTTCGGCTTCGGAATTCGACACGACGCCAAGGGTGACAAGCGCTATGTCCCGTGGTTCAACGCGCCGCCGGGCACGCATCAGGAACTGGGCGTCTTCCTGGTGTTCTCTGATGGCTCAGCAGATCAGGTGTTGGAAGATGTCGCCCGGCTCACTCGGGCAGACCAGTTCGCGGCGCTTCCGGGGCACGTCGTGTTCACGAGCCATTTCCATGTGGAACATACGCGCGAGGTGCTCAATGCTCAGAAAGGGTCGGACGAGACCAACTCCCAAACTGGGCGCCTTCCCTCGGGAGGCGAGTATCGGATTCCTCAGTGGCTGGAAAATCCGGGCTTCGCGCGAACGCTCCGTGACCATGGCGTCGATATCGTCCACTTGGCGGAATTCCACTTTGGTAGCACCAAGCAAATGACAATGGTTGACCGGGTCCAACGCTTGGAGTTGTTGCATGCTGAGTGCCAGCGACTCAGCAAGCAGGGGTTTCTTCTCTTGCCTGGTGAGGAACCCAATGTCCATTTCGGCGGACATTGGCTCAGCTTCTTTCCGAAGCCGGTATATTGGGTGTTGAATCGTCCCGAGGGAACGCCTTTTGTCACGGGGCACCCCCAGTTGGGTCGTGTGTATCACGTCGGTGGCGAGTCGGACGTGCTGCGAATGTTGCAAGCAGAAGGCGGACTGGCGTGGACCGCACATCCGCGAATCAAATCTTCGACGGGCTTTCCCGATAGCTATCGCAACCGACCGTTTTATCAGTCAGAGCAATTCCTGGGTGCTGCCTGGAAAGCGATGCCGGCCGACTTATCGCAGCCGCGACTGGGCTCACGCGTGCTCGATTTATTGGATGACATGTCCAACTGGGGGACGCCCAAGGTCGCTCTCGGAGAAGTCGACGTTTTCAGGATCGAACCGGATCATGAGCTGTATGCCCACATGAACGTGAACTACTTGCGCCTTGATGAGGTGCCTCGGTTCGAAGACGGCTGGCAACCCGTCTTGAGCGCGCTGCGGGGCGGGCAGTTCTTCGTCACAACCGGAGAGGTTTTGGTTCCTGTATTCACTGTGGATGGTCGAAAATCCGGCGAGAGCACAACGGTTGCCAAAGGGCGCAAAGTCGAAGTACGACTGGACCTGACATGGACGTTTCCGTTGGCCTACGCCGAAATCATTACCGGCGACGGCCGCGACACCAAACGCCAAAGAGTTGACCTGTCCGCGACCGAATCTTTCGGAGAAGTGTCGATCAAGGCCGACGTTGACGTGACCGGTCAACGCTGGCTGCGCGTGGAGGTTTGGGATATCGCGACGAACGGCGCATTTACCCAGCCCGTGTGGCTGCACGCAGACTGATTAGCTGCCCAGCCAATAGACCGCTCGCCAGTCTCTGGTTTGAATGGATGTCAGCTACTTCCTGAAGAAGACCAATCGGATTAGAAATCCGATGCACATTCCAACCTGAGCTGGCGCAAGCCCCCAAGAATCAAGAACTTACGCGAGCCAGCTAGATAACCG
>PVBE010510660.1_pt1 | contig 22803 bp, 24 predicted proteins | sample 1631181 | NCBI WGS metagenome assembly PVBE01 (sample SAMN08397723, study PRJNA350692) | Marine metagenome, whole genome shotgun sequencing project. | isolation source: water | place: Pacific Ocean | collected 2012-04 | reverse complement strand
ATTGGGTCGAAGGGTAACGAGACACGGTACGCCGCGCGCCCGGACTCACCGCGTCCCTCCCGCCCGTGGTGATCGGAGTCGGAGTCCTAGGCTCGGCGCCTATGACCAGTGAGCAGCAGGCGATCGAGGTTTATGAGGCCACCGAGGTGGACGACGCGCTGGTGGCCGCCATGGCCCGGCTGATTCCGCAATTGTCAAACTCCAACCCTCCGCCGGATATTGACGCCTTGGAGGCCATTGTCTCCTCTGACGCCTCGGTTCTGTTGTTGGCCGTGGATCCCCTAGCCACCGGTGAGGAGGCGATCCTGGGGAGCATGACGTTGGTCGTATTCCGCATCCCGACTGGTCTGCGGGCATGGATCGAGGACGTGGTCGTCGACGAGGCGGCACGGGGCCGCGGGGTCGGTGAGACGCTCAACCGGGCAGCTGTGGAGTGGGCACGTGGGGAGGGTGCCACCACCGTGGACCTGACATCGCGTCCATCACGGGCGGCCGCCAACAGGTTGTACCGCCGGTTGGGCTTCCAGGAGCGCGCCACCAACGTCTATCGGCTTGACCTGTGATCTTCGACGACTAGGAGTGGGTGAACGCCCGGCGGTAGATCCTCGATCACCACGTCGCGTTGGAATCCGTGGTGCGGACTGGGGAGCGGATACCCGATGCCGAGGTGATGTCTCCATCGGCATACCGAGGCGGGTCGTCGGTCCGGGACCACTCGTCTTACTCGCCGTGATGTGTGCCGACTTCATCGGTGATGGCCTTCGGGACGCGCTGGACCCAAAACTTCGGAGCCGCCGAGTCGGCCATGGTGCCGTCGGGTCTCGTGCCGACGACGGAATTGGGCCAGACTGATGCTATGGGAACCATCGATAAAGCTGCCGTCTTCATTGTGGAGGATGAGCTGTCAGGCTTCGAGGAACTCGATGAGGCCCAGATCCGCGTCGACTTGGCAGCTGCCTTTCGGTTGGCTGCCCGGTTCGACCTCCACGAGTCGGTAGCCAACCATTTCAGCGCAGCGGTCTCGCCGGACGGGAAGCAGTTCCTCTGTAACCCGAAGTGGCGGCACTTCTCCCTGGTTCGGGCCAGCGAACTGATCCTGCTGGACGCCGACGACCCGTCGACCATGGAGCGACCCGATGCCCCTGACCCCTCGGCCTGGTGCATCCACGGGGCCATTCATCAGCGCATCCCCGCGGCCCGGGCCGTCCTGCACTGCCACCCACCGTACGCCTCAGCTCTGATCGGCCTAGCCGACCCGACCATCCCCCCGTTGGATCAGGCGACGGCCCGGTTCTGGGGCCGCACCGTCTACGACTCGGAGATGGGCGGGCCGCCCGACGATCCGGCCGAGGGCGCCCGGGTGGCCGAGGCCATCGAGGGACACTCGGTGATGATGATGGGCAACCACGGGGTGACGGTGGTCGGCGAGTCGGTGGCCCACGCGTTCGAGGAGTTGTACTACCTGGAGCGGGCCTGTCGGACCACGGTGCTGGCTTTAAGCACTGGTCGGCCGCTCAGCCCCATGGGCGACGACCTGGCCGACTCGGTGGCCCGCATGTGGACTCGGAGCGCCGACCAGGGCTTGGCCCACTTCGCCGAAATGAAGAACATCCTCGATCGCGACGACCCTTCCTACCGGGACTGACCGGTGGCTGGTGCCGTCGACGACCAGGCAACCCGGCGGACCGCCAACCGGGAGTTGTTGGATCACGTCCTCTCGTTGTTCGGGACCGACCGGGCTAGTGAGTTGGTGAACTGCTACACGCCCGACTGGGTTCTGGAACTTCCCTTTGCCGACCCGCCAGTTCGACTAGAGGGCGGGCAGGAGATCGGGGCCTATCTGGCGTCGCGACTGGACACCTTCGTGTTCACCCTCTCGCTGACGGCCGTGCACGAGTGTCTGGACCCCGACCTACTGGTGGTCGAATACGAGTCCGACGGCCACGTGACGCACACCGGGAGGCCCTACCGAAACACTTACATTGCCCTCTGGCGGTTCCGTGATGGGAAGATCTCCGGCGTCAAGGAGTTCCCCAACCCGATGGTGGCCGCTGAGGCTCTCGTCCCGGTGGTATCAGGAAGCCCTGACGACTTCGACGCCGGGGACGGACTGCCCGATGACGAGGAGGGATAGCTGAGGTGGTCAGGCCGCCGCTACACCGGCCGCCGTTTCCGGTGGGCTGGTTCGCCGTGGCCTTAGTCGACGAGCTCCCCGGGGGCGCCCTCGCGCCGCTGGCGGTGTTCGGTCAGGACCTGGCTGTCGGACGGACCCCGGGCGGTCGGGCGCTGGTCACCCACTCGGTCTGCCCGCATCTGGGTGCCGACCTGGCCGCTGGCGGACAGATCGACGATGACGGGGTGGTGTGCCCACTGCACGGGTGGTGCTTCGACCACGGTGGGGCATGCACTTCGGCCGCTGACGGCCCCATCCCGGAGACGGCCCGGTTGAGGGTGTGGCCCACCGAGGTGGTCGGCGCCACCGTGTGGGCGTTCAACGGTCGTGAGGGTGAGCTGCCGACCTCGCCACCGCCCGTTCTCGACGCTGCCGTAGACGCCGTCGCAGATCCCGGCGTTGAAACCCGATATCAAACCACCGCTGAGGCCAGCCATAGAACGGAGATCCGTCCAGGGCATCCCGAGGACGTGCTGGCCGAATTTCTGGCCTATACCGGGGCGATCGACGGAGCGCCTTCCGTTGATGACCCCGGTATTTGGGTAGGAACCGGGCCGGACGGGCCACGGGCCCGGGTGCGCGGCCCGGGCACGCTGGTCGTCCGGCTGCCAGATGGTGTGGACGAAGTGGTGCACGTGACCCCAGTGGACGGGTTCTCCGTGATGGTCCGGACGGTCACCGGCACCCAGCTCCCGGACGTGGGGCCAACTGGAGCCGACCTCTCAGCCTTTCGAGCCTGGTACCGACGGTTCGATCATTCGATGACACCTGCCCCATTACCGTCCCGTTCCGGCCGCGCCGCTCGCAGGCGGGCGAGCGCTGCTGGCGGCGGGGAGACCCCGGCCGGCTGAGCTCAGCCGGAACGGCCGACGAACCCCTCGAATCCATAGGGTTTGTACGGCCCGATGCACAGTTGCTCGAGCACGCCGATCCCCACCCGGTCGCCCAGAGTGGCCCGTACCAGGTGCTGGCAGTGCTGGTTCTCGAACGCCTGGTCGTCAACGTCGGACAGGTTCCAACGCTCGCTGGCCATGGCCAGATCGCCCTTCCATGCCCCGTGGCCCCACTCAGGGTGGTGGTAGCCGATGCCTTTCATCCGGAAGGTGAAGATCCGCTCCAGGTTGAACTCGTAAAGCGAGCCATCGTCCACCGCCATGAACGACAGGTCCGCCGTGTGCACGATTCGGCTGCCGTCGTCGAACTGCAGTCGGTGCTCGTGGTTCCGCATGTGGCGGGTCGCTGGGTCTTCGATACTTGGTAGATCAGCCAGCGCGTCGTAGGTGGGCATGAGGGCCCCCACCGAGGAAAGGGGCCGTCCAAGGGAGTCCTCGAACAGTTGGTAGTGGACGCAGAGGTCGTCGAAGTTCAGTGGTGCCCAGAGGAAGAACAGGCTGGATCGGTCGGGTGGCGCCGGTGCACCCCGGCGGTCGCCGCCGTCCAGCGGGCGGATGCCCCACGAGCGGTCCTTGGTGCCGCGGGTGGCGGCCGGGTCGAATTCGATGCGGTGGCCGTCGAATTGGATCCAGCCCGTCCATCGGCCCATTTGGGTGAAACGGGTGGTGTCCATGGTGCGGCGGATGGCACCACCCCTGTGGTGGCGGGGTTCCTCCACGTTGCCGGTCCGCCCCTCGTAGGTCAGGTCACAGGCCACACCGGTTTCGTTGTCTTCGAGCACTACCCGGCATGAGCGCATCGGCTCGAGGATCTCGAGTCGGAATGGACCCACGACCTGGTGAGCCGGGTCGCCTTCAGCCCTACAGGATGCATGGAAGGCGTGCTGCACACCGTCCACCAGGAGGCTGATGCCGCAGTCCCGGATGCCCAGGTGTGGGTACAGGGCAGTGCCGATCCCGAAGTAAAGGTCTCCTGCCGTGGAGTAGCCGTTGAACCAGTAGCGTTCGTAGACGTCCTTGTCGCTGGACGCCGGCGTGGCTAGAGGCTCGGGCGTCTGGTGTATGGGGTAGTCGTCGAACCTGCTCAGCACGGGTGAGATGCCTCTTTCACCAGGTGGGTTTCGGTCCGCCGCGTTCACCAGGCCAACGCGACCCACCGATGGTGTCGGCGTACGGCCAAAAGGCCACCGGATCCAGCGGTCCGGCGTTGGTGATCGATCGATCCTTGTGGCGGGATGTCACTAGGCGGGCACTGACCAGTTCCTCCATGGGAAGTAGTTCGTTGTATGGGTCCCATGGGCTGTCCCGCAGGATCAGATCGGCGTCCAGGGTCTCGACGTGTACCGGCTCGCTGACCTGGTGGACCTGGACCACGTGCGGGGGGAAGTCCCATTTGCCCTCAGCGCCACCGATGGCCCGGGAGTACTTCGTCCACCACTCGTCGTGGACGATGTCGGACCCGTCAACGGCCTCCTCGCCGGAGACAGTTCCCCGGAACTCCAGAAAGGTGTACCCCTGGTGGGTGCACGAAGCTTCGATGCGGTCACCGAGGCGGAAGTAGCGGGTCGTGCACGGGAACTTGGGCTGGCCATTGGTTTCGGCGCTGATGAAGATCGCCGACTCTTGGTCAATGCCGATGCCGAAGGAGTATTGGCCCTCGGTGCCGTTCCACGTGGCGTCCACCTTTGTTGATACGCCGTACTCAGGCTCGTTGCGCACGGGTACGCAGTAGATCCCGAGGTACACGTTCGGACTACCGGTCGGCTCGATGCCCGGAGGCAGGAGTGGGGCGATCCGGTCGGGGTCCGTCCGGTAGACGATGTTCAACTTCGGGTGGGCGGCGATCTCGGCCGGTCGAGCTGTGGGCGTGGCGGTGTCGGTCATCACGTCAGCCTGTCCTATTCCGGACCGGTGGGGCCAATCGGTCCCAGTCAGGTCAGTCGTTCTGGTGACGGGCCTGCTTCTCGGTGAGGCGCTCGGCGACCTTGACGTCGTTGCGTTCTACGGCGGTCTTGGCCGCCAGCATCACCAGTTGCACGACGGTGAAAATAATTGACAGCGCCACCAGCACCGGCCACTCGATAATCAGACCGACCACAAGGGCGACCAGGCCGACGACGGTGGAGACGATCACAAGACGGACCCTACGGGAGTGGACCCTTTTAAGGGTGACCCAATCTAGAAGTCGCCTGCGGCGGAGCGGAGTGAACGGAGGCCCTGGTCCACGGTGCTCAGGTGGGTGCTGGTCATTCCCTCGAGGCCGTAGTCCTTGGCGGCTAGGGCCTCGGCGGCATCGGCCACCAGGGACCGCCCGGTGGGGGTGATCTCGGCCAATGTGGTCCGTCGGTCGGTGGGGTGGGGGACCCGGGCCACCAGCCCGTCAGCTTCTAGACGGTCGATGGTGTTGGTGATGCTCGTCGGGTGTACCTGGAGGCGTTCGCCGATGCGGGCTAGGGGCAGTGCTCCGGTTCGGGTAAAGGAGAGCAGGGCGAGAGCTTCAAAGCGGCTGAACACGAGGCCGAACGGTTCGAGGGTGGCATCGATCCGCTTGAGGAGGATCTGGTGGGCTCGGGTGATCGAGGTTGCTGCGGCCATAGCGTCCACGGCACCCCAGCCGCGTGCCACCCAGTTGCGTCGGGCCTCAGCTATTGGGTCGAATGGGAGGGGCACTCGGGCATGGTAGCGAAATACTGGGGTGGCAGATAGTCGGAAGTCCAAGTAATCTGTCGGGATGGATTCCTCTTCGCCTCCAGCATCCCGATTCCGCACCCTGTCTGGTATCCCCGTTGATGCCGTCTACGGAGATGGTCCTGCTCCCGGAGAGTTTCCCTACACCCGCGGCGTGCACGACGAGATGTACCGGACTCGCCTATGGACCATGCGAATGTTCGCCGGTTTCGGCACGGCGACTGACACCAATGCTCGCTTCGGTGAATTACTGGCCGCTGGTGGGACGGGTCTTTCCACAGCGTTCGACATGCCGACGCTCATGGGCCGTGACTCGGACGATGACTGGGCTCTCGGTGAGGTCGGTCGGGCGGGGGTAGCTGTCGACACCGTTGAGTACATGGCCGACCTGTTTGCCGGCATTGACTTGGGGGCCGTCTCGACCTCGATGACTATCAACGGGCCGGCCCCGATCCTCTTGGCCATGTACGTGGCTGTCGCCGAGGAGGGAGGCGTCGAGCGAGGACGCCTTGCCGGGACCCTCCAGAACGACATCCTCAAGGAATACCAGGCTCAGAAGGAGTACATCTTCCCCCCCAGACCATCGGTGCGCCTGGTTACCGACGTCATAGGGTTTACTACTGCCGAAATGCCCCGCTGGAATCCGGTGTCGATCTCCGGCTACCACATCAGGGAGGCCGGTTCGACGGCCGCCCAGGAACTGGCCTTCACCCTGGCCAACGGGTTTGCCTACGTGGAGGCCGCGTTGGCCGCCGGCATGGACGTCGACGACTTCGCTCCCCGTCTCAGTTTCTTCTTCAACAGCCACAGCGATTTCTTCGAAGAGATCGGGAAGTTCCGGGCCGCTCGTCGCCTCTGGGCTCGTTGGATGCGCGACCGCTACGGTGCCACCGACGAGCGCAGCTTGAAGTTGCGCTTCCACACCCAGACTGCTGGCGTTTCACTGACCGCCCAGCAGCCCGAGGTAAACATCGCTCGGGTGGCCCTCCAGGCCCTGGCTGGGGTATTGGGCGGCACACAGAGTCTGCATACCGACTCCTTCGACGAGGCTCTAGCCCTCCCCAGCGAGGACGCCGCCCGCATCGCCCTGCGTACACAGCAGGTCATCGCTCATGAGACTGGAGTAGCCAATGTGGTTGACCCCCTGGGTGGCTCCGCCTACGTGGAGTGGATGACAGACGAAATGGAACGCCAGGCCACCGAGATGTTTGATCACCTTGAACAAATGGGGAACGGTTCGCTTCTGGAGGGTGTGTATGCCGGGATCGACGACGGTTGGTTCGTCGGCGAGATTGCCGATGCCTCCTACCGACACGAGCGTGAGGTGAACGCCGGGGAGCGCATCGTGGTGGGTGTCAACGAGTTCACCGAGGGTGACGACCCGTCGGCCCGTCGACTGCTGCGGATTGGACAGGAGACTGAGGAACTCCAGCGCAAGCGCCTGGCCACCGTCCGGCAGAGTCGTGACGATGCCGTTGTGGCTGCCACGTTGGCTCAGGTGGCTGCCGATGCTGCCGAGACCACCACAAACCTGATGCCTGCCCTCTTGGAGGCTGTTCGAGCCCGGGCCACCGTCGGCGAGGTAGTCGACGCGCTGGAGGGTGTGTTCGGAACGTATGTCGAACGGGTGGTGGTCTGATGAGTGACTCAATGGATCGCCCCCCGGTTCGTGTGGTGCTGGCCAAGTTGGGGCTGGACGGTCACGACCGGGGGCTCAAGGTTGTGGCCCGGATGCTGCGCGATGGCGGAATGGAGGTCGTCTACCTCGGCCTACGCCAGACCACCGACACCATCATCGACGCCGTTGAGCAGGAGGATGCTGACGTGGTCGGTATCTCCATGCTGAATGCTGGACACCTCACGTTGGGGCCCCGGATGGTGGAAGCGCTGGCCGACGCGGGACTAGACGTGCCGGTGGTGATCGGGGGCATCGTTCCCGATGAGGACCTTCCCGCCATGGCAGATGCCGGGGTAGCTGGTGTTCTCGGACCGGGGGCCACCGCGGAAGAGGTCGTGGCCTGCGTCCGGGCGGCTGCCGACGCCCGGGGCTGAGCCCCGTGGCCGGAAATCTGCCCACAGGAAGTAGGCCGGTTGTCGACTTGGTGGCTGCCACCCGGGGAGGTGAGCGTCGAGCGACTGCACGTCTACTGAGTCTCGTGGAGTGGGGCGGCCCTTTAGCCGACGAGGTGGCAGAACGGACGTGGATGGCGCTTCACGGTGGTGTAGCTGGGGATGAAGCAATCCCAGGTGTCGGGGCGCACCGTGCTCACGTGGTTGGGGTGACCGGACCACCGGGAGCCGGTAAGTCAACCCTGGTGGCCGCCTGGACGACTGGCCTGGTCGAGCGAGGTCATCGACCAGCCGTGCTTGCCGTTGACCCGTCCTCACCGCTCACTGGCGGGGCGATCCTGGGCGACCGGGTTCGCATGGCTGAAGCGACCGCTTCGGGTGTGTTCATCCGTTCCATGGCCACCCGGGGCCACGCCGGAGGGCTTGCTCTGGCCGTGCCCGGCATGGTCCGGGTGCTGGAACTCGCTGGGTTTGATCCGGTGGTGGTCGAAACTGTCGGGGTTGGCCAGGTGGAGGTCGACGTGGCCTCGGCGGCGGACACCGTGCTGGTCGTGGTTACCCCCGGGATGGGCGACGCTGTCCAGGCCAACAAGGCGGGTTTGCTGGAGGTCGCCGACCTGTTCGCCGTAAACAAGTCCGATCGGCCTGACGCCGCCGACGTTCGCCGAGATCTGGAATTGATGCTGGATCTTTCGGACCTGACCGGACACGGTCGCTGGAGACAGGACACCAAGACAAATAAGCGGTCCCGGCCTGCGGTTGTGTCGACGGTGGCCACCACTGGGGCTGGGGTGGACGAGCTGGTTGACGCCACCGACGCTCACCTGGCCTATCTAGAGGCTGCCGGCACCCTCGCGGCTCGTCGGGAGGACCGCTGGCGGGCCGAGGTGCGGTCCCACGTGGACCATTTACTGTTGGGATTTTCCCGTGGACTGGTCTCCGGATTGTCTGCCGGAGCGGGGGCACCGGCTGCCGTGGCGCGCGAACTAGCGGCGGGTCTGGTCGGCGGCACGGAGGGGGATCGTTAGGCTCTCGGTCCGTGGTTGCCAACCCCCTATCGCTTCCGGCTCGCCTTTGGCGTGAATACGGAACGACCCTCATCCGCTTCTCCCGGGTGTCGATTGTCAACGTCTTTATTGGCCAGTCCCTTCTTTTCCTGTTCCACAGCGTCATCGGTTGGCCCGGTGCGTTCGCCAACATGGCCGCCGTGGCCATCAGCAGTTGGCCCGCCTACTGGCTGAGTCGCCACTATGTGTGGGAACAGGAGCAGGGAGGCCACACCGTCGGTGAGATCGCCCCGTTCTGGATGCTTTCATTTGCCGGACTGTTCCTGTCCACGGCTGTGGTTGGCGTCGTCGACTCCATCTTCGGGGGTGCTCTTTCGGTCCAGTTGGCCAACGCGGGGGCGTTCGCCGCCCTATGGGTCGTGCGTTACTTGGTATTCCACCACGTCATCTGGGGAGACAAGGGCGAGGACAACGGGGAAGCCGAGCCAATCCACGGTGACTGATCTGGAGGGCCGGTCGGCCGAAGTTTTGGCCCATGCCGCCGCCGCTCCGGGTTTCATGCCCGACGACGAGGGGCGGGCCCTGTTCGACCATGCCAGCGAAGTAGGTACTAACGGACCCGACGGGCCATGGCTGGAGGTCGGGAGCTATTGCGGGAAGTCGGCCTGCTATCTAGGGGCGGCTGCCGAGGCTGCGGGTCGCCAGTTGTTCGCGCTGGATCATCATCGTGGGTCCGAGGAGAACCAGGATGGCTGGGAGCACCACGATTCCGAATTCGTCGATCCAGCCACCGGGCTGATGGACACCCTGCCGACATTTCGACGAACCATCTACGACGCTGGTTTGGAGGGCACTGTGGTCGCCCTAGTGGGCGACTCGCCGTCGGTGGCCACCGTGTGGAGGACCCCACTGGCTCTGTTGTTCATCGATGGAGGTCACGGCTCCGAGCCGGCCCATTGGGACTACGAGGGCTGGGTTCCGCACCTAGCCGTCGGCGGTTTCCTGCTGATCCACGACGTGTTCGAGGACCCAGCCGATGGGGGTCGTCCGCCGTTTGAGATCTTCCGCAGGGCCATAGGGTCGCGGGCGTTTACGGAAGTGGACACCGTCGGTTCGCTTCGGGTACTTCTCCGGGTTGACCTCGGAATCTGACCTCAGTCGTTCTCGGGGACCTGGACCTTGAGGAAGGGCTCCTCCACGACGATCACGTCAGGCAGTTCCTGGTGGTCGACGAACAGGCCAGACGCTGGGCTGCAGCGGCCGAGGGCATCTGCAGCCAGCACCACGGCTGCCGAGGTGTACGTCGAGCATTCCTCGGTCGGGAAAGTCACCAGGTCCGGGTAGACGATCCCCGTGAGGTAGCGGCCGTCGTGTTGACGCATGGGCAGGGTGGCCCTGAAAAGGTCGATCGCTGTGGCATGGTCGCCTACCAGTAGGTGGGCCATCGCGCACTCGCTGGTCTCAGCCGCGGTGGCCCAGTCCTTGTCCGATACGCACCTAACGCCTAGTGAGGCGCCGTCACCTCCGGCGGCGCTGCTGATCATGAACTCGTTTCGCCGGGACGCCAAATGGGTCCGAGCCTCGTCGCCGGTGATCGCACCGCCCAATACTGGGTAGTACCAGTCCATAGCCCACCGGTCCTTAGGGGCGAAGGCGCCGGCTGGTCGGGTGCGAACTACATGAGCCAAATGACCCAGCGACAGCTCCCAATCGGGGCGCTCGTGACCCATCTCCTCAGCTACGGCCACGGCGCACCGAAGGCTGTGGCAGATGCTGGCCGAGCCGGTCAGGAGGGCGAACGACCAAGGCGTGCCGTCCGGATGGCGGGCCCACAGGATCTCGCCCCGCGGCGTCTGCAGGTCGAGCACAAAGTCGATGGCTCGTTCCACAACCGGCCACATCGATTCGAGGAAGCCTCGGTCCCCGGTCAGTAGCCAGTGGTGCCAAACCCCGGTGGCGACATAGGCGATCACGTTGGCGTCGAATTTAGAATCCTCAACACCGTCAGCCACGTAGTACTGGTGCCAGGCCCCGTTCTCGTGCTGGGTGGCCACCAGCCAGGAGTAGGCAGCTTCGGCCTCGTCTAGGTGCCCGGTTACCGCCAGGGCCATGGCGGCCTCGGTGTGATTCCACGGATCAGCATGGCCGCCCGGAATCCAAGGGATCATCCCGTTGGGCAGTTGCCACTCGGCGATGGTCCCTGCCGTGGCCACTAACTGGTCGGCTCCCAAAATTCCCGGAACCTCAGGCAGTGACATGAATGGGCTCCCTCTCGAGGGCGGGCCGGCGAGCGTAGAGCACAAGGCTCTTGCCCAGCACCGGCGCCAGCAGTCGTTCGGCCAAACGGGTTATAAAGGGCGTTTTTACGATGTCCCATGTCAAGAGTCGGTGGTAGAGCGATACGGCCAGGCTGTCCTCGACGGGTCGGTTGGGGCCGACCGCGCACCGCAGCCACCAGTAGGGGCTGTGGAGGGCGTGCACCCTGTGCTTGTCGACAGGTTCCAGGCCTGCTGCTGCCATCTTGGAAGCCAACTCGCCGGTTCCGTAGATCCGGACGTGGCCGCCTGGCTGGTTAGGAGCGTGGTAGTCGTCCGACAGGGCCCAGCAGATCCGTTCAGGCGTGCGGGCTGGGATGGTCACGGCCAGTACCCCACCAGGTCGAAGCACCCGCGCCAGCTCGGCCAAAGCGTCCTCGTCATCGTCAATGTGCTCCATGACCTCCGAGGCGATGATCCGGTCGAAGGAGCCGTCGGCGAACGGCAGCATGGTGGCGTCGCCGTTCGCCGTCTCCAGAACCACTTGGTCGGACAACTCGCCTTCAGCTCGCATGGCAGCGCCGATAGAGCGGACCTGACGCAGCTCGTCCAGACCCAGGTCGCAGGCCACCACGTGGGCATTTCGACGCAGGGCTTCATAGGCGTGGCGTCCGAATCCGCAACCTAGGTCCAGCACGGTCTCACCGGCTGCCAGACCCAGACGGTCATAGTTCGCGGTCAGCACTGGTCAGCAGGCCTCAGCGAGGAGCGCTCGGTACTGCTCCACGGTCCGCAGTGCGGTGTGGCGCCAACTCCACTGGTCGATGACCCGTTGGCGGCCTGCAGCTCCTACCCGGATCCTGGCGTCCGGATCGTCCAATGCCTTACTGAGCATGGTTGCCAGGGCGTCGCTGTCGCCGGGCGGGACCTGGAAGCACGTCTCGCCGTGGGCACCGGTGACCTCCGGAAGGGCGCCGCCAGTGGTTGCCACTAGCGGCACGCCAGAGGACATGGCCTCGATAGCTGGCAGGGAGAATCCCTCGTAGAGCGAGGGAACACAGGCGAGCTCAGCCTCGCTGTACAACTCCACTATGCGTTCATCGGGTACCCCATGCACGTAGGAAACGCAGTCGGTGAGCCCGAGGTCCTCGAACACCTTCGTCGAGGCACTGTCCTCCTTCGGCTTCCCGATGATCACCAGTTCGACATGGCGTTCGGTACGCAGCTTGGCTATGGCTTCCAGCAGGTATTTGAGGCCCTTCATGGCCACATCGGCGCTGGCAGTGGTCACAATCCGGCCCGGCACGCGTTCCACGCCGGGTACCGGAAGGAACAGTTCCGGGTCGACGCCCACCGGCACGACGTGGATGCGGTCCGGGTCGACCTTGTGGTCGGCGGCTATGTCGCTGGCCGACGATTCCGAGACGGTCATGACCCGGGTCATCCGCTTGGCCACTTGGGTCTGCATCTTCGTGAAGGCGTACCAGCGGCGCTTGCCGAACTTCTCCCATCGGGTTCGGGCGTGTTCGATCTCCAGTCGGCGGTCCACGGTGATCGGATGGTGGATGGTGGAGAGCACCGGCAACTGCTCTCTCTGTTTCATGAGCAGAAGCCCCCATCCCAGACATTGGTTGTCGTGCACCAGGTCGAACTCGCCACGACGGCCATGGAGGTGCTCCCAGGCCCGCATCGAGAATGCCATGGGCTCGGAGAAGTTGCCGGTGTTGAACGACATCGCCTCGGCGACGTCCCACTTGGACTTCATCTCCCAGATCCGTGCCTTGCGCATCGGGAAGTGGTCGTTGAACAACTCAAGGCTGGGCAGTTTGACCAGCCCGATCCGCTCGTCGAGCACCGGGTAGGGGGGCCCGGCCAAGACCTCGACGTGATGCCCAAGATCGGCCAGGGCCTTCGTCAGGTGTCGGGTGTAGACGCCCTGTCCCCCACAGTGGGGCTTACCGCGGTACGCCAGGTAGGCGATGCGAAGCGGTTCGTCTATATGGCCGGTGGGGGCGCCGCCGGGGAAATCGGACATCCGTTAAGTCTGGCGGCGTTGGAAGCTGATACCTCCACCGGGCCTAGTGCCGGTCGATATCGGGAGGTGCGGGTGCAGGATGCGTATTTCGCGCCATAGGTTCACGCCATGAGAGCGTTGGTGCAGCGGGTTTCAAGAGCCTCGGTCACGGTGCCTGGGACACCGACTGGTGATGCAGTTGACGAGTTGGTGGGCGCCATCGGCCACGGTCTGTGCGTATTCGTGGGGGTGACTCACGACGACGGTCCAGCTGAGGCCGATCAGTTGGCCGATCGGTTGGCCGGGCTGCGGATCATGGACGATGCCGACGGGGTGATGAACCTGTCGGTGGTCGACGTGGACGGGGCTGTGCTGGTGGTCAGCCAGTTCCCCCTCTACGGGGATGCTTCCAAGGGGCGACGACCTACGTGGCTGGCCGCGGCAAAGCCCGACCAGGCCGAACCGCTGATCGACCGGCTGGTCACGAGCCTGCGGGAGCGGGGGATCGAGGTGGCTACGGGCCGATTTCGGGCCGACATGGTCGTCGACCTGATCAACGAGGGGCCGGCCACACTGATGTTGGAGACCTGAGATGGTCGACAAGTGGGGTGTCAGTGGTCACCAGTTTGGGTCGCTAGCAGACGATTACGCACTCCACCGGGCCGACTTTCCAGAAGTGGGGATCGAACGTTTGGTGGCTTTAGGTGTTGGGATTACAGGGCAGAGGCTTTTGGATTTGGGCTGTGGTACAGGAACCCTTGCCAGGCAGTTCGCTGCTAGGGGCTGCAGGGTTACCGGCGCTGACATAGACGTACGGATGCTCGCCGCAGCTCGTGGCCTGGCTGCTGCAGCGGACTTACAGGTCGAGTGGTTGGAGTGCCGCGCAGAGGAAACAGGCTTCCCGCCGGGGTCGTTCGATGTGATCACCGCAGCCCAGTGCTGGCACTGGTTCGACGGCGAGGCAGCTGCATCCGAAGTGCGACGTCTGCTGGTAGCTGGCGGACTCGTGGCAGTCTGCGGGTTCGATTGGTTGCCTCTGCCTTACACAGTCTCAGGGGCTACAGAGGCACTTATCGAGATCCACAACCCATCCTGGAAGTTGGGAGGCATCAGAGACCCGGGTCCGTCGGTTAGACGCCAACTAGAAGATGCGGGCCTTGAGGTGCTTGAGACCTTCACTTTTGACATCGACGTCCCGTACGCAGTGGAGTCCTGGCATCGGCGCATTGGAGCCAGCGCGGCAATTTTGGATCTCAGTGCTGAAGCCGCCGCCGCCTTCGATGTCCAACTCCAAAAGGTGCTGACCGAGCAGTTCCCGGGCGACTACCTGATTACACCGCACAGGGTCTGGGCGTCAGTTGCTCGATCGCCTGGCTGAAGCGAGATCTGTCGAGAATCGGTTGCCGATCAGGCTGCCTGACCAAAGTGCGAGGGCCAGCATGACCATGGGCCATGCTCCGGCCCGGGTAGCCCACGTCAGGCCGGTCCGGCGTTCGATCCGGTGGTGGAGCACCGTCTGTTCGCTGATCGCCGTGCGCTGCAGCACCCGGCCCTGGGGATCCACCACAGCGCTGAACCCAGTGGGCGCGGCCTGTAGTACCCACCGCCCGTTTTCCAGTGCCCGTAGGCGACTGGAGGCCACTTGCTGGGTCTGCACCTGGGTCAGCCAGTAACTGGCGCCGTTGGTCGGGTTCAGAATCACCTCACCGCCGTCCCGTACTGCACTGCGGGACCGGTGATCGAAGAACACCTCCCAGGAGATGGTCACTCCCATGGTTCCCACCGAGGTATCCAGAACCGCCGGGCCGGTCCCTGGCTCAAGGTCCCGGGACGGCAGCAGGTCGGCGGCGAACGGTTCGATCAAGCTCCGCAGCGGGACGAACTCGCCGAATGGGACCGTCCGTACCTTGTCGTACCGGCCAGTCACCGTGCCGTCGGGTTCGATGGCCGTCTGGTAGTTGCGGTTGGTCGCCGGATCGTCAGCTGCCTGGTGGAACCAGCCGGGCACAAGCACAGCGTCCAGGCGACCTGCCTCGGCAGCGAGAGTCTCGGCGGCCTCGTCGGCGTACAGCCGATCCTCACGACGCCATCCCGATACTGGCAGCGGGACCGGGTTGACCACGTTTTCGGGCCAAAGGACCAGATCGACCGGGGTCTCCACCAATTGGTTGGCCTCCAACTGGTTGGCGAATACACGGGCAGCCCCAATGGGGGTGGCTCGTGTTCTCTGGGGCCCGCCTCCCTGCACCAGAGCAACGTCCAGCGATCCCACCGACTGGCCGGTGGGGGCCACGGCGGTCAGTACGGCCGCTAAAGCCAGTGCGGCGGCGACCACGATGCCAGTTGCCGCCGAAGCTACATCGGCCCTGCGTCCGTCGCACAGTGCCGAGATGCCCATGCCAATGGCCACGGTGAGTGCTACCAGCAGCAGTGGCCCGGCCAGTCGCACTACTGGGGCAAGGGGACCGTCAGCCTGGCCGATGGCGATGCTGGCCAGTGGGGCGCCCCCGAACGGCACGCTCCACCGGACCAACTCGGCCAGGGTGACAGTGCCGACCAGCCCGAGCCGACGCCAGCGGCCGGATGGGACGACCGCCGAGGCCAAGGCCAGCCATAGGGCATGAAGTAGTCCGGCGATGATCCAGCCAGGTGGGGTCAGGTCCAGCATCCATAAGGTGGGTGGAAAGGCCCATGCCGCACCGGTCAGCAGCCCCTGTCGGAAGCGTGAGCCAGCGGAGCGGTTAGCTAGTGAGCGGTCCAGTAAGGCCAGTCCCAGGAAGGCGGCCGGCCACCAGCCCCACGGGGGGATCGAAGCGGCTATTAGTAGTCCGGCGGCGACTGCACTGGCCGCTGAGGGCCAACGGCCCATGCTCACTGGCCCATCACGTCAATGGGCCACCACGGCCAGGCGTTGGATGCCTTCGAAGGTCCCGGCGCCCCGGATCTCTAGGTCGTCGACCGACTGGACCCTGATCCATGGTGGCAGGTCAGCCACCTCGCAGTTGGCGAGGATCTCGCCTGGGGCGGCTACCGAGCAGAGCTTGGCCGCGAGGTTCACCGGTTTGCCGATGTAATCATCGCCCTCGAACAGCAGGGCCTCGCCTGTGGCCAGTCCCACTCGCAGATTGATTTTTCGTGCGGTGGCGAAATGGTTGATCAGATGTCCGGCCCAGGAGATGGTCGGGGTGGGTTCGGTGCCGACCAGCATCACACCGTCGCCCAACCACTTGGCTACCCGCACTCCCCGCCAGGCTGCCACCCGGCGGGACATGCTTCGGAACTCTTCGAGGATCTCTACTGCCTCGTGGGGCCCTTTGTTTTCGGTGAGCCGGGTGAATCCGCTTAGGTCGGCGAAGCAGAAGGTGCGCTCGACAGAGAGGTGCACCGAAGTGTGCTCTTTCAGGTTGGCCAACTCGTCGGGGTGCTGGGTTCCGCTGCCATGGCGGGCGTCGGCTGCGTCGCGGGCGGGGGTGGTCTCCGGAGGCATCCCCCCCATCGAACCACGTCGGGACGTCCGAAAGGGCGTCGGATTGCCGGATTTCCCAGATGAACCTGTATCAACTCGCCAGTTCTGCGGCTAACTCAGAGGCCTGACGAGCTGTCTCGGTTCCCGACCGGATGCAGGCAGGAATGCCCACGCCGGTCCGGATACTCCCGGTCACCAGGATGCCGGGTGCCGAATCGGCCAGTAGGCCATCAAGTTCGTCGATCCGGTCGGAGTGGCCCACCGGGAACTGCACCAGTGAGTCGGGGAAGCGGCCGAGACGGACAGCGGTGGGCGGAGCCTCGACTCCGAGAGTGGTGGCCAGGTCACCTCGCAGGGCTTCGATCAGCGCCTTGTCGGAAAACTCGCTGGGCCTCGTATCGTCGATCCGGCCACACGACACCCGCAGCACGGCGCGCTCGGGGTGATCCAGATGGGCCCACTTGGACCCGGCGAACGAACAGGCCGTCATGATCAGCCCTTCGTGGCGACCCACGAGGAAGCCGCTTTGGGTGGAGTCGACTTCAAGGTCGGCTCGGTCGTAGGCGATGGTGGCCAGGGCCACTGAGGCGTGCTGCCACCCCGCCAGCAGGGCTCCAGCGTCGGCATCGATGGGCGATACGAGGGCAGCGGCGACATGGGTCGGCACGGCCAGCACCACAGCATCGGCAGCCCGAGTTCCCGTCGGCGTGGACACCAGCCAGCGATTCTCAGGCCCATCGCCACGGATAAGCCCGGTCACCGGTGTATTGGTCTGGAACCGGTCGCCGAGCATAGAAACCAACGCATCGACTAGGCGCTCCATGCCGCCCTGCGGTGAGTTGAACACCGGGGAGGTGGGATCGATTCCGGCGACGGCGCGCCGAAGGTCGGCCAGCATCCCGTCCGGAGACCGGGCCGCCCCCAGCAGTTGGGGAGCCATGACCTCACAACTCAGGTCGTCGGCCCGTCCGGCATTGACTCCCCCCAGCAGAGGGTCGACGAGGCGCTCGAACACCCGGTCGCCCAAGCACGCCCGGACCACCGAACCCACACTGGCGTCGGCGTCGGGATCCAGCACCATTGCCGGCACGCCGTCACCGGCAACCAGCCTCAGATCCTCGGGTTCGAGCAGGCCGTCGGCCACCGTGGCCGGGTCCAGTGGAACTCCCAACACGTTGGGCGTCGGAAGGGGTCGCAGTGTCCCATCCAGCCACAGAGAGGCTTGACGGGCCGAGGGGGACACCAACTCGTCGGCCAGACCCAGTTCATGACACAGATCCCGAGCCCAGGGAACCCGAACCAGAAAGGCGTCGGCCCCGGCGTCGATCGGGAGGTCGTCCAGTACCGGATCGTCTAGGAGCCCGGTCTGCAGGTATCCGCCGGCTCGGGACGACGCCTCAAGCACCGTGACATCGAGTTCCGGGTTGTCTACGGCCAGCCGGTACCCGGCGGTCAGCCCGGTGATGCCACCCCCAACCACCAGCAACCGAGGGGACACGGATCAGCCACCGATGGGGTGGGCGTGGACCTGAGCGACCACCCGTTCCAGGACGGCCGGGTCAGTCTCGGGCAGCACGCCATGGCCCAGGTTGAACACGTGGCCCGGATGCCCTCCGTTGCGGGACAGCACGTCAACCACCTCGGCTTCGACTACCTCTGGTGGTCCGAGACAGACTGCTGGGTCGAGGTTGCCTTGCAAAATGGTGTCGGGTCCGAGGCGACGTCGGGCCTCGTCCAACGGCACTCGCCAATCAACCCCGACCACATCGGCTCCTGCCTCGGCCATCAATGGGAGGATCTCGCCGGTACCCACGCCGAAGTGGATGCGAGGCACACCGGTGTCGGCCACCCCCTCGAACACCCGCTGGCTGTGAGGCAGGACGTAGCGCTCGTAGACCGACGGGCTGAGGGCTCCGGCCCAACTGTCGAATAACTGGATGGCTGCCGCCCCGGCAGTTATCTGGGATCGCAGCGAGGTTATGGCCATGTCGGCCAAGCGTTCCATCAGATTGTTCCACAGGGCCGGGTCGCCCATCATGAGGGCCTTGGTCCGCCCGTATGTTCGGGACGGTGCACCCTCGATCAGGTAGGAGGCCACGGTGAACGGTGCCCCGGCGAAACCTATTAGGGGCACGCCGGCTTGAGCGACCACCCGGCGTACCGTCTCGAGCACGTACGGGGTATCGATCTCGGGTTCCAGCGGCCGGAGTCGCTGCAGGTCAGCGGTTCGCTCGAATGGCTGCTCGACAACCGGCCCGAGGCCGGGCTTCACGTCTACGCCGAAGCCCACGGCGTAGGCAGGGACCACGATGTCGGAGTAGAGGATGGCTGCATCCACGCCGTACCGCCGGACCGGTTGGAGAGTGATCTCGGCAGACAGTTCGGGGTCGGCGATGGCGTCGAGGATGCTGCCCGAACCCCGTATAGCCCGGTACTCGGGCAGCGACCGCCCGGCTTGGCGCATGAACCAGACCGGGGTGCGGTCATGGGGTTCGGCTCGGCAGGCGGCCAGGAACGGGCCCGAACCGGGCGAGGAGTCGACCACGGTCTGACGCTACCCGGGGGTATCCGAAGCGCCCGCTAGAAGACGGCGGGCCCGGATGGACTCGGGCAGGGCGAGACGGGCCAGTGCCGAGACCCGGGCCGCTTCGGCGATCTCGTCCAAGGCGTATTCGCTGCGGTCTGACGCGCCCGGGTCATGAGCCCGTGGGTCGCGGTCGGCCAGTGCGGCGCGGTCGGCTAGCTCCCCGGCCGTCGGTTGCAGGACGAGTACAGCCGTTCCCTGGCGCCGGATGGCTTGGACCTCCCTGTAGAGGGTTCTGGTGTGCCACGCCCGGGCCAGGGTGCCTGGATCGTCGGTGGGCCGAGACGTCCCACCGACAGTTTTCGATGACGAGATAACGACCACGTCGAGTCCCAGAGCGGCTACCAGGTCGGCGTTGGTAGTGGAGTGCACGCCACCATCAATCAGGCGTCGCCCATCGATCTCGACTGGTTGGAACCAGCCCGGGACGGCAGTGGAGGCCTGTACAGCCGGCCCGATGGTCGCGGCCACGTCGTCACGCCCCAGCACCACCCGCTTTCCTGAACGAAGGTCCACGGCACAGATCCAGGTCGGGTGATCAGGCCATGGTTCGGGATGGATTTCGGCGCTGCGGGCACCCAGCGACGAGCCGTCCCGGGTGCCGACCGGCAGCAGGCCGGCCAGAGCCATCACGGGCCGGGGCCTAGCCGTTGAGCAAAGGTCCCGTAGTAGCAGCATTGGGTTGGCGGGGCGGCGGGAGCTGTTGCGATCCCCATGATGGGGTTCTCCGTCTGAAAGCGAACCCAGATTGAGAGGCGTGGTAACGCGGTCCATGAGGTCCTGACCCTCATTAGACAGAGGGGTGCGGGCGTAGGAGGCGTAAAGGTCGTTAGCTGAGACGCCGGCCCGGAGGCTGACCGCCGTGGTGGCACCGGCAGAGGTGCCCACCATCACGTCAGCGGTCCGTGGATCACAGCCTGTGGCCTCTGATAGGGCAGCTAAGACGCCAGCGTGTTGGGCGGCGGCGTGCAGGCCCCCAGCCCCGAGAACTAGTCCGACGGTCGTCATGCGGATATCACGCTCACGGGCCCATCGTCGCACGCGGACCGAGGTTTCCCGCCTCTGGAGGACCTCATGATGGGGTGGTGAGGTGTTGAGGTCGCTCCCGCTATCGCCGGTAGCATCGTTCTTCGGCCGAATTCGCCTCAACCGTCGATTTCGACCGGTGAATCCACCGTCTCCGAGCAACGCACGGCGCCCCGGTGGGCCCGGAGCATCATGAGTGAAAACGTCCACGAACATCCTGAGTTGGAGGTCGAGCAGGCCCACGTCGACCACGCCCACGCGTGCCTGGACGCGGCCCGGGAACGGGCCCTTCACCTGACGCGGATGGTCGAGGTTGGCCAGGGTGGGACCAACCAGGCGCGCTTTGAACGGGAGGCCATCATCGACTCGGTGGCAGCCCGCCTCGACCACCTTGACCTGGGCGACGCCTCGTTGGTATTCGGTCGGATCGACCAGGAGGCCGAGGCCGGGGGTGGCGTATTCCACATCGGCCGGGTCGGCGTCTGGGACGAAGAGCAGGATCCGGTCGTGGTGGACTGGCGGGCCCCGGTAGCCGAGGCCTTCTACCGGGCCACCGGTTTGGTACCCATGGGCCTGCAGCGCCGGCGTCACATTGTGAGCCGAGGACGCACCGTGCTGGGCCTCGAGGACGAGTTGTTCGGAGACCTCGAACGGTTCCGAAACGGTGACGGCACCAGGCTGAAAGGGGAGGGCGCCCTCATTGCCGCTCTCGAGACATCCCGTACAGGGCGACTCGGCGACATTATCGGCACCATCCAGTCCGAGCAGGACGACATCATCCGTGCCCCCATGACCGGGGTGCACGCCGTCCAGGGTGGGCCGGGCACAGGCAAGACCGTGGTGGCACTACACCGGGCCGCTTATTTGCTCTACACCCACCGGTTCCCGTTGGAGGGCCAGGGCGTACTGGTCGTCGGCCCGAATCGGCTGTTCCTCGCCTACATCGAACAGGTATTGCCATCACTGGGCGAGGCCGGGGTCGCGCTGGCCACCCTGGGAGACGTGGTGGGCGGCGTCCGCATCGACGACCGTCGGGAGATCGCCGAGATGGGGCGACTCAAGGGCGATCTTCGGATGGTCGGGCTCATCTCCCGGGCCGTGCGAACCCGGCAGCGTGCGATTCGCGCCGACCTCCGTCTGGGGTACGGCCTGCAGTGGTTGACTCTCTCGGTCGAAGAGTCTCATCGCATCGTGGTCGAAGCCAGACGTCGATTCCGAACCCACAACGCGGCCCGCCGGTTCGTGGAGGCCAAGTTCTACGAGGCGCTGGTCGCTTCAGGTCGGGTTGATCTAGATCCCGAGGCGGTGCGCGAGCGGGTCCGGGGCGAGCTGGCTGTGCGCGAGGCGTTGGAGTGGATGTGGCCGGTCCTCACCCCGGCCCAACTGCTGAACGACCTGTTCGGGTCGAGGGCCCTCATACGGGCCGCCGATCGGAGCCTCACCGCCGACCAGGTGGACGCCCTGTTCCGACCCCGGTGCGATTCGGCTGACGATGTGTACTGGACGGCGTCGGACGCGTCTCTGCTGGATGAAGCCCGAGCCGTTCTGGGTGCTCGGCCGGGACGGAAGGCACAGGACGAGGTACGGACCTACGGGCACATCGTGGTCGACGAGATCCAGGATCTCTCGCCGATGGACCTACGGATGCTGGATCGCCGTTCGTTGAACGGGTCGATGACCGTGGTGGGCGACATCGCCCAAGCCACGGGGTCGTGGGCCCACGACGACTGGGAGGGCATCCTCGCCCACCTGCCCGACCGGAAGCCGGCCGTCCGCCACGAGTTGACGGTGGGCTATCGCATCCCCGGGCCGCTGATGGACGTGGCGGCCCGGGTACTGTCCGTGGCTGCTCCCAATCTTGCACCGCCCCAGTCGGTTCGTGGTGACGGAGAATCGCCGCGATTCATTGCCACGACCGACCAGCAGTCTGAGAAGTTGGATGGCTTGGCTGAGGTGGTGAGGAGCGAGTTGGACGCGGTCGGGGCCGGAAATTTGGCGGTGATTGCCGCCGACTCCCAGGCTGAAGACATCGAAGGAGCCCTCGAGCGGGCCGGCGTGGAGTTTGGCCGGCCTACCCGACGCGGGCTCGACGCCCGAGTGACCGTGGTGCCTGTGGGCCTGGTCAAGGGGCTGGAGGTCGACGGGGCGATAGTCGTTGAACCGGCTCGGATCCTACGGGAGCAGGCCCAGGGCATGAGGGCGTTGTACGTGGCGCTAACCCGGGCCACCAAGCGGGTGGCTGTGGTTCACGTCGAGCCGCTCCCGGCTGCTCTATGTGACTGAATTCGAGCCTGATGGGGGCCGGTAAGCCATCACCAGGCCGGGGTAGTGCCTATGTGTGGGAGATGGCGTCAAGCACGTTGAGCTTGGCGGCCCGGCGGGCTGGAAGGATGGCTGCCACCATGCCGAAGATTCCCGATACCACGAGGTAGAACAGCAGGCTTTGGTAAGGGATCGACACGATGTCGACGAACTCCTGTGGGATCGCCGCGATAGCGGCTAGGCCGAACAGCACGCCCATGGCCACGCCGAGAAGGCCACCGAATAGGGCGATGATGACCGCTTCCCAGCGGACCATGCGCCGGAGTTGGCGTCGGGTCATGCCGACCGCTCGAAGCAGGCCCAGT